>JACCDP010112678.1_pt1 | contig 12106 bp, 16 predicted proteins | sample 7445841 | NCBI WGS metagenome assembly JACCDP01 (sample SAMN15323441, study PRJNA562643) | freshwater metagenome | isolation source: river surface water | place: USA:Blue River Watershed | collected 2017-08-17
TATTGATATGCATTCCATAACTGTGTCTATAATTTCTAGCAAGATTGTGTGCATATAGTTTTGCACAAGCATATGGTGATGCGGGCGTCATTTTTGTTTCTTCATTTTGTGGAAACTCTGGGTTGTCTCCATACATTTCAGAACTACTTGCTTGATAAACTCTCGCATGTGGAACCACTTGTTTGCAAGCATTAAATAATCTTAATGCCCCAGTACCAACAGCATCTAATGTTTCTTCTGGTACATCAAATGAAACTCTTACATGAGATTGTGCGGCAAGGTTATAAACTTCATCTGGTTTGTATTTGTGAAGTATAGACCAGATAGAAGAAGAATCATTCATATTACCATATTCTAGTTTAAAATTTGGATGTGAAAAAATGTGATCAATTCTACCTGTTGAAATAGTGCTGGTTCTACGTTTCATACCTACAACAAAATAATCTTTTGATAGTAATAATTCGGCCAAGTAAGAACCGTCTTGACCTGTTACACCAGTAACAAAAGCTGTTTTTCTCATTAATTTTCTCTGAATTTTAGAATAATTCATAACAAAAAGTAAAATTGTCATGAATTACTTTTCAAAAGAAAGCGTTAGATTATTGACGAAGATAGAGAGCATCTCCCCACATTTGGCCAGTATTAATATTTTTTACTAATTTAAATCCATATTCTTCAAGAAAAGCTGATAAAAATATTATATGAGGAGCCCCAACATACAATTCTTCAAAATTCACTTCTGAGTATATTGCTTTGATATTTTTATTTTTAATAATATCACCAAATCCTTTCAACACTTCTAGTTCAGCCCCTTGCACATCAAGATTGATAAAATCATAATCAAAAATATTAATTTTATGATCTTCAATAAGTTTATCAAATCTAATTGTTGTGGTTTTTTGAATTTCAGTTACATATATATCTGGATAATAATTTTTATGAGTTCCCAACTTTAACATTGATGATGACTGTCCATTATTTGTAACATAAAAATCTCTATCTTCATTATTTGTTGAGGACAAAAGAACATTAAAGTATTTTTGATCCATCATATCATTTGATATGATGGACTGTGTTTTTTTGACAAGAGGTTCTAATAATTTACTATTAGCCTCAACCCAAATAACTTTTTTTACCCCATTATTTTTATAATCAATACATTCTTCACCAAGATGTGCTCCAATATGGATAACTCCATTAAAAGGAATATTATTATTATATTTTATACATTCATTATATGATATTAACATTGTTACGTTCCTTTAGCAATCTATTAAAATAAAATTTTCATCAGAAATTGCCACATTTTTATGTGGCATTTGATTAGACCAAAAGCCAGAAGCAGGATTTGGATAATAAATTTCTTCTGCATCTGACAAGACTGCTCCCCACCAAGAATACGAACTTCTTGAAAGAATAATTTTTTTATGAGAAGCCATCAAACTTAAATCTTCAATTGGATCACCACAGATTATAGTTGCACCAGTCGCCTTAAGTTTTTGAATATATGGAGCATATGGATCATCAGTAAAAACATTTAAATTTGTTGGGTTAGCTAAAGATATACACCTATTATAATATTCTTCTGGTAATGTCCACTTAATTTCGTTATAATCTGTTAATCTAATATGGATAGCAGTTTTATCTTGTATGTTTTGATTTGGTAACGAAAATAAAGATTTTAAAAAATTTCTTTTGCCTTCATAATAACTTTTATGTTGAAAAAATCCATCAAAGAAAAAACAAGTTTCATCTCCGAAAGATAGATTAGATAATTCAGATATTGAAAGTATCTCGCCTTCTTTATCTTCATAATCATAAATTCTATAAAAATTTTTACTACTATTTTCTATTAATTTTTTTTCGTAGGATGTTTCATTTTTTAAATTATTAAATTTTGTTATACAATTTAACTGGGTTGTTTTTGGGATACAATCAGTATTAAAAGCCATACTAGAAACAGTTTGTTTGTTTAGCTCATTTAAACAAATTGAAGCAAAAGCATATTGGAACATATTATTTCCAAGTCGCCCCATATAATTTATTTTAATTTTCATACTTTAATATTCTATTCAAACAAGTATCCATTTGTGTATACAGCATCAAGTTCTGTTTCATCAAGAACCTTAAATGCATCTTCATATGTTGAAAGAATCGGTAATCCTTTAATATTAAAAGATGTATTGAGCAATACTGCGGGTTTATTATCAATTTTACTAAATTCATTTAATAGATTAGAAAATACTGAATTTTCATTTTTTGATACAGTTTGTAATCTAGAAGAACCATCTTCATGAGTAATAGATTTTAATTGATTTTGATATTGATCTCTAACAATTGGAGCAAATGACATAAATCGATGGTTATTTAGTGTTTTCTGGTTTAATACAAAAAAAGTATTCGCCTCATCATCCAAAGCGACTGGCGCAAATGGTCTAAACCATTCACGAAATTTCACTTTTGCATTTAAGATATTTTTCATGTTTTCAAAACTTGGATCGCATACAATACTTCTATTACCTAATGCTCTCGGACCTACTTCAGAATCTCCTTCAATAATTCCTACAATTTTACCCTGTTTTAAATATTTTGCAAATTCTGCAAAAGAAATTTTTCGATTTTTTCTTGTTGATATGTAGAAACTAAATTTATCTTTATCCAATATTGGTAAACCATTGAATGTCACATCAACTGGGGATGTAGGTTGTGTTACAAGAAACTGTTGTCCAAGTGCCAAACCACCATCATCAGAATTTGGTGGAATAAAAAGAAAATCATCGCCCCATCCATATTCTCTTGCAAGTTTTTCATTTAATAAAACATTTAAGGCACAACCGCCTGACAGACAAACAAAATCTGGTTTTGTTTTTTCTACAACTTTATTAATTAAGTCAAGAGCTAAAATTTCAAATACTTTTTGTGAGGTAGCGGCGAAATCAAAAGATGCTTGTCCCTGCAATGTATTAATCCCTAAACTTAAACCAATTTCCTGTCCAAGATATTGCAAAGACCATACACCAGTGCTTTGATAAAATCTAAGCATTGGGCTTATCCATTCTTCTCTTATTTTTCCATATGCAGCCAAACCCATCATTTTTCCAGCTAATGCAAGGTCATGTGGTAATCCTCCCTTTTGACCTTTTAATTCTGAAATTGGATATCCAGTAAGCATATAAGCATGGCCAAGATTTAAATTAGAAGAAAATATTGGATTTGGATTTATTGACTTACGATTCGCTGAATAAACATTAAAAACACCATCATTTCCACCCCCATCAAATGAAATAATAATATCATTTGGTTGTTTTTCAAAGTTATAAGTTGATGATACAGGTCTGGAAGATTGATAGTAGGCACAGGCAGCATGTGATAAATGATGATTAAATTGTTTTATTTGTTTTGTATTTATAACATTTTTAATATAATTTACATGGTTAGCACCATTAACACCATATGTGCATATATCAAAATCATTTTCAATTCCCCAATATTTTTTTGCAATATCTAATGTTAGATTTATAATTCTTGTAAACTCTTCTGGAGTTTTGTCAAAAAGCATAAAATATCGTTGCTTCATAAGTCTTTCTAATTCAACAATATGATATTTTTCATTTGTGTTAAAAACAACTGTGGCATTATGTCCACCATAAATTGATATTACTTTCATTGAATAAGTTTACCTTTAAACATATTTTGCAAATACAGAATCCCAATAGCTTATTTTTGCTTTAGACATATCAAAATCTCTACATGAAAATTCTTCTAAAGTTTTTAAAAGTAAACTTTCAGTAACCTGTTCCCACTCATCAACAAAAAGTATTGGTAGTTCTAAAAAATGAGACATCACATTGTTTTTTTTAATGATTGGAATAGAACCTAAATATATTGTCTCCCAAGTTCTAACACAATCATATCCATTACCTCTTGGTGATAGTACAAAATTATGGTTGTAAACACTTTCTGCAAATTTATTATGTGACACAGAATTTTCTTTAGTTACAAATTTCTTATCCTGAAACATTTTATAAACATATGTTCTTTCAGAAAATGATGTGTCTGGTGTAAAATTCATATAAACAAGATTTTTATAATCTCTTAAATTATTCCACTGGATATCAAGATTGTTATGAAAATCTGCTAAATGGGAAAAACAAGAAGAGTATGCACCAAATTTAGAAGCCTGGCTTATCACCATTTCCATATTATTTAATCCATTTGGTATGCCAATAATATTTGAATTATCTACCACTTCACAATTCTCAGCAAACCAAGTTACACCTTTAGGCAAATATTCAGTATATGCGTCTATTATGGAATAGTCTGATTGGTGTGTGACAAAAATTTTTGGATTATCTGTACGACTTTTTAGCTCTAACAAACCAGATAAAACATTGTCGGTTTTACAAAATGTAATATTGTACTTATCACAAAGTTTTATAAACTTATTACCAGTAATATAGTCTTTAACATCTATTTTGTTTTCTTTTTTACAAAATTTCATTGTTATAATCCATAAGATTTTTCTATATCAATTGTTAAATGTCGATTTTCAGAATAAGGTCTTGGCAAATGTGCATCTATCGCATAACCTGTTTTTTTCCAATTATTAACTGTCTCATTCCAGCAAACTCTATCAATTCTATGATTTGCAATTCTACCATATTGGTTTGAAGTCCATCCACGTTTCAAAAATTCTAAATCCAAATAATTGCTATCATAAAGTAATTTAGAAAAAATAATTTCATCAGTATCCCAACCATATCCTTTTTGATTCCATTCTTTTAATGTTTTTTCTAACCAAGTTTGATTAAAATTTTCACAATCTAAAACTTGTGAATAGATGTTTCCAAAACCAGATAAATAACAAATAGGAAAACGAAGAGTTGTATAAGCATCAGAAGATGCAATTACAAAATTATTTTTATTTGTTTTTGATACAATATTTTGAAAATATTCTTGATTCATAGGAACCATATCTATATCACCAGTAATACACACATCATCTTTAAAAAGAATAGGCATTAAAACTCTTATATTTTGTGAAATAAAACCATCAGATAAACCATCTATTGAATTTATATAAATAATTTCAGTATCCAAAGAAACTTTTATTTCTCTTTCCTTCTTGCCAACAAAAGCAATAGTAGGTTTAAAACCGATTAACTCCCAAGCTGTTGTAACAAGAAAAGCACAATCAGCATAAAGAGAATCATATGTTGTTGATAAAATTACACGGGGATTCATTCCTTGCTCCTTGGATCTTTTATAAGATCATCAATAAAAAGCTGACAAGGTTTCTCATTTTCATATACTTGCCCAACAAAATCTCCATCCTCTCTTTTTGATGGAAAAGGTTTTTTTTCAAAAAACGGATCATGAACCATAGAGTTTTCACAAACTAGCTTATAAACTTCTCGTAAAAAAATTTGGTCTGCTTGTTTTTCATTTTTTACTCTAGGTATACTATTAAGTGCCAACTCTATAACTGAAAAAAGGGGTTCTTTACAACCCCACATTCCTGCTAAAATTTCTGTTGCATGTGCGGGATGATCCCGCATAATATGAAACATAGAGTTGCTTTGCATCCATTGCTCAACAGCTTCAGCTTCTCTCTTGCCTAGCCTAGAATCAGTATCACGGCTTATCATAACATCAACATTCGAATCCATCACTGGATAAAATCTCCAGAATGTGGAATTCCAATTACACTCTTCATTCATTCTTATAATTTCAGCATCTCTTATTTTTAATTCATTAACAATTTTGTCGGCAACATCTTTACCAACATAAAATCTAGAAATCCACCCAGGATAAATGGTTTTTGTTAACTCTGCATTTTTTATTGCCCCAACAGTGTACTTTGGATCATTTCCCCAAAGTGAAAATGAAATAATTTTTTTCATATTATTAAATCTCTAAACCAATTTTTTTAAGCCTATTATAAACGGTATTTTCTTCGAATGTCTCAATTGAAACATCTTCTACTTTAAACTGCTTAACTTCATTTGTTCTTAGTAATCTTAATAAATCTTCATACGTTTCAAAAAATTTTATATTTTTGTATTTGCCAAATTCTTCAACATGCCATTTGTATTCTGAGTCAACCTGTTGAAACAACAATCTACCAGAAGTAATGGCTTCAAATGTTCTTGTGTTAAAAGCTTTTAAATTACCAAAAGGAGCTAGAATCTTGTTGTGATTAAGAAAATTTGTAATATACTCATCCCAACTTAACTTTCTATTAATATTGCTAACATAAAATTCATCATCACTCATTATTTGAGATAGTAGTTTATCTCTTTTATCATAGCCTACAAAACCAGCTTGTCCGCTAAAAACAATTCTGTCTTCAGATGGTATCTGATTTCGCTGATCATAAAACCTTCTACTTGCCCATTGAGGCAACCATTTAATCCCATATTTTCTTGCATCTTGTTCGTCAGATACGAAAAATTTATCTGTAAATTGCTGGCACAGATTTAAACTATAATGACTTTTTTGTTGCCAAACTGGTACAATACAATCTATTTTTTCAAAACACCAAATATATTTTTGGTTTGCATAATTTTGCCAATGTTTAATTTTCCATTCTGAATCCCATAAATACATCAAAAAATCATGACCAGCAAAAAATAGATCTTCGCCAGTTATATCAAAAATATGTTTATAATTTTCAGAAGAACAATATATCACATTATCAAGTCCATAATCTACAAATGCGGAGCTTATGCCACATCCATAATCTTCACAAATTATTTTCATGTTAAATCCTGAACCTATAGTGTAGTAGGGTTGTTATAAATGTCAATCGCTAAAAAAAACAGCCACTAGAAGATATTTAACTGCATGAATCAAGATTCAAAGTTTAAAAAGTTATTAAAAGAAGAGATTAAACTAATACTAATTCAAGAAGGTTGGAAAGAAAAATTAGCTGGCTATGCTGGTGCGGGACTTACTGGGTTAGCTTTAGGAGGTTTGTTAGGTACTGCACCAGTAGAAGGTGAACGTTCAATTCGTAATAGAGAAAGAATTGAACAAGCTGAGACTGACATTATAAAAACAATATTAGCATCAACTGATGTAAGTTCAGTAAAAGAATTAAATGAACTTGGTGATGATGATTTTATAGCCGCAGTTGATATTATCATTGATAATATTAAAAGTAAAACAAATATTTCTGATGCCGATAAAAGAAAATTATCTGAGTTTATCATTAAACTAAAACGCAGACTATCCAGAACGACATCAGGAAGAAATATGGTGACTAAGTTAAATCAACTATCTTTTTAATATTTTACGCCATTCCAAACACGTTGAAACTCTTTTATATCTAGTGATGTAACTTCAAGCATAGGAACAGAAATGTCAGAGTCTGTTTCATTTGATATGTTTAAAGACTGAAAAACAGTACCATAATTCAATCCTGGGTTCATAAACGATACTTGATGACCAACATTAGAGCAATCCGATGCCTCCCCAGTTCTTCTGCAAATGTGTTGCATTCCAACGGCATGACCAACTTCATGCATAAAAGTGGATTGAAATTCTAAGTTTGACCTTATACAAGTTGGAATTAGTTTAATTCTTGGAGATGGACCAGGAATATATAATCCAGCATAACAATTACTGCTCCTTGATTGAATGGTGTCATCTATAAAAACTTCAACATGTTCACCTGCTTCAACCAATTGAAATGTTGGCCCAAGCCTCGACAATTCAGTTAAAGAATGAGTAACTACTTTTACTCTTTCTCCTAAATCCCAACCTTCTCCTGACAAACGAATTCTAAATGTTCCATATTTTGTCGGGTTGTTATTATTCGCTCTAGTTGTAGAATGTACAATATATGCTGATAAAAATATTAGCGCAAAAACAACTAAACAAAAACCGAAGTACAGGAAGCCTTTTTTTGTTTGTTCAGATATTTGCATGTTTATATTTAAATACTTTTTCTAAAATATAATTAGCTTAAGTTAGGACAGTTATTATGCTAAGCAATAATAAATTACTTGTTGAAAGACAATTAAAGAATACCATAAAAAAAATTATAAAGGAAATATTAACAGAAAATACAGATAAATCAGTCACTAGGATACTTTCTCAGATAGGAACAGAAATTGATACCTACAAAAAATTTTATTCAGTTCTTGATACAACATTAGGTGATTTAAGCAACAAATTATTTGAAATATCTAAGGACATTCAACTTGAAAGAAAAGAAAAACAAGAAGAAATAAATGAAAGGAGTCTTGAAGGAAACCTAACAGAAGAAGATAAAAATTTATTTGAAAAAGATTATCAAACTCAGAGACTTCTTGTCAAGGTAAACAATTTAATTTTCGATATAGGAAATTATAAACTTGATGATACATATATCGATAATGCTTTTAACAAACTTAGTACAATAATAACTGACAATTTAAAAATAAGTTTTTCAGGCGATGAACAAATCTCTCAATACATATTTGATCCTAAAGATTCACAAAGTATATACACTATTATACGATTTTTTAAAGCACAAAAAGAAGGGTTTGAACCAGGTGGTTTTGTAAGATATGCATTAGAAAATCTTAATGAAGCAATAGAAATATTTAACATGAAAATGAGAGAGATTAATTCTGAATCTGAATTTGAAGATATTAAAGAAAAAGACATAAATTTTAAAGGTTTGATAAACCAAATTTATTTAAGTCTCGAATCTATTATGGAAAATTTTAAAAATCTAATAGAAAAAAGTGATAGTACTTTGGATATTGAATCAATAAAGACAAAATCAACTCCTAGCGACTCTATGAGCGGTGCAAGAGATTTTAAACCTCACCGATTCTATGAACAAACTAAGCGGAGCAAGAAAAATAACAAAATATAACAGTACCAGAATAAGACTGTAAAGTAAAATGTACTTAACTTAAGTTAGGATACTTACCATGCTAAGCAACAATAAATTACTTGTTGAAAGACAATTAAAGAATGCCATAAAAAAAATTATAAAAGAATTTCTGAGTTCAGCAAGTCAAATGGATATGGCAATTCAATCTCAAAGAGAAGAAATTGGCCAAGAAGCTGAACAAACTGGTGGAGTCGATGGATACTTGAAGAGTAATTGGAATTATATCAAAAATCCAGCTAGGATTGATGGGCCAATTCGAAAATATATTGTAGACACCATAAAAGAAAAGGTAAAAGACGAGGGGCGATATACACCAGAAAAACCAAATCAAGATACTGTAAATTATTATGCTAATTTTGTAACCAATAGCTGGATATCAGATATTTTACGAAATGGTCCTAGCGCATTAAAAGCAGAACTTTTGTCTCTCAAAGGTCGAGGTACAGCAGATAAAGAAAGTCTAAAAGATATTTTTAATATAGGAAAAGCAAAGTTAAATAATAACTTTAAAGGTTTGCTTGATGAAATAGACATGAGAAAATCTAAAGGTGATAAAGGAAAAAATCAGAAATACTATGATTTTGGCAATGCTATTATAGATAAAGCCATGGAAAATATAATATCTTATTGGCAAAATTTTAATAACATGAATCTAGAAGAACTACTTTCCTCAAGACTTTTTGAAAACAAAAAAATCCGCAGGGTAAAATTTATAAAGTAATATTATGCTAAAACAGTTAATCAAAAAAGAAATCAAAACTGTTTTGTATGAGTTGAAAAGCAACTATTTTACAAGCCCTTTTCAAAGCTCTACTGTATTATCTATTGCGAATTATTTTAATAGCTCTTGGAATACATTAACTAACAGACCATTAGATAGCACGATTGATTATGAATTTTGGAAAGATGTTGTGTTTAAAATGTTACATGGAAATTTTGTGTATTATGTTAATGGACTTAATATTTTAGAAGGCGTACCATCAATACCAACAAATGATTTTCAGTATAGAAAAACTGGTGATATAGTTGCAAGAAATCTTGCGATAGCTTTAAAAGACAAGGCTAATCAACCTGATTATGGCACGGATTAAATCTCTAGGGCATCAAGAAATTTTTCCATTTGCATAATGCCCTTCTCAGATTCAAGATATGATTTTGCCGCCCCAATGTTTGAACCATCTCCTTGCTCTTTATTTAAGTCCAAGGTTTTTTGCCACACAAACATAGCTTGATCTGGTGCTTCAAAGCCCATAAAACCCATTACTTCCATAATGTGGCGGGCAACATCCTGAGCTTTGTAGTGTTGACCAACTGTAACAACGCCGCACTTTTTACCTTTTAATGGAGATTCCTCTCCATACACTGTTACCCTGTTCTCCAAGGTATTCATGCGCTCAATGATGGTTTGCATTAAAGCAGAATGGCTCATCCATCTTACAGATGTACAAAATAAAACAATATCAGAATCCATCATGGCATCATAAAGTACAGGCATTTCATCTATACCACCAAACTTTTCAGGATCTTCTAAAGAAGATTTATGCGCCCAACAACGATATTCTCCAGCGTCATAAGATGCACAGTTTTTTGCGCCACCAGCATAGCATGAAAGATTTTTAACAATGTGCAATTTATCTGCATTAATAATTCTAACTTCATGCCCTCTAGATTTGCATTCCCTTAAGATTGCACGGATCGCTGCACTTGAAGCCGATTCGTCAAACTTATGGGTTGTTGTTGAAATAGCCACTATCTTCATGATGAATTTCCTAATTTATCCAACGTTCTGATAACCATTGCTTGCAGTAATTGTTAAGAATCTTGTTGGGATAATTGAAGTCAAACCAGCTAAGATAGTGTAACTAATACTCGCTCCTGCTGAACCAGACAAGAAAATTCTATCTGTTCTGATTTCAAATTCCTGTACATTACTTCCACTTAATGGATAAAAATAAGAATTAGCTGGGGTCAATCCATTTTGTGTAAAGGCAATTGCCAAAACAGTAGATGGAGTATTATTTTTTATAGTAAAATACTTTGTAACGTTTCCAAATTGAATTTCAGTGATTGCACCAAGAGCAATAGTTGAAGATGTGACCCATGGTACTGGTGAAATTTGATATGCTGGGGCATATCCTTCTCCCATATATGGATAATTGATTGACATTGATATATTCTCCAGACCTAAGTATAGTTTTTAAAATATCTAAATAATCAAATTAATCCAGAAGTATGACTTTTTCAATTTCAGATTCAAGTATATCATACTCATGGACATAAGATATACCAGTAATTGTATCAACCCCTTTTCTTAAGGTTGTTAAAATATACTCCTCTTTATTACTCAACATCGAATCTGGTCTTTGATGAAGTTTTAATAGTGTTGCATTAAAAAACATGATTGTACGATCTATTTCTGATAGCCGCTCTCGATTTGATTGCCTATAAAAAAACTGATACTGTTTGCCCTCAATTAATTTTGCCGCACTAAAAAGTGTAGATTTTTGTTCAATAACCTGACTTTTATTTGTAATTTTTTTAATGAAACTAATCAACCAAGTTATCATGTTGTAAATCATTTCAAGATTTTAATAAACAACTGTCCGATATGTTGTTCCCATCGCATAATCGGTCAATGGAAAAACAACATTAAAAGAATGGTCTTGGTTACCAAACTGATGATGGTTAACATGCCAAGGAACCCATTTTCTGGCCCAAGCATTATCTAAATGAGCTTTCATATGAACTCCATAATAAGCTGCTCCATAGCCAACTAATCCTGCAATAAAATAAGGTGCTTTTGGTGCGGCAAAAAGCAAGAGAGTTGAAGCGGCAGACAAGGTTATAAACTCTGGTGTTTTTATAATATTTTGCCAGGTCATTTCATAATCAGTATCAAGCATTGATTTTCTACATTTTTTATGATGTTTAAACCAATGAAAATTCCAAATAGACTTTTTATTTTTACCCAATCCATGTAAAATATGTTTATGAAAATTCCATTCAATAATATTTCCAATTACAACACCAGCAATACTCGCAAAGATTTTTTTAAACATGATCCAAACTCCCTTCAAGAGATAATGAGATTTAATATTTTAAAAACATCTTTGGTAATTTTTATTATTATACGATATTTACTTTTGGAGATATAATATAAAATGACAGTAGGAACACGTACAGACTCTACTCTAGGAGTTGTAACAACAGACAACA
>JACCDP010576339.1_pt1 | contig 12102 bp, 14 predicted proteins | sample 7445841 | NCBI WGS metagenome assembly JACCDP01 (sample SAMN15323441, study PRJNA562643) | freshwater metagenome | isolation source: river surface water | place: USA:Blue River Watershed | collected 2017-08-17
GAGTCCGTCGACATTCGTCGGCTATACACAGCTCGAAGGTACCGGTACGATCACAGCGATTGTCAGCGCGGACGACGTCAAGCACGACGCAGCAGTGGGTACCGAGGTCCAAATCGTATTGGACAGTACCCCGTTCTATGCCGAGTCCGGCGGGCAGGTGGGTGACACCGGTACGTTGACCACGGCCACGGGTACGGTGCACATCACCGACACCCAACGACCCATCCCCGGTGTGATTGTGCACATCGGTGTCGTCACCAGTGGCACGATTGCCCGTGGGTCGGTTGCTCAGGCGGTCGTCGACGGCGTGCGCCGTGGCCACATCCAGCGCAACCACACGGCTACCCATCTGCTCCAACGTGCCCTGCGCGATGTATTGGGTGAACACGCCGCACAGGCGGGTTCGCTGGTATCGCCCGAGCGGCTGCGCTTCGACTTTACACACAACAAGTCGGTCAGCATCGAGCAACAGCGCGACATCGAGCGCCGCGTCAACACCTGGGTGCGCGCCGATCAACGCGTCACCTGGGCCGAGATGCCGTACCAAGAGGCCCTCGACAACGGCGCTATTGCGTTGTTTGGCGAAAAATACGGTGACCGCGTGCGCCTCGTCCACGCAACAGCGGGGAGCAACATCGGCGAACCAAGCTACGTCAGCCGCGACTCTCGCGAATTGTGTGGTGGCACACACGTGACTCGCACGGGCGAAATTGGGATGGTCCGCATCGTCTCAGAAGCGAGCGTGGCCGGCGGCGTCCGCCGTATCGAAGCGGTCACCGGTCTGGGTGCCGAGCAGTGGGTCGAAGAGCAGTTCGAAGCGATGCGTGGCATCGCCAATCGACTCGGCGTGACGCCTGCGCAGATCAACGAACGCATCGAGTCGGTACTGACAGACCTCAAAACCAGTCAGCGTGCGCTCGAGGCACTCACAGCAGCCGCCACCGGCAATCAAGCCGACACACTACTCGCCAATGCTCCCGTCAGTGCAGGGATCACCTACGTGCTGACACGGGTCGACGGCAATGATGGTGCCCAATTGCGTGAACTCGCCGAACAACTCATCAGCAAACAGTCCGCCGCGGTGGTCGTGTTGACCAGTGTGCTTGCCGACAAAGCAGCATTATTGGTAATGGTCGGCAAAGGTGCGCCGGGCAAACACGCCGGCAATCTGGTCAAGGAACTCGCACCGGTCATGGGCGGCAACGGTGGTGGTCGACCAGATGTTGCGCAGGCTGGTAGCAAAGACATCGCCAACGTCGACGCCGTGCTTATCAAGGCACAGCAGTTGTTGGGCCTCGCCTAACAAACGATCAAATGACGCTCGAGGTGCGCCTCGAGCGTCGTTTTTTGTGGAGGGAACGGTGATGACGGCACACGGTCGCTTGTTGGCCCTTGATGTCGGTGAAAAGCGCATCGGCGTGGCGCTCAGCGACGAATCACAGACGGTGGCTTCGGCGTACACCACGCTGCATGCGACGCCGTTCACGGTGTTTGTCCAGAAGCTCTCCAAGATACTGACCATGGAGTCTGTGGTCGGAATCGTCGTTGGTCTACCATTATCACTCAATGGCACCGAGGGCCCTCAAGCCGCTCGCATCCGTGCGTTCATCGCCGCATTGACTCCGCTGGTCTCGCAACCGATTACGACCTGCGATGAACGATACACGTCTGCCGAGGCAGAACGCATCATGCAAGAGGCTGGTTTGCGACCTGAGCAACGCAAAGCCAAAATCGACGAAGTCGCGGCTTCGATTATCCTGCAAGACGTGCTCAATGCGCGCCGGATTCAACAAACGTATCGGGTAGAATAATGCGCTGTTTCGTGGATTGGTCAGTGGTGCGTATCGAGATCGCGTAATGAAAGGGTGCAACAATGGGGGAGAATTCTTTTGTGAAGCCAGCGCTGTTTTTTGGCGTTGCCAGTGGCATAGCATCGGCAACGGTGTTGCCCTATGCAATGGCGATGAATCCGGTCCCAGCGTCTGCGGTGCTCCCGGCATTGCCTGTACTTCTTCTGGCAACGTTCCTCCAAAACACAGTCCTCGCAAGTCTCGTGGCATATTTCGGCCTACGCGCAGCAGCTCCTGTTGGTCTTGGCAGTGCGTTGCGTGATGCGCACATTCGGGCTTTGCTCAACAGACGCACGCTTGCTACGATGATCGGCATTGGGTTGTTGATCGGCGTGGTTGTCTGGGGGCTGGACAAGCTGTTTGTGCCGTGGATGCCAGAGCTCCCCGCGTTGGCGGATGTGTCGATTCTGGCGCGAATCGGTGCGGTACTCTACGGCGGTATTGCCGAAGAGGTCTTGATGCGACTCGGTGCGATGAGTATGATTGCATGGGTCTTGACAAAGCTTCACATTGCCCCACAGTATGCCGTGAGTGGAGGAATTGTTGGTGCAGCAGTGCTCTTTGGTGTCGGTCATCTACCCACAATGGCAGCAATCGTCCCGTTGACGACAATCGTGATCGTGCGTACGGTCCTGTTGAATGCCCTCCCCGGGATGGTGTTCGGCGCATTGTATCGCCGCTTCGGGATTGAACATGCCATGCTTGCACATGCATGCGCAGACATCATGCTGGTGGTTCTTATTCCGAGTGTGCAAATGAAATAGCGGTTTAGAGCGCAGCCGGGAACATGCCCCCGGCGTACGGTGTCATCTGCGCCGCCGTTCTTCGCGCTCGTGCCAGCGTCGCGGATTGTTGAGGATATATTGGGTCCTCTGGTTGTACTCGAACTGATTGCGGATAATGCGGTCCATGAATCCCGGATACCAAAAGCTCTTCTTTTCGCGCTTGACACTCTCGTCTATGCCCCGCGTGACAGCAACTCTGAATAATCCCACCGCCTGACTCACGAGATATTCTGATGTGCTGCTTTCAACGGTCTCGTTGTCTTTGGCAGACGTACGGACACGCGGAGCATTGACCGTTATCTCGATGATTCCATGCACATGGTTCGGCATCACAACATACGTATGCAGGACAAGTCCCGGATAACTATAGGGGATTTGTTCCCAACAGTCGACGGCAATGATGCCACGTTCGTTGTGTATCATCATCGCATCGACAACGCGTCCAAACACGCTTCTGAAATCCCTGACCGTTGTTGTGACGAAGTAATACCCTGAGCTCGAATAATCGAATTCTGCAAGACGAAGAGATTTTTTGACATGCATGTGCCACCTCCTGGCAACACCATAGCGCAGTGGCATTACCACCGCATTACCAGGCAGAAGGACAAAAAACCGGTGTTGCCCTGCGGCAACACCGGTTATGCTCCAGGAGTACCGCGCCTATGGCGGATTTAACAGTGTGTCGATGACGTTTTTAAAGACCGCATAGGGTTGCGCCCCAGCATATAGGCGATCTTGGATGATGAATGTCGGTGTGCTCCGAATGCCGATTTTCTCGGCGAGGGCTACGTCCGCCTTGATCTGTGCCAGATGGCGATTGGTGGTCAAGCAACTATCGAAATCAGCCCGATTGATACCGATGTTGCTGGCATAATTACCGAACGTGCTCAAGTCATCCAGCGACCCATCACGCCATTCTTGGTCGCGGGCACCATCAAACAGCTGTTGTCGCATCTCGCCGAAAGCACCTTGTTCGGCCGCACAATTTGCTGCCTGGGCTGCCATCAGTGCTCCAGGATGGATGGACATCAACGGGTAGTCATAGAGCTCGAGGTACACCTTGCCGGTGTCAACGTATTCTTTCATCAGTTGGGGGTACGTCTCACGGACGTACTGTTCACAATACGGTCACTGATAATCGCTGAATTCACGCATCACAATCGGCGCTTTGGGATCACCGAAGGCGCGTGGATTGGGTGACCGTTCGGACAGCAATGTGGCCGGGCCTGCAGGGTCTGCCGCAGGAGCCGCAGCGGGTGCAAGGCCACAACCAGCCAAGAAAATCGCCCACGCGATGAGTATCGACGAACCTCGGTTCATGCATGTTCCGATCGACTGACATGCGGCAAACGGACATTCGTTGTACGGCCGACCATACCCGATCCGTCGTCGCCGCAGTACGGACAGATTGCCCAAGTCAAGTCGATGACCCGATCGCAGGCAATACAGCGGCGCCGGAGCCCCGTGTGGCAATGTGGGCAGAGGATATATTCGTGATCAATCCCGCGTTGGCACTGCGGGCAGACGAACTGTTCCTCGATATCATGGCGCAAGTATTCTTCTTCGAGTGATCGTTCGTAGCGTTCAGCGATGGTTTGTCGCGGTCGCAACAGGGTATAAATGCCCAGCCCGGCAAACGGAATCAGCAGTGCCAGCGAGACACCAAGCACCTGCAAGAGGGTTTCTTCGGTGCGTGCATGGATATCACGGTACGTCCAGATGACACTCGCCATCCAGAGCAACACGACATACCCAGCAACGACCCATTTGAGCAGATCCAGTACGGTCCCAAGCACACCGAGCGTTCCACCTATATCCACAATTGACTCCCCTCACAACACAAAGGACAGAGCGCACGAGGACGCGCTCCTAACCGAGGACACGCGAGACAGATTCTGCATTGAGGACGAATACCGTCGCACCACCGACTTGGACTTCGACCGGCGTGGGTGGATAGAATTCGCCGGATTCGGCCACGGGTGGCAGCGGTGATATGTACCGAATGCGCATGTTGCAATGCGTATGAATCAGCTGCATGACGGCTTCGACTTGGGTATCTTCGACGGCGATGAGGAGCGTAATATTGCCTTCGCGGAGGAACCCGCCTTCACTGCTGATGCGTGTCACACGGTGGCTGCGGGCGGTGAGTGCATCAACCAGGTCGCCAGCATCTTGACGTTGGACAACGGCTATCATGAGCTTCATGGGGTGGTCCTTTCAGTGACCGATGATATCGTGACATGCCCAGCATGCAGGAATGGTGCAATCGTTGTCCGAATCTGCGCTGCGAGTGTCTCGATGGGTAACCCTGCATCACAGACGACCCAACGCTTCGGTTCTGCCTGTGCCAGGGCTTGGTACCCGTCTGCGACACGTTGGTGAAAGGCCAATTCGTGCGCGTCGAGACGATTCCATTCGACCGCAGACGCATTGGGGTGCTGTTTGCGCCGCAGGCCAACAGCAGGATCGATGCGCAGCCAAAACGTCACATCAGGTACAAGTCCAGCGGTCGCAATCGCGGTCACGGTGCGGAGATCAGCCAGATTACGACCGAGCCCGTACCCTTGGTACGCGTATGTCGAATCGGCATACCGATCACAAATCACGATGCCGCCTGCGGCCAGCTGTGGACGGATGACTTGATTGACGAGTTGGGCACGTGACGCCGAAAAGAGCAACGACTCGGCCGTCGGATCCATTTCGGTATTTTGCATGCCCAATACAATCGAACGAATCTGGTCACCAATTGCAGTACCGCCAGGTTCTCGCACGTGACTGACCTGATACCCTGCGGTGCGTATGTGTTCAGCGATGAGGCGTGCTTGGGTGCTTTTCCCACACCCCTCGCTCCCCTCAAATGTGATGAACAATCCCATAATACCCTTTTTTCTGCGTCTCTGCTAGCGCGAGACCTTGACGCGTCGGTGCGGTTCTTTGCCACGACTCTCAGAGGTCACGTTGTAGCGTTCGGCCATTTGGTGCTGGAGGCGTCGGATGATGCTCCCTTGTGGGGTGAGTTCGACGATGTTCTTTTCACCCTTGAGAACCTGATGAATGGCTGTCTCGGCCTCGAGAATTGCTTCTTGGACTTCGGGCGTCCCCGACCCGACCCTATCGTGTCCACGGGTTGGGACCTCGATCCCAAAGATATCCAACAATTGGCGTTCGATTTGGATGGCTGTCGATGCGCGTAGCACATAGATGGGCAGATTACGTTGTTCGGCGCCGCGGAGCCGTGCCGATCCCTGCCGGTAGTAGTTTTTGATCGTCATGACCATCGTCGCCTCGTCGAGGTCACGGACCACTACTGCCGGGACGTGCAAGCCTTGGACGACTTTTTCGACCTTGTCGCGACTGAGCCCAAATGGGTAGATCCGATGGGTAATCGACGGGCTGTGCGGGACTGCAGGAGCTACGGGCGGGATGGGATTAGCCGCCGGGATGGTCGTCACAAACGGGTCTTGGAGGACACCATGGAGGCGCTCTGGGGGGAGGGTCATCATCCCCATCGAGCGTGCGGGGGTGCCAAAGCGATCGTTACCACGGCCGCGACCGCCACGACGATAGTCGGGTTGTCGCTCAAAACCGGTGTTGTGGGCACGGCGAACACTCTGCGCCGATTGGCCGGCAAGCCCTTCGGGCGGCTCTGACGTTACCATTTCGACCGTAATTGTTCCATCTGCTGCGCGCGTGCGGTGCTCGGCTTGGGGTGATTCACCAAGCAGCAAGCTGTCGACGGCTTCGCCGATGTTGTTATAGATCAGGACATCGTCCCAATTGCGGATTTCGACCAAAATATCGAACGTCGGTGGTTGTTTGCGCTCGAGAACGGTCTTTTGGGTGCCACGGCGGCGCGCTTCGTCGTCGCCCAACGTGACGGGTTGTATACCGCCGACAAGGTCCGAGAGGGTCGGGTTGACCATCAAGTTTTCGAGGAGCTGGCCATGCGCGGTACCGATGAGCTGTACACCACGTTCGGCGATGGTGCGCGAGGCTTGGGCTTCGAGCTCGGTACCGATTTCGTCGATGACGATGACTTCCGGCATGTGGTTTTCGACGGCTTCGATCATGACCGCGTGCTGTTCACTTGGGCGTTGGACCTGCATGCGGCGGGCACGGCCGATCCCGGGATGCGGTATGTCGCCGTCGCCTGCGATTTCGTTCGACGTGTCGACAATAATCACCCGTTTGCGGGCGTCATCAGCGAGCACGCGGGCAGTCTCGCGCAGCATGGTTGTTTTGCCCACGCCGGGACGTCCCAGCAACAAAACACTTTTGCCGGACTCGACGAGGTCACGCACCACACTAATCGTGCCAATGACGGCACGACCGACGCGGCAGGTCAACCCGACGATGCGGCCCGACCGGTTGCGCATGGCCGAGATGCGGTGCAACGTGCGCGGGATGCCGGCCCGATTGTCTTCGCCGAACGCACTGATGCGCGATGTAACGGCCTCGATGTCTTCAAAGGTAATTTCGAGTGTCCCCAACAGATTAGCCGTCGTCCGGTAGCGCGCTTCGGGGAGACGACCGAGGTCGAGCACGATTTCGAGCAAGTCATCGGTGGGTTCGCTGGCCTCGGACAGCAGGGTACGTACCCGGGCTGGGATGATGTCGAGCAGGTCGTCGATGTTACTCGTGATGACGTTCGGGTGTGACATGATGCCTCGCTTGTTCGCTGGCTGGGATGATAGAAGGGATGGGGGTGCCTTGCTCACGGGCGGGATCGAGTACACGGGCGAGGACCGGTCGGCGCGTAAATGCGACGGTGTGCCGGACCAGCAGGTGGTGTTCGCGGAACGGTTGAAAGCCAAGGTCTTGGGCAGGCCACTGGAGTTCTTCTTGGTACTCACGCAAGATCAACCAGATGGGCAAACTATCAGCAATTTGGCTCATACCATAACGGAGCATATCAGCCACGTCAGCTCGTACATCGGGATGCACGAGCAGGGTGACGACATGTGCACTACGGCTACTTTTGATGCGTATCGACGCGACAACACGGTCTTCGTGGCGCAATACCCAGGCGCGCAGTTTGTATTCGTCCCATGGGGTTGCAATGGGTAGCGCCCAATCGCGTGCGGTGCGTGCTTCGGCATGTTGGACTGGTTTTGGGGTGACCGCGCCATACAGCTGGTGGACGCCCCAGACGTCGTGACGTGTCTGCGGTTGGAGCGCAGCAAAGCGCGTGCCTTGGTTCCAATCTGGGCCTTCGAGGCGGAACACGGCTTGGCGTGCATAGCAACTATACCCACTCTGCCGGAATATTTCGCTGAGGTCGTCACTCTCGAACGACAGCGTTGCATACAAGCGTTGCACCTGATGGTTGCCGCTGTCGATGACGTGCGCCTCGAGGAGTCTGAACCAGAGATCGTGATCGCTCGGATACCGCATCAATGGGCCATAACTCGCCAACGCGACGAGTTCGCGCTCGGGTCGACTGACCGGCGCGTGCGCATGCAGTACGGCACTCACCGCACCGTCGCGGATGAACGAACTGCTGTACCGACCGTTGGTGCTGAGCAGTGCGCGGAGTCCATACAACAATGGGCGATGTGCGCTCAGCAACATTGCATCGGGATTGAGCAATGCCAAAGCACGTGGCTTGTGACGCAATGTCATGAGGTCAGGCGGTGTCAAGACGCGGTACATAGACCCTCACCTGCTAGAGTGTGAGAAAGTATCGGTGGATCCGATCGTCGTTGGTGAGTTCGGGGTGGAACGATGTGGCCAGCATATGTTGCTCACGCGCTGCGACGATGCGCCCGTCGGCGAGGCTCGCAAGGACCTGACATGCAGGACCAGGATTTTGGAGGATGGGCGCCCGGATAAACACCGTATGAAATGGTGCGTCGAGGCCAATCATGTCGATATCGGCTTCGAAACTGTCGAGTTGACTGCCAAACGCATTGCGCCGTGACTCGATGTCCATGACCTGCAATGCTGGTTGGTCGGGCCGACCATCGAGGATGCGACGCGACATCAAAATAGCGCCTGCACACGTCCCCCACGTCGGCATACCGGCTGCGATGCGTTCACGTAACGGAACAAGGAGATCATACATCACCATCAGTTTGCCGATGGTCGTACTCTCGCCGCCGGGGATGATGAGGCGGTCGACCCCGGTCAAATCACGGGGGAGGCGGATTTGACGCACGTCGACGCCGATGCTCCGGAACATTGCCTCATGCTCGACAAAAGCGCCTTGGAGCGCGAGAACTCCGACTGTCATGGCGACTCCGATGATGCTAAAAACGACCACGTGCACCGCACGTGGTCGTCCTGTGAGAGGATTTACCAGCCGCGGTTTGCCAACAGTTGATCCTGCGGCAATTTGCTGATTTCGATGCCGACCATGGCCTCGCCGAGGTGCTTGCTGACTTCGGCGATGATTGCTGCATCGCGATAATGCGTCGTAGCCTGCACGATTGCCTTGGCGCGTTTGGCTGGGTCACCGGATTTGAAGATGCCTGATCCGACGAACACGCCGTCGACGCCCAATTGCATCATCAATGCAGCGTCGGCTGGGGTTGCGATCCCACCCGCAGCGAAGTTGACCACGGGCAAGCGACCGGCCTGGGCGACGGACTTGACCAGGTCATATGGTGCCTGCAAATTCTTGGCAGCCGTGAAGAGCTCGTCTTCGGACATGCCGTGGAGCTTGCGGATTTCGCCGAAGACCGTGCGGGCGTGGCGGACGGCTTCGACGACGTTGCCGGTCCCTGCCTCACCCTTCGTGCGCAGCATGGCGGCACCTTCGGTGATGCGACGGAGTGCTTCGCCCAGGTTTTTGCAGCCGTTGACGAACGGAATTTTGAACTTGTGCTTATCGGTGTGGAACTCGTCATCGGCAGGGGTCAACACTTCGGATTCGTCGATGTAGTCAATCCCCAATGCCTCGAGGACCTGAGCTTCGACGAAGTGACCGATGCGGGCCTTGGCCATGACCGGGATTGTCACGGATTCTTTGATGCGGATAATCAGTTCGGGGTCGCTCATACGAGCAACGCCACCTTGACGACGTATATCTGCGGGGACGCGTTCGAGTGCCATCACCGCAACAGCGCCTGCTTCTTCTGCGATTTTGGCCTGTTCTTCGTCGATGACATCCATAATGACGCCACCCTTGAGCATCTGAGCGAGACCAGCTTTGGTGGTCCAGGTTGACTTTTCGATAGCCATGCGGTGAGACTCCTTGCAATCGTCGGTAAACAAACAACAGACGCGACTGTGAAAAATTGTACCACAGTTGCTTCGCAACAAGAGGGTGAAAAGCGGAGTCCGGCAGACGCCGAACTCCGCACTCCAACCAAAGATGAAAAAGAGATTAGCGGCCGTACTTCTTGGCCACGACGTCCCAATTCACCACGTTCCACCAGGCTGCCAAATAATCGGCGCGGCGGTTTTGATAGTTGAGGTAGTAGGCATGCTCCCAGACATCAACACCCAACACGGGGGTCAAACCCTGCATGATGGGGCTGTCTTGGTTGGGGGTGCTGATGACTTTGAGTGCACCGGCTGCGTCGCTGACCAACCAGCTCCACCCGCTGCCAAAGCGCTTCATGCCGGCATCGTTGATTGCAGCTTTGAGCTGGTCCAACCCGCCAAAGGTGTTGGTGATGGCTACCGACAAGGTGCCGGTGGGGACCTTTGCGCCGCCTGGGGTCATCAACTCCCAAAACATGGTGTGATTGACATGCCCACCAACGTTGTTGATGAGGGCCTGGCGGATGCTGTCAGGAGTGTCGCTGATTTTGGCGAGCAAATCTTCGGCGCTCAAGGCCTGCAGAGCACTGTGGTCGTTCAATGCGTTGTTGGCATTGGTGACGTATGCGGCGTGATGCTTGCCGTGGTGAATCGTCATGGTGGCGGCATCGATATGCGGCTCGAGGGCTGCGACATCATATGCCAAAGCGGGCAATGTAAACGGCATGGAAGCCTCCTTGGTGAACAAAAATGTCCTATTACGAGTATAGCATTCACCGCCAAATGCTGTCAAAACCATTGACACTCCCAATACACTCCTGTATGCTAGCAGTAGTGATGCTGACAAGATACACCCACTAGATGTTGTGTGGTCCGTCGCTCGGCTGCTGGTCACACCACGTCTGTACGGGGTATTGCGTCTTGGGTTTGTACCCAATCGCGCCGCAACAGACTGTGCCAGGAGGCCTGCATGCAACGGGTATTGGTGCTAAACGCGAGTTACGAACCACTGCAGTTGGTCCCGGCGCGGCGTGCGCTCGTCTTGTTGCTCCAAGAAAAAGCCGAAGTCGTCGAAGCAGCCCAACGGTTCATGTGCGGGATAACGCGGCGCTATGCAATCCCACTCGTTATCCGGCTCACCCGCTATATCCGCATCCCCCGCAACCTCAAACTCCCGTGTACCCGACACGGCGTCATTATGCGTGACAAAGAGACCTGTCAGTACTGCGGCGTCGTCACGACACGTGGACAACTGACCATCGACCATGTCGTCCCACGTGCCCATGGTGGCACCACCGAATGGCACAACGTGGTCGCAGCGTGTCGGTCGTGTAACCACCGGAAAGGTGGCCGTACGCCTATCGAAGCCAACATGCCACTGTTAAGTGTCCCGCGCCAACCGACGTATATCGCATTTGCATTGTTGAATGAACTCGAACGCGACGCAGTCTGGCGCAAATATAGTTTTGTCTGAGCTACGCAATAGCCTGTAGCAGGCGATCACGTGCCGCGCCCGACGCAATCGATGCGCGGGCGCGTTCGATTGCCGCGTGCCATGATTGTGTCATATCGGCAGTACGGATGGCGGCGGCGGCATTGAAGACCACCACGTCGTGTTGGGCCCGGGTCCCCGTGCCGGCAAGGATAGACCGGGCAATGGTGACATTTTCGGTGGTGTCGCCGCCGGCAAGCGCGCTGTTGGGTGCGCGTACCAAATCGAAATCGCTGCCATCGAGGAGCGTACGCCCGATTGGTTGGTTGGCATGGACCTCGTAGACGATGTTTTCGCCGGCCAGCGAAAGTTCGTCGACATTGCCATAGCCTGCAAAGACCATCACGGCGTCCATGTTGAGGAGCGACAACGCCTCGGCGAGCTTGTGCGCCAGCGTGTCGTTGGCGGTACCGATGACTTGGCGGCGCACGCGGGCAGGGTTGGTCAGCGGGCCGAGCAGGTTAAAAGCGGTGCGGATGCCGATTTCGCGCCGGACGGGGCCAGCAAAGCGCATCGCGGGGTGGAAGCGTGGCGCAAACATGAACCCAAAGTTGTCGGTGTCGATGCGCTTGGCGACATCCTTGGGCTCGAGCTCGAGGTTAACCCCAAGCGCCTCGAGGACATCGGCCGATCCACAGCGGCTCGACATGGCGCGGTTGCCGTGTTTGGCGATGCGTACCCCGGCGCCGGCCGCAACAAATGCGGCGATGGTCGATATGTTGAATGTACCGCCACCGTCACCGCCGGTGCCACAGGTGTCCACGGCGCC
>JACCDP010663128.1_pt1 | contig 12101 bp, 11 predicted proteins | sample 7445841 | NCBI WGS metagenome assembly JACCDP01 (sample SAMN15323441, study PRJNA562643) | freshwater metagenome | isolation source: river surface water | place: USA:Blue River Watershed | collected 2017-08-17
CATTTGCTTGTATTTCAATACGCCACCCTTGTAGCGCTCTTTCATATCGGTGATGCGACCGTCAACGGGTTTGTTCATGTGCTCTCCTGTTATTCGTTAAGCGCCTCAAGTGGCTGCAAGCGTTCTTGTTTACGCAGGCCGAACTGTACTGAACCAATTAGTTAAGGTAAATTCATCAATTATTTATTTACTGATCAGTTTTTCTTATCAATAGTAATTATGAAAACATTAAAACTTCTCAAAAATTTAAGTATGCGTCAGTTGCGTGTATTCATTTCAGCCGCCCGACATCACAGCTTTAGCAAGGCTGCAGCTGATTTAAGCCTCACAGCACCTGCGATTTCTATGCAAATTAAAGAGCTTGAAAATGATATGGGCGTTATGCTTTTTGCAAGAGTGGGAAGGCGGGTGGAATTGACCACCGCGGGAGAATATTTTTTGGTTTACGCAAAAAAAATGGTGGATACCTTGCGTGATGCAGAAACCACCTTGACGCGATTTCAAGGAAAAGAAGCGGGCGTATTAAAAATAGGCTTAGTCAGTACGGCAAAATATTTTTTACCTCAGCTACTCTCGCGCTTCAAAGAAGATCATGTCGGTGTGCAGATAAAACTCGAAGTGAGAAATCGCGATCAAATGGTGGAGCTACTACGCGATGGTGAAATCGATTTGGCCATCATGGGTCGCACCCCTAGCGATCTAGATACGCGGATTGAAGCATTTGCTGCACACCCTCATGCTTTTATTGCTCACCCCTCACACCTACTCGCTCCGCTGCAGGGTATTTCTCCCATGGTGTTGAATCAGATGGAAATCATTACGCGTGAAGCAGGCTCTGGAACGCGCGCCATTATGCAAAGATTTTTTAATGATCGCGGTCTAAATCCACAATTTTCTTTTGAAATGTCATCTAATGAAAGTATCAAACAAGCTGTGATTGCTAATTTGGGAATTTCATTTGTATCACTACATACGGTAGGTTTAGAAGTGAAATACGGTGAAATTGCTGTGCTTGATATTGATGAAACACCTATCTCACGTGCTTGGCATGTGGTCGCACTAAACCGTCGTAATCATTCTTCTTCAGCTGAAGCATTTCGCTATTTTGTTTTAGAGCATGGCGCAGCAATTCTTGATGAACTTCATCCTAATTTAGTTAAAAAATAATCTGCTGCTCAGAAAACGCTATTTTTAAAGACAGTTACAATGTCTCACACTTATTTTGTTTTGATTGGTTTTTTATGCGTATGACTAAAACATTGTATCTATGCTTGGTTGCTACTGCTTTTTGTTTTTTTACTTCAGCATCAGCACAATCATTTTCATTCGCAGCCATCGGTGATGTGCCTTATGGACCGCTATCAGAATTAACCGCAGTCACTGACACGCTGAATAAAAACAAACTCGCTTTTACCATTCATGTAGGCGATATTAAATCAGGATCTAGTGTTTGTTCGGATGAAATCTATCTAGCTGTGCGCGAACAGTTTGAGCGTTTTTCACAACCCTTGATTTACACACCAGGCGACAATGAGTGGACAGATTGTCATCGCATGTCCAATGGCTCTTATGACCCTCTAGAGCGCTTAGAAAAAGTCCGCGGCATATTTTTCTCAAATAAAAACAGCTTGGGTAAAAAACCTCTTACCTTACAAGTGCAGTCAGATGATGCGCGCTATATGCTGTTTATGGAAAATCGTCGTTGGCACCAAAACAAATTCAGCTTTGCTACGCTACATATCGTTGGTTCAAATAATAATTTACAACCAGACCTACCTTCATCCATAGAATTTAATTTACGCAATGAAGCGAATATTGCTTGGATGCGCGAGACCTTTGCAAAAGCACAAGCACGCGGCGACCTTGGTGTTGTCTTTGCTATGCAAGCGGATACTTTTTATGCCGGCGGCAAGGAAGCAGATAGCACCGGATTTAAAAGCTGGCTTACCGCTTTTCAAGAAGAGGTGCAACGCTGGAATAAGCCCGTGTTATTAATTCAGGGCGACACACATGTTTTAAAAGTTGATCATCCCGTAACCACCGCAGATGGCGCACGTTTAGAACAAGTAACCCGTGTTGTTGTACAAGGTGCTTTGCAAAAAAATATCGTGATAGTGGATGTGCGTGCCGACCAGCCGCTCGATCCATTTCGGGTTAGACAAATTCCTTTATCGGCTGGACGCTAATTTTATAGCTTTCTCAATCTTTGTAATTTGAAATCTCTGCGTTGCTCCGCTTGAGGTCTGGCGGGTAGAGCAAATCAATTGGCGCGGCTGGCTGGAATCGAACCAGCGACCCTTGGCTTCGGAGGCCAATACTCTATCCACTGAGCTACAGCCGCGCGGGAAAGACTAGTCAGAGCGCGGCAAGGATACCTTTTTCCGACTACTCAGTCCACGCAAAATGGGCGATCTGCGGCTCAAATCTCAGGCTTTCGTCTATAATCTCAGGCTTTGCTGGGTGACTTGCATCCGGTTTACACAAGCTGGTCGCTCGCACTTTGAGATTCGTCCGGCAATGAATTAACAACGCATTAGAGGAAATCATGAGCGACGTCCACGAAGAGCACGAGTCACCAATTAAAACCCCAACGCAATTAATCGTTACCGTTGTTGCGGCTTTTGTTATTCCGATTGCCATCATCGTTATGTTGGTGATGTATGTAGGTGGCGCACCTAAGACTGGTGCCGGTTCAAATTCGCAATCACCAGAGGCGATTGCTGCACGTATCAAACCTGTTTCTGATGAAGGCTATCAATTTGGAGCAGGCAGCCAAGCTGCTGCCGCGGATACTGCAGCTAGTGCAGCTGCTGCTCCAGTTAAGATTTCTGCTGATACTGGTAAAAAACTATTTGAAGCCGCTTGTTCAGCTTGCCATGGTGCAGGTATTGCAGGTGCGCCGAAGTTTGGCGATAAAGCTGCTTGGAGTGCACGTGTAGCGCAAGGTAAAGAAACTCTGTATACCCATGCGATTAAAGGCTATCAAGGCAAGGGTGGCATGATGCCTGCCAAAGGTGGTTCTAATGCATCGGATGAAGAAGTGAAAGCAGCGGTTGATTACATGATCGCAGTTGTTAAGTAATACGAACCATGCGCGTTTAAATTTTATGCGCGTTAAAAAACCGACTTCATAAGTCGGTTTTTTTCGTCTGCAGTTTTCAACTTGCACTAATAAACTTTACCAACTGCTGCCATGTCGTATGCGATACCACAGTAAGCCCAACCATTCATGCATGGCATAGTGACTATCTTTTAATGCTCCTGCTGTAGGAAGGAAATCATGTGGCTGCAACGCATTTTGTGCATGAAATCCTGTTGGTGCTGGTATGACGATCAAACCAGTGCTGAGAAAAATATTTTTAGCGCGCGGCATGTGCATCGCATCCGTAACTAAAAAAATACGATTAATACCTGCTGCTTTCAGTAGCTCGGCTGACCGCTGTGCATTTTGTGCAGTATTGTCACTACGTCCTTCTACCCATTTCACCGGCACACGAAAATCTTCTTGCAGTGATCTCGCCATTAATTCTGCTTCACTCAGTGCTGCAATTTCTGGTGAACCACCACTGACTAAAATAGGTAAATTTGTGAGGCGTTGAATTTGTGCTGCTCGACGTAATCGTAATAAGGTTTGCGCATTAGGTAAATCACGACCGCTATCATCTGGCGCACTATAAAGATGACCACCACCGAGTATCACAATAGCTTGTGCCTGACTTTCTTGCACAGATAGAAGTGGTAATGACTTTGCTTCTAAGGGTCTGATTAACCACCGTGACCCAGCTGATGTTGATAGAACGACTAATAATAAAAACGCCAGCACTATGAAGCTGCGGCCTAGCCATTTATGGCTACGCAATAGAACAAAGCCTAACAATGCCATCAAGACCATAAGCATAGGTGGCAGCATTAATGCAGCGATGCCATTCGTAATTAACCAGCTTAGGTTCATAGAATTTAACTTGCGAGAATTAATGACGCGAGGGTTGTCGTCTTTCTTGTACCAAGATCCAAGGCTTGACTACCACTGTCCACAGCATGGCATTGTTATCCAACCATTCTTGCGCTTGTTCATCTACTACTTGGGATAGCTGCATGGTGTGCATCCAACGCTCTACCGATTGTTTATCGTCTGCTGCTATACGTGCCGCCACATCAACCAAATCAAGTTCTGGATCGACTGCAATCACGCCGCCCGCAGCAAATTGACGCTGCAATTCTGCCCAAGGATATTCTGCTGTTTGTAGGTTTAATTCTATGCGCAAGGACGCTAGAATTTTTTCATTTATTTCACGCGGCATAATCAATTTATTATTTAATAATGCGGAGGTTTTTCATTCGCTAATAAAGCACCACTACCATCGTTAAATTGTGTATCAGCTAAGCGTCGAGCTAGAGTTATACATAAATTTTCTAGCTCATCGATTTTTTTATGCTGTTTATACACAGTTTGATTTAGCACATCGAGCAAATCTTCTTGCACAGTGATTTTAGTTTCTAGGGCTATGAGTCTATCTTCGAGATTCATGTTTATTCTTTCTGCAAGCATCTGAACAATATTGCACAGCATCCCACGTTGCACGCCATTTTTTACGCCATACAAATGGACGAGAACAATGTAAACAAATTTTACTTGGCAAGTTATGCGGATTACGAAAACCTCCCGCATTATTTTTATTACTATCAGCCATGCTTATGCCGCTTTCGGCTTTTGTAAAAGCGCTTTTAATCCGGCTAATCGATCTTGCGGTGTGAGCTGTTCTTCTTCACTCGGCGCTGCATTGCCCTCTTCCAAACGCATCTCTTTGATAAAGCGCGATACTTCACAAGGTGCGCTATCTCGTGCGCGCCGTCTTTTTTTACACCAGGTGAGTGTCAAACTTCTTTGTGCGCGTGTTATGCCCACGTACATCAGTCGACGCTCTTCTTCCAAGCGCGCTGCGATGCTTGCTGCTGGCGCATCAGGGTCACCTTTATGCGGCAGTATGCCTTCTTCCACACCCACCATAAACACATGACCAAACTCTAATCCTTTCGCAGCATGTAGCGTGGAGAGTCGTACAGCATCGGGATCTTGATCACGGCCTTCCAACATGCTCATGAGTGCCACCATTTGGGTCAGCTCTAATAAAGATTTTTCTGGATCTTCACCTTCACGACCACCATTTCCTTTTTGTTTTAACCACTCGACAAAGTCTAATACGTTTTGCCATTTGTCTTGCGCCTGCATATCGTCAAAGGTTTGATAGAGATAGGCTTCGTAATTAATTTCTTTCATCATGTCATCTAAGACAGCCGCCGCATTTTCTCCGGTTGCTGCTGCACCTACACGTGATGCACGCGATTCAAGTTGATTGATGAAATCACAAAAGGCACGCAAAGGCTCTAACTGTCTATCGCCTAACTTTGCTTCCAAACCACCTTTGAATACCGCTTCGAATAATGAGCATTGCCACTGACCTGCAAAGCTTCCTAATACTTCTAGTGTGGCTTGTCCTATTCCTCGGCGAGGCGTGGTGACTGCACGTATGAAAGCTGGATCATCATCTGCATTTGCAATCAAGCGCAAATAACTAATGATGTCTTTGATTTCTGAACGCTCAAAAAAACTTTGGCCACCTGACATGACATAAGGAATGCGCTCTCGTCTTAAAGCTTTTTCTAAAGCACGCGACTGATGATTGCCACGATACAGAATCGCATAGTCAGAAAATTTTGCTCTTCGCTCAAACTTATGCGCTGACAACATAATGGCAACTTGATCTGCTTCCGCTTCTTCATCTTCCATTGCTAAGACTTTGATGGGATCACCTAAGCCATGTTCAGACCAGAGTACTTTTTCGAACAGCTTAGGATTATTTGCAATGACTGCATTCGCTGCCTGCAAGATGCGGGTGCTCGAACGATAATTTTGTTCGAGTTTAATTAGCCTGAGATCAGGAAAATCTGTTTGCAGTGTTTTAAGGTTTTCTATAGTTGCACCACGCCATGCGTAGATGGCTTGATCATCATCACCCACTGCTGTAAACATAGACTTCTTACCTGGACCTGTTACGAGTAGTTTTACTAACTCATACTGACAGGTATTGGTGTCTTGATATTCATCGATCAGCAAATAGCGCAACTTACGCTGCCAACGATCACGCGCTGCTTCATCGCGTTGAAATAACTCTACTGGCAGTCTTATCAAGTCATCAAAATCGACTGCCTGATAACTCGATAAAGTGGATAGATAATTTCTATAGACTCGAGCAGCTTGAGCTTCTGCTTCATCTTGTGCATCTTGTATTGCTTGCTCGGGACTAATTAAGCCGTTCTTCCATAATGACATATGGTTTTGCATACGACGTACCACTGCTTTATCTGTCGTCGCAGATAAATCCTGAACGATGGCAAAACAATCATCGCTATCCATAATAGAAAAACGATCTTTCAAACCAAGTGCTGCTGCTTCGCGCCGCAAAATATTCACACCTAAAGAATGGAAGGTGGAGACGGTGAGTTGTTTTGCAGCTTTCGGTTCTTTGAGTAATTTTGCAATACGCTCGCGCATTTCTAGCGCAGCTTTATTGGTAAAAGTTAGCGCTGCGATATGCTTAGCTTCATAGCCTTCGACTTCAATCAGACGCGTAATTTTTTGTGTGATAACACGTGTTTTCCCCGAGCCGGCACCAGCTAGCACTAAGCATGGACCATCCATGTATTGAACCGCATCACGTTGGGGAGAATTAAGTACTGACTGCATGTGCTATTGAGGATGAGGCAGGAAGGCTAAGACCGACATTGTATCGAAACTGGGGCGCAGTCGGGGTCTCACGTGATAGAGTCATGCTGATTTATTTCTACTTTCTTAGCGAGCTATTACGTTTTTATACGATATGAAATTTGTTCACCTAATTGAAATTAATGCAGCGAATAATCCATTAATTCCTCCTTTATCACGCGAACAGCTGTGGCGTGGTCTAGTCATACGCGCTGAACGCCCTACGCTATTCCAGCTCGGCCTAGATAGCTGCGAAATTACTGCGCGCTCTGAAAATCATATTGCGCGCGTTTTAAGCTTTGGAAAATTAGTTATTCATGATTCAGTACGATTTGAGTTTATGCAGCAGGTGCTTTATCACGTGCCAGAGCAAAATGAGATTCCTGTATCCGACTTAAGCATGACCATAGAAGAGCCGCATCCGGGTGCGCTTTTTGTACGTTTTGAATATGACGATCATTTACCTGATAGCGAAGATAGTGAAAATGCTATTTATAATGATTTTCGTCGCTCAGCTTATGAAGAATCTGATATCGATACAATTCGAGTCATTCGGCAGTTAGCAGATCAAGGTCAACTCGATGCGCCTTTGCAGTAGAAATAATTTCTACTACTTGGCTTGCTAAATATCTAGCGGATCGACCTCTAAAGTCCAACGTACGCGTGATTTTAATGCGCGCAAATTCTGCATCCATATTTTTAGAAATGCTTGTAACTGTACTCTCGACTGAGATTCCATAAGTAATTGCGCACGCTCTAAACCTGCAACACGCATCACTGTGAGTGGCACTGGATCATTAAAACTAATTTGTTCATGCTGCATAAGATTTTTTGCTTCTTCTAAAAACCCTATCGCTTGTTTTAATTCTTTCGCTTCTGCGCGCAATAATGCTTGATAAGCAAACGGCGGCAGATTAGCTGACTGTCTATCCACTAATGTGGCTTGTGCAAATCCTGGATAGTCATGCTTTAACACTGCTTGATACAGTGGATGGGTTGGATAACGTGTTTGTATCAACACTACGCTTTCATTACCGTTTTCTGTTTTAGCTGCACGACCTGCGCGTCCTGCTACTTGCATTAACTGTGCAAATAATCTTTCACCTGCACGATAGTCTTGTGAGAATAAAGCCGTATCTGGGTTAATCACACCCACTAGCGTCAGTCGTTGAAAGTCATGTCCTTTAGCGACCATTTGCGTGCCCAGCAAAATATCTACATCGCCTCTATGCACGGCATCAAAGGCTGCTTGCGCACTGCCTTTTTTACGCGTTGAATCAGCATCGATACGTAATATGCGTGCCAGTGGAAATAGTTCTTGTAATTGCTCTTCTACTCTTTGTGTACCGCGTCCTAATGGTTGTAAATCTATATTGCCGCATGTCGGGCATGCAGACGGTATGCGCTGCTCTGCACTACAGTGATGGCAACGTAATTTTCTATCCGGTTTATGTAGCACCATGAACGCTGTGCATCTTCTGCACTGACTAATCCAACCACATGCATCGCAATGTATAACCGGTGCATAGCCACGTCGATTTAAAAATAAGAGTGACTGTTCGCCTTTGTCTAAGCGCGATTGAATCGCTGCTATGAGTGGTGGTGTTAAGCCTTGCTGTGCTTTGTTGCGCTCCATATCAATGATGCCCACTTTGGGTAACACTGCATTCGATGCTGCGCGCTGCTTGAGTTCTAATTTTTTATAACGACCTGCTGCCGCGGCCTGCCAACTTTCTATAGAGGGCGTTGCTGAACCTAAAACGATGGGTATGTTTAATTGATGCGCACGCCAAATTGCTAAATCTCGTGCAGAGTAACGTAAGCCTTCTTGCTGTTTATAAGAAGGATCATGTTCTTCATCTACTACGATGAGTTTTAAATGGGGAATGGAAGCGAGTACCGCTAAGCGTGTACCAAGCACTATCGCTGCGCGTCCCTGATGCGCTAATAACCACTGCTGTGTTCTTTCTCCTTCTGCTAGTTGGCTATGCAGAGTCGCAACAATGACATGGGGAAAACGTGTTCTGATGTTTTGTTCTAATTGTGGTGTGAGATTAATCTCTGGCACCAAGATGAGAATTTGTGCAGGCTGTGCTTGCTCTGCAGCTTGTTGCAGTAAACGTTCAGCAGCATGTAAATACACTTCTGTCTTACCACTACCCGTTACACCAAATAAAAGACTAGTTGAAAATCCTTGAGCAGCGGTCAGCGTTTCTACTGCGATTTTTTGTTCTTGATTGAGCTCGGGCTTAGCTGGTGCTGTGGTGGTTAAATCTGGTGAGAGTGCTGCCGTTTTTTTTAATGCTTTATCTAATGCCGTGCTTTTTAATGCACGTAAGTTTTTCGGGCAGGCTGGCAATACCACTTCGCCCAGTGGTCGTTGGTAATAGTCTGCCGCGAAATTGCACAGCGCTATCCATTCTGCAGATAAGGGGCTTAGTTGGCTACGTACCGCAATCACATCGCGCAATTTTTCTGGGGCGACATCGCTGGTGTCATGCACACTGAGTATGCATCCTACGATTTCACGGCGTCCAAAAGGCACCAACGCAAACTGTCCTGGCTGAGGAATTGGGGTGTTTTCCTCCGCTGATGTCCACCGATAATCAAACTCACTGTCAAGCGGAGTGTCTAAGGCAATTCTTAATATTCTGTAATCCACAACTTAATGTAATTCCTCAGAAATTTAGCTAAGCCCTCGGTTTACAAAGTTATTTTCACCTATCCACAACTACTGTGGATAACTTTGTGTGCAAGTGGGGCTTGACAGCCCGAAAGCTTAGATTTTATGCGGCCTGACACAATTTGCTCAAAAGGGATGCAGCAAGTTAAGTCTATATAAATCAACTACTTAGTAATCTGCTGTTCTTGGGGTAAAAAAATATTTTAAAAATTTTCTGCTTGACTTGTGGGCGTAACGTTTTGTGAATAAGTGCAACTTTAAATTAAATAAAACCTTGCATTTGGCCGTTATTTAATGATTTTTGAGCATGCTTTACAGACAGTTTTTGTTCCAGTCTGAGCGCTATGCAGTCTAGCCTCAGATTACGGCAACTTCGCGGCTAGCAGCACTTTTTACATCGAGATATTTACAAGTTCAAACAAGATTAGGGTGTGGATATCTTTGTGCACAAATCTTTACGATTTTGTAATTTCCTATCATTCTAAAACCCTGTCAACTTAGAGCAGGTAAGGAAGTTACAAGAATTTTCAATGAAATCAATCTATTAAGGCACACCACGACAACACGGCTCGGTGAATATCTGTGGTGAAGTTGTTTTCTTAAATGAAAGATATGCTGTGTATAACAGCTATACAGTTAAAAATTATTTAAGCCGTTTACTGTTCATCTCATTTAAACATTACGCTCGCATGGAGCGACTGATCTCATGCACCGCATCTACCAACACCGTTACGGATTCTGGTGGGGTAAATTGAGAAATGCCGTGACCCAGATTAAAGACATGCCCAGAATTAGCAGATGGTTTGCCAAAGGCATGCAAGGTCTTTTCTACTTCTGTTCGGATTTGTTCAGGCTTGGCGAATAAGACATTAGGATCGAGATTTCCCTGCAAGGCGACTTTGTTACCTACTTTCGCGCGCGCTGTGGTGAGGTTAACAGTCCAATCCAAACCTACTGCATCGGCGCCTATGTCGGCAATTTCTTCTAACCACAAACCACCGCCTTTGGTAAAGACTATGGATGGAATTTTCACACCGTTATGTTCGCTCTTTAATTGCTTCACAACTTCTCGCATATAAGCGAGTGAAAATGTCTGGTAAATGCCATCTGCAAGCGCGCCACCCCAAGTATCAAAAATCATGACTGCCTGTGCGCCTGCATCAATTTGTGCGTTCAAATATGCAGCAACTGATGCAGCATTGGTTTTCAATATGTGGTGCATCAAATCTGGTCTGTCATACAGCATGCTTTTAACCAGACGGAAATCATCTGAACCGCCGCCTTCGACCATATAGCAAGCTAACGTCCAAGGGCTGCCAGAAAAACCGATGAGTGGAACGCGACCATCTAAGCTACGGCGTATCTGTGTAACTGCATCAAACACATATTGCAGGCTAGAGAGATCGGGCACTTGAAGTGCACGCACCGCTTTTTCATCGCGTAAGGGGTGCGCAAAGCGTGGGCCCTCTCCTTCAGCAAAAGACAAACCCAGTCCCATTGCATCCGGCACAGTCAAAATATCGGAGAATAAAATAGCAGCGTCGAGCTTGTAGCGATCGAGCGGCTGCAGAGTCACTTCAGTGGCGTAATCAGGATTGGTTGCTAGTCCCATGAATGAACCAGCTTGTTTACGCGTTTCGCGATATTCCGGTAAATAACGGCCAGCTTGGCGCATCAACCACAGCGGTGTGTAATCTGTGGGTTGGCGCATTAAGGCGCGCAAGAAAGTATCGTTTTTAAGTGGCGCAAATTGTGTCGACATCCGTATTCCTGAAAACGTATTAATACATCTATTATCGCCCAAAGCGGGCTAATTCTGACCAATAACTTGCACAATCAGCGAGTAATCATGACGAGAGAAAGCCTAAATTAGGATGCAATTATGACCTCAACATGGGCATCCGCTAACATCTTAGACAATGCTTGCGGTGGGGCTGCATCACAGAATAATCTATCTATTTCTGATAGATGCGCTAACTTGACCATCGCTTGCCGACTGAATTTGTCATAGTCTGCAACCAACCAAACTTCACGTGACTGTTCAATAATGGCTTGAGCAACCTTCACTTCACGCGGATCAAAGTCTCTCATGGTGCCATCTGCCTCTATGCTGGAGACACCAATAATTCCTAAATCCACCTTAAACTGCCGTATGAAATCGATGGTGGATTCACCCACGATGCCGCGATCTCTACCCCGCACTACACCGCCTGCAAGGATGACTTCGCAGCCAGGCTGATCCGCCAAAATTGCTGCGACATTGAGATTATTCGTCACCACATGCAAACCCTGATGATCTACCAAAGCCCGTGCCACTTCCTCAGTCGTGGTCCCAATATTAATTAATAGTGAGCTTCCTGGGCGAACTCGCTCAGCAACTGCCGCTGCAATCCTACGCTTTGCATCAATATTCAAAACTTGGCGCTGGCTATAGTCAATATTTTCAACCGACGATGGCAGACCAACACCGCCATGGTAGCGAGCCAAGAGCTTGGCTTCTTCCATTAACTTCACATCGCGTCTCACTGTTTGCGGCGTGACTTCGAGTTGCTGAGCTAAATCCTCCACCGACACCGTGACATGTCTACGCACTGCCTCTAGCAATTGTCGCTGGCGTGGATTAAGCGTCATGACGAGCCCAAACAAATTTCAAAA
>JACCDP010625762.1_pt1 | contig 12100 bp, 13 predicted proteins | sample 7445841 | NCBI WGS metagenome assembly JACCDP01 (sample SAMN15323441, study PRJNA562643) | freshwater metagenome | isolation source: river surface water | place: USA:Blue River Watershed | collected 2017-08-17
TCGGGATTTAGAGCGAAAGACCGGGCTCGAACCGGCCACCCCGACCTTGGCAAGGTCGTGCTCTACCAAATGAGCTACTTTCGCTTAATTGTAAAGAACTAAATTAGGAGTGCAAAAATAGGATTCTACAGTTGCTGACAAAATTTTTTATTGAAAATTTCAATAAAATTATTTGTAATCAGGCTTATATTGGCTGCTACCTTGTACTTCAACGTCTGGTTTACCTTTATAACCTTGGTTGTATAAACGGTAACAACCGCCTAAAACAAATGCTAAAATGCAAAAAACATGCAGGTAAAATAAAAATTTTGAAGAACTTACCCAGTTGCTGGCTAAGTCTTTTTCAGGAATCGTATTATTATGCTCAGACATAGTATTGATTTGGAATTGCAAAAATAAGGTAACAAAGATTATTTACGACTGCTTTCCAGAAATAATTTCCGAAAATTTGGTTTGTTTTTTTATAAAATATTGCCAAATGATAGAACCATTATACACACCAGGTATGGTTTTCATAGGCTTTTTGGGAATTGCACCCCCTTTGGTATTATTTTTTAACAACTGTCTAGTCCAAATGGCCATAACAGACATATGGGCTTTAACAATGGCGTAAAAGAATGAAAAATCACCCTGCAACACCCCTTTCCATGCAGATATGGCATCTAAACAAAAACGAATAGGGATTTTCCATAGTAGTTCCGAAAAAGGCAGGTTTTTACCAAGCATTAATAAGTTGTTTCTAAAGTTTAAAAACACTTTTCGACCGCCTCTTGGTAAGGTACCGCCGCCTACATGATATACCACCGACTCTGGGCAACTCATAATTGAATAACCTGCGTTATGTAACCTCCAACACAAATCAATTTCTTCTTGATGGGCAAAAAAACTTTCATCCAACCCTCCCATTTCTTTGTAACATTTTGAACGTATAAATAAGGATGCGCCGGTAGCCCAAAAAATTGGTGAAGCATTGTTATATTGTCCCTTATCCAATTCACATACATCAAAAACTCTTCCTCTAGAAAATGGATAACCTAATGCGTCAATCCAACCACCTGCTGCACCAGCGTATTCAAAACTTGTAGGATTTGAATAAGATAAAATTTTGGGCTGACAAGCGGCTATCGATGCATTGCTGTCAAGCAATGATACCATAGGTTCTAGCCATCCAGGTTGTACTTTAACATCAGAGTTTAAGAGTACATAATAATCAGCGTCAACCAGTGGTAACGCCCAGTTGTATCCACCCGCAAAACCTTCATTGGTATTTCTTTGTAAACATGTAATGGCTGGATATGTTACTGCTAAAAACGAAATTGAATCATCGGTAGATCCATTGTCTGCAATAATAATTTTAGCATTAGTATAGCTCGTATTAATAACAGATGGCAAAAAAGTTTCTAGATGCTTTTTACCATTAAAATTTAAAATTACGATGGCTACGGTACTACTTGACAATGGTTACTTTTTGGTACTATTTAATCGGGGAAGTAAAGTCATAAGCATTACAACTCCACTTGCTACAACTAAAGTATAAAGTGCGGGCTGCTTTTCAGGACACTCTCCCATTAAACAGGTTGAAACTAAAATATAATTTCTAATACTCCAAGAGAACACGATGGCACCAATAAAAATATTGGTACGCTTGGCCCAAATGGCAGGAATCAAGAATAAAACGATAGAGATAATCGTAAAAAAGTTTAAAAATAGCCCTGGTTTTCCAAAACGGGTTCCTTTTGTATCAAACCCAGAGATGGTTATTTGTTCAGAAACCACAATACTCCAAGGTAAAAAGGAACATATGAGTACTATCAAAGCGGCGATAATTCCAATAGTTTGCGTGTGTTTCATGGCTTAATTCGCATAAATTTAAGAAAAAATAGCTCCAAAAGGAGCTATTTTAAAGGGTTTTGAGGTCCCGAGCGGATTCGAACCGCTGTGGAAGCTTTTGCAGAGCTCTGCCTAGCCACTCGGCCACAGGACCAATTATTGGATTGCGAAAATATAGCAAAGAAAGGAAAATGAAAATTCTAAATCTGAATACCCGAAATTTGTTGAAAATTAGATCAAATGCAAAGAATTGCCGAAAGTGAACTTATTATCAATAATAGAGGTGCTGTTTATCATTTAGACCTCCGCCCCGACGAATTAGGCCCCACTGTGTTAACCGTTGGAGATCCTGACAGGGTTTCTGAAGTAAGTAAACACTTTGATCATATTGAGCATACAAGCAAGCACCGGGAGTTTATTACACATACTGGCTTTATTGGCAGTAAAAGGATATCGGTTGTTTCAACTGGAATTGGTCCAGATAATATTGATATTGTATTGAATGAACTTGACGCACTGGTTAATATTGACTTTGAAACAAGAAGCATAAAAAATACATTAACCACCCTTCAAATTATTAGACTTGGTACTTCAGGGTCTTTGCAAGCAGATATTCCAGTTGATAGTTTTGTGGCAAGTACACATGGACTTGGTATTGATAACTTACTTCATTTTTACAAGCATGAAAATAATGGTGAAGAAGCTCAAATATTAAAAGCATTTGAAGATCAAATCACACTTAATAAATCATTTTCTGGGCCCTATATAACTGGCGCAAGTGTTAAATTACTTAAACATTTCGTAACAGGCTATCATCAGGGAATAACTGTAACTTGTCCCGGATTTTATGGACCACAAGGCAGGGTGCTTCGTTTACCACTCATGCACACCGAGCTCATAGATCAATTAACAACATTTAATTTCGGCCCGCATAAAATCACCAATTTTGAAATGGAAACAAGTGCTATATATGGTTTAGGTAAATTACTAGGTCATCAATGTTTAAGCTTGAGCGCAATTGTGGCAAATAGAGTTTCTCAAACTTTTAGTAAAGATGGAAATGCGGCAGTAGAAAATTTAATCAAACAATCACTTGATATTATTTCAACCCTTTAAGTATGTTGTTACATTTTTTTAAATACCAAGGAACTGGAAACGACTTCGTGATCATTGATAATAGAGAAGGTCATATTCATTTATCAGAAAAACAAGTCGCCCTTTTGTGCGATAGGCATTTTGGAATTGGTGCAGACGGTCTTATGCTTTTAAACAAGCATGATAACTATGATTTTGAAATGATTTATTTTAACGCGGATGGTGCTCCAGGAACCATGTGCGGCAATGGCGGCAGGTGTTTAACGAAGTTTGCTTATGATCAAGGGATACAGCCAAGTTCTTATACATTTATTGCTTCAGACGGTGAGCACGAGGCAGTTATTGACGCTAGAGGATGGATACATTTAAAAATGATAGATGTGCAGGAAGTGTTGTTTGCTAATGAAGCGACTGTTTTAAATACGGGCTCGCCTCATTATATTAAACAAGTATCAGATCTTTCACACTATGACGTTTTTACGGAAGGAAAAAATATTCGCTACAACGATACTTACCATGAAAAAGGTATCAATGTAAACTTTGTTGAATGGAACGACAACGAACTTTTTGTTAGAACCTATGAACGAGGTGTAGAAAACGAAACATTTAGTTGTGGCACAGGCGTAACTGCAGCTGCAATCGCAATGAGCGCAGATACTTCTGGCCTACATGAAACCACAATTAAAACACTGGGTGGAAGTCTTCTGATAAAATTTAATAAAATAGATGCACAACAGTATACCGATGTTTGGCTTTGCGGCCCTGCCTCATTCATATTTGATGGTCACATAACAGTTTAATTTTTAAATGCCTTAAGCATGATTCAATATTTTAAAAATATAGAAGGACAAACGGTAGAAATTGAAAAACCAGATACCGGTGCTTGGGTAAACCTTGTGCCTCCTTTTAAGGAAGAGGAATTTATTGAATTAAGTGATTCTTTAGATATCCCCATCGAATTTTTAAGGGACTCCTTAGACATCGATGAAAGGCCACGTTATGAAATAGAAAACAATGTAAAGTTTGTGGTTATTAAAACACCCACCGAAAACAATTCATTTAATGATAGTGATGCCTTTTATATCACCATTCCAATTTGTATCATATTAACCCATACGCAAATTATAACCGTTAATTCGTTTGATAATGGCGCTATTAATAAGTTTTTAAATTCATTTCAAAAAAGACATCCAGACAAAAAAAATATGATGATCCTGAAAGTTTTTGAAAAAGTAGTTCAAAACTTTATGGAATTTTTGAAGGAAATAAATATTAGACGTAACCAATACGAATCAAGCTTGTACCAGAGTAATAGCAACGTTGATTTACTCAATTTAATGCGTATTCAAAAAAGCCTGGTATATTTTGTTACAGCACTACGAAGTAATGAGATGCTCATGATGAAATTAGAACGTACTAATTTTTTAGGGCTAAATGAAGAGGAACGTGAATTTTTAAATGACCTCATTGTAGATACTAGCCAGGCCCTAGAAATGGCTAATATATATACCAATATATTAACCAGTACCCTGGATGCTTTTGCAAGTATTATTAGCAATAACCTTAACAATGTGATGAAACGCTTAACTTCCATTACTATTATCTTATCCCTTCCGGTAATGGTAGCAAGTATTTATGGGATGAATGTTGACCACATACCGGGCGCCCACAACCCCTACTCTTTTTATATACCCATTGGCTTGTCTTTAGGTATTGCTGGTATCATTAGTTGGTATTTTATGAAAAAGAAATGGTTTTAGCATGTCGCACATTACAGTTCGCGTATACGGGATATTAATAGATCCAGCTCATGGGTTACTAGTGAGTGACGAATTTATTAGAGGCAATTATTTCACCAAACTACCAGGTGGTGGTCTTGAATTTGGTGAAGGCACGCGAGAATGCTTGGTAAGAGAGTTTAAAGAGGAAACAAGTATTGATGTAACAGTTGGAGACCATATTTATACCACCGATTTCTATCAACCTTCTGCTTTTATAGCAGGTGATCAAATACTCTCTATATATTATTATGTACACGCAATAAGTTTAGACCCCTTACAAACAAGAGCTACTCCCTTTAATTTTAAGCCAGAAGAAATTGCAGATAAAAATGGTCAAGCCGAGCATACAAGATGGATTGCGCTAAATGAGTTATCTGAAGAAGCCATGAGCCTGCCAATCGATAAAATTGTAATTAACAAAATAATACAAACACTGTAATTCCTATTCGTTTTCGATACCCATGGCAGCACGTTTCATTTTTTGAGCGGTGTCATGTCCAAGGTAATTATCAATTTGCTTTTCAATCAAATATATTAATGGTGTTAGTACTATGGCCATTGTAAATTTGTAAGCATAATTTACTAGACAAATGGCAAGTACCAATTGCCATGTCCAACCATTACCAATTTTAAAAGCAATAAATAATACAATAAAACTATCTACCAGCTGCGATACTACCGTAGATCCCGTTGCTCGAAGCCAAACCCACTTCTCTCCTGTCATTTTTTTGATTTTGTGAAAGACGGCAACATCTATGAGCTGACTTACTAAAAATGCAGTAATGCTTCCCACAATAATCCACATACCCTGTCCAAATATGCCACTAAAAGCGGTTTGCATATTATCAATACCTTCTGTTTGTTTAGAAGTAATCCAAAAATCGGCGGGTGCTACCTTCATAGCTCCATAAAACATGAGAAAAGCATAAATAATCAGCACTACTGCGGTGTAGCTAATACGTTTCACCGCCTTTGGGCCATAATATTCGTTGACAATATCAGTAACAATAAATTCAAGCGGCCATAATAAAACACCGCAGGTTAAATTAAAAGCTAAACCTGATTGACCAAAAATGGTAAAATTTGAAGGTGTAATTCCAAGAACTTTTTCAAGCGAAAAAATTTTGCCTCCAATACATTCCGCAATCAGCGCATTAGCCACAAAAAAAGCAGCAATGCTTATAAATAATTTAGTTGGTTTATCTTTTAAAATAGAATGAATCATGCAGGCAATATAAAATGAACAAAAATTTGAACAGTTAAAAAAAGAACGGTAACTACTATTCTCCAAGCTGATAGGCCCGATTCTTGTTTTTTAATAAACAACCAAAACAGATAAATGTTTTCAAAAACTGTAAGAATGGGTGCAACAAACCATCCTAAAATAACGATAACTGAACCAAATGGAATGAGCATTTCGCTAGTATCTGTCTTAAAATGAATTCCTCTTACAAATAAACAGATACAAAACAATATATTACAAATAAATGTAATTTTTGAATAAAAATGATATTTCTTCATGTTTTGAATAATACCCTAAAAATACGTGTAAGTTGTTTATTTAGCAGCATTGAAAGGATAATTTGAAGTAAAATTTTGTTAGGTTTGTAGCATCTGATAAATCAATATACATGAAGCAGTTGAACCTGAAATCAATAATTCCGCATCTTATTGCAATTGGTATTTTTTTAGTTGTTGCCACTATTTATTGTAAACCTATTTTGCAAGGTAAAGTACTACAACAATCTGATGTGGTGCAGTGGAAAGGTATGGCACAAGATGCACTCAAAAGCAAAGAAGCAACAGGCACCCTTCCTTATTGGACAAATGGTATGTTTTCAGGTATGCCAGCCTATCAAATTACGGGTATCATTCCTTTTGCTTTTTCACTTGGTAAGTTAGACGCTTTATTTCAAATGGGTCTTCCTGAACCCATGGGTTATTTTTTCTTGGCTTGTCTTGCGTTTTACTTTTTGTCGCAGGTATTAGGGGTACATTTTTTAATTGGAATTGTTGGAGCCCTTGGATATGGTTTTGCTACTTATAATCCAATTATTGCAATAGTTGGCCATATTACCAAATTACATGCTATTGCGTATATGCCATTTTTTATTGGCGCTCTCATACTTGTTTATGAGCGTAAATTTTTAATTGGACTGATTTTATTGGCCATCGCAAGCACCGAACTATTTGGATGTAATCACCTTCAAATTGCCTACTATACTTTTATCATAGCAGGATTTATGTCGATGTATTATTTGATTATTTGGATTAAAGCTAAAGCCTACAAATCGATTGTACAATGTTTTGCAGGAGCTGCCATTGTAATATTACTAGGTGTCTTAAGTAATGCTCCCATGTTATTTAGTACCTATAACTATGGTAAAGCATCCATAAGAGGTGGGTCTGTACTTGCAAAATCAGATGGCACAAAATCTACCGAAGGTTTAAGTAAAGCATATGCACTTGATTATAGTATGCTTAAGCCAGAACCATTAACACTCTTGTTCCCAAATATATATGGAGGAGGCAGTGACCCTAACAATATTGACCCAGCTGGTTCTAAAGCCATAGAAGCATTACAATCTATGCCACAGCAAGTAGCTCAGCAATTACAAGGCTATATTCGTTTTTATTGGGGTGGTATTGGTTATACAGCCGGTCCTCCTTACATTGGATTCTTATTTGGTTTAATAGCCCTTATTGGGTTTGGATTTAAAAATATCAAGCACCGCTATTGGATGGCCGCGGCTATTATATTATCACTTTTATTGTCTTATGGTTTATACTTGGAAAGCTTTAACGTTTTTATGTTAGACCATTTACCTTTCTATAACAAGTTTAGAGCACCAAGTATGATTATGGTGATTCCTACTTTGTTACTTGGAATGATGGCGATATTAAGTGTGCAAGAAATTGCACATAAATTTGAAGACAATAAAGAATCATTTTTACAAAAAATAAAACCAGCACTATATATCACTGGATGCCTTTTTGTTATTGCTTTTTACTTTTATGCTACTCAAAGTTTTAAAAGCACTTCAGAAGCGGATTTAATTAAACAAGTCCAACAAATACCTGATCCAAACCAAAGAGCTGCTTTTGAAGCTCCAGTAGCTAGTTTAGTAGACGGATTAGCTGCCGACAGGCAAGCCATGTTTTCGGCAGACTTGTTTAAATCACTTGGACTAACAGCTGTTTTATTTCTAGCCATATTTTTATACTATAAAAAGTTTTTATCACTAAATATTTTTGTGATAGCCTTAGGGGTTGTTGCATTATTTGATTTATTTAAAGTAGACCTTCAATATTTTAATGAATCCAATTTTTCAGATGCTGTAGAAGCAGAAGCAAATTTCAATCCTTCTCCTACCGATGCTGCTTTGTTAAAAGACACCAGTTATTACCGCGTACTAGATTTGCGTGGAGGTATCAATGCAGCATTTAATGCAGGTGCTTTAAACTCGTATTTTCATCATAGTGTTGGAGGTTATCATCCAGCTAAGCTTAGTATTTATCAAGACCTGATAGAAAACCAGTGGTATAATTTCCCCAATTGTATGCCTACTGCCAACATGTTAAATACCAAGTATTTTATTCAGGGTGATATCAATAAAGACACTATTCCAAATCCTGATGCACTGGGTAATGCATGGTTTGTTCAAACTGTTTCAGTTCAACCTGATGCCGCATCAGTAATGAAGGCAATCACAAGTTTTGATCCAAAAACTCAAGCGGTCGTTGAAAAGCAAGATTGGAAATTAGACACTGTTTATTCTAGAGATAGTTTGGCTAGTATTCAACTAGTACGCAAGCAAAATGACCAAATGGAATATGCTAGTAATGCTAGCACCAAGCAGTTAGCAGTATTTAGTGAGATCTATTATAATTATGGCTGGAAAGCGTTTATTGATGATAAAGAAACGCCCATTTATAAGTGTAATTATGTTTTAAGATCCATCGAAGTCCCTGCTGGCAAACATACAATTACATTTAAGTTTGAACCTACCGAAGTTATTTTGGCAAATAAACTAGGACTTGTAGCCGTAAGTCTTGTATGGTTACTGGCTATCGGATCTGTGGTATTATATGTAAGATCAAGATCAAATAAAGTATAATGCTTTCGATTGTTATTTGTAGTTATAATAGAGCAAGTTATATAACTGGAGCACTTTCTAGCTTATATGATGGTGCCGCTAGTTTACAAGATTTTGAAGTGATTTTTGTAGACAATAACTCTACCGATAACAGTTTAGAAATTGCGAATGATTGGCGATCCACTCACCCACTAGGAAACTTTATTATTACTTCGGAAACAAAGCAAGGTGCTTCTTATGCTCGAAATACTGGAGCTAAACTAGCTAAGGGGCAATGGCTTTGTTTTATGGATGACGATGCTGTTGCTTTTCCAGATTTTGTTCAAAATATTTTAAAGCATATCCATCATTATCCGGATCGTGTTGGCTTTGGTGGCCGAATCATTCCAAAGTATATACCAGCTGAACCCAGTTGGATGAGTTATTATGTTTCATCAATGGTAGGTCATTTTCATTACAGCGAAACTTATACCGCTTTTAAAAATGGCAAGTACCCCCTCGAATCAAATATGATTGTTCGAAAAGATATCTATGATCAAGTAGGTGGATTTAATGAAGCACTTCCGGGAGTAGTTGGAACGGTAAGAATTGGTGGCGAAGGAAAAGCCCTTTTTTACAGCATCATGGAACTTGGGTTTGCCATTTACTATGATCCTTCTATTGTTGTGCATCATATTGTAGAAACCAAAAAACTTACGACTACTTATTTATACAATGTTGCTAGTGGCATGGGGCGAGGTGAAAAAACCAGAACGCTGTCCATTGGTACAATCAGTTATATTAAAAAGATTGTCGAGTATTTAATCAAATTAGGCGCAGCTATTGTACTTGGCATTGGCTATACACTTAAAGGCAAACCACAACAATTTTGGCCGATTGTAAAGTTTAGAATTGATACTTTAAAAGGATTAATTGGACTATAAAAGCTATAAAATTTTGTAAAGCTTTTTTACATTCAAAAGAATAGCAGGCATCCAAGTTGTTAATAGGAAACAATTTACTATAAAACGCAAAGTATTTTTTTTCTGGTTCATTGGGCTAGCAATAAGGTATATGAATGACCCCCATATGTAATTGAAATAATGAAATAAACACCAGCTAAGACCAAAAACTTTGCGCACCAATAGATGATTGGATACCATCAGTTGCAATCCCTTTTTATCAAAGACATGGTTGTAATCATTAACAACACTTCCACTTGCATTTGAAATATTTACGCCTTCTAAATGAACAACGCTTAAATTACCATATATTTCGAGAGCGCCAATTTTACCAAGTCGATAGCACCACTCTACTTCTTCTCCATATAAAAAAAACGATGCATCCAGCATGCCTGCTTTATCAATCGCATCTTTTTTGGCCATTAAAAAAGCACCAGAAATCCAACCAACCTGATGTCTGCCAGATGCTTTATCTAAACTAGGTTTTGCTACATTAACACTCGACGCTATTTTTTTTAAGATGGAACCCCAAATTGGAATTTTTAATAAATAGTTTAAGCCTCCACGCATAAAATGAGAAGCACTGTATTGTGGAAGGCCATCAGGTGTATATAGTTGAACCCCACAAGCAACAGCTTTACTTGCTTTTAAATTGTTGTAACAAATGGTTAAACTATGATCGGTAAAATAGGTATCAGGGTTTAAAAGTAAAACAGCGTCACCTTTAGATACTGCAATACCCTTATTGCAAGCCCTTGCAAAACCAGCGTTATAGCCCATTTCAAGCCAATTGATAAAAGGAAATTGCTGCTGTAAAGTTTTTTGATCGTTTGGGCCAGATGCATTGTTTACCACAATCCATTCTATATTTTCTGAAGCATACAACTGCTCAACAGAAGTAAAAAGCTTTGTAAGCCAGGGTGTAGAATGATAGTTTACGATTACAACAGAAAGCATTGTTTTTTAATATTTGGGTTTGAGCAAAAAATTAAAAAACATAAGAGATTTGGATATAGCTCCTATTTTTAAGAAAGATAATGGAATGTTTTTTTGAAGCCCAAGCATATGGTGTATGACAGGTAATATTGTTTGTGGCGCTACCCCTGTGATCGTTATATCGTGTACCGTGCGTATTTTATAATTACGTAGTAAGCGCCAATAATAATCGAAAATGAAAATATCCTTAAATGCTTTGTTCCCTATTTTAGTGGCAAACCAGATATTCTCTTTAATGATAACATCTTCGTTGTTTCGGCAAAAAACAGTAGTTTGATCTTCGTGGAGTCCAATACTTACGAGATGCGCATCGAGGTATTTGTAGGAATGACCAGCTTCTAATAACTGAACATAATAATCTACATCCACAAGCCATATATAGGCTTCGTCATATCTAACAGAAACTTTACTGCGTAACATGGTGTTACTAGGTGGCCCTATAACATTTGCTCTTACTAAATGATTGGGATGCTTTTGCATATCCTTTAGTAAAGAAGGAATGGCTTGTAATTCTAATATTTGACCATCGGGTTGAATGGCCGTATTTCTGCAAAAAACAAAATCTACTTGTGGGTTAGCCTCAAAAGTTTGCACATAGTTTTCGATCGCATTATTGGCGTCAAACCAGTCGTCTTGATGCATGAGCATATACAACTCACCACCTGCTTTATTGAGTGCGTTGTTCCAATTAATAGGGCTTTTTAATGCCGGTTGGTTATGATAATATTTAATAGAGATGCTAGAATTGTAAGATTCTATTGCTAATTTTATATCTTGGTTGGGAGAATCATCTGAAATGACAATTTCAACCTGCTTGTAGGTTTGCTTGAGCACCGATTCGATGCAACGAACAACATATTCAGGCTTTTTATAAGCAGGAATACAAATAGATACAAGTGGTTGATTCATTAATGAAACGTAATTATGGGCTTGATTACAAATATACTGCAAGGCATCAGAAAAAACCTCAATTGGCGAGGTGCTGAAACTAGGTTTGCCCCCATTCCATGGTTCACGGGTAAAATTATTAAGCACGAAGATGATACGACCCTTAAACTAAGAACCATTGGCCCTATCGCTGTTCTTTACAAGAGACCTTATGAATTGCTTAAAACATATAATGAAATATTTGTATGTGAAATATATCGCTTTGAATCTTCAAACCCTAATCCTGTTATTATTGATTGTGGTGCTAATATTGGTATAAGCAGTTTATACTTTAAAACGGTTTATCCAAATGCAACACTTATAGCTTTTGAACCTGATGAAAGTTTAGCAGACATCTTTCAAAAAAATATGGCTCAAAATAGTATCAGCAACTATACACTTCATAGAGCAGCTGTTTGGACAGAAAACGGAA
>JACCDP010632822.1_pt1 | contig 12100 bp, 9 predicted proteins | sample 7445841 | NCBI WGS metagenome assembly JACCDP01 (sample SAMN15323441, study PRJNA562643) | freshwater metagenome | isolation source: river surface water | place: USA:Blue River Watershed | collected 2017-08-17
CTCCTGTCGGCCTACCTGACGCCTGATGGCACCAAGGTCTGGATCATCACCGAGTGGGACAGGTCGGTGACCACGGTACTCCTGCCGGAGGAATATTGATTCCTCTCAACACACAATATCAAAACCTAATACCTGAATAGTCAGGGCACACAAAATCAAACAACCACCAATTCAATGACAGACGTTAAAGGGGTCAACTGCGCCCCAAATATGATGACGACCGTATTTTACGGGCGCACTCGTTTTAAGGGCCTCTGGTACAGCACATCAGCCCCCACTAAAATTGTAATCAAAGATGGTTCAGTCACACTTTTTACTTTTGTGATAACCACACCCTCGTCAGACAACATCTTGATCCCAGGCGACGGCGTCCTCTGTTCCAGCGGTCTGATTGTCATCCTGGACAAACACGTTTTCGCTGTGGCGTTCCATGGCTGATCTGATGCTTGTTCACGACCGGTCAGCCTGCCTGTGGAGCGCGGTGACCCGCTACCTGTTGATCAACCCCCTGCTGGTGTTGCCTAGATCCGACCGCGTAGCAACGGAAGGAAATAAAAACTGATATTTGCCTTAAGTGGAGCCCGTTTCGAAGATGCTCCCGAGGAAATTTATGTATTCCTACTCCTTTGAAGTCGCGAAGAAGAACGGAGGGTGGTTTGCGAGTTCGGCGGCCCCTTCCATTTTTCAAGGAGCTTTCAATGTCTTTGTGTTTGCCTTGGCTTTTATAAAAAACTGCGCATCGCGACTGTGCTGCCGGACCAACCATTCAACATAAGCCTGACTATATTGCCCCGGCGAACCCTTAACAGCGCCCTTATAGAAATATTCAGGCATCTGCCTAATACGATGTACTTTGTTAACACATTGGATGTCATACTGATTGATGGACAAGGTAGGCACTGCCGCCCTCAACTTCTCGAGCAACTCCAACTGGCGGTATGGATGTGACTTTCCAGGATCCTTGGGAACTTCAACGATCTGGGCGGCCATTTCTCCAGATGTGCCTTGGGAAAGGACAATGTCAGCGTCGCTCGGCTTTTTAGTAAGGGTAAGACGATATTCAATTCCTACAGAGAATTGGACGGGATGTTGGAGCTTATCGAACTCATTCCTGACCTTAGCACAGTAGCTGGCCAAGTAGCTGGCAGCGTCCCGGCCCAGTTCCCGCCGAAAGCGCTTGTCGGTCAGGTCCCGGCGATGTGGGCTTTGGTCATAGACAATGGTCATCATCCCCACATGCACTCGATCAGACAATGAGACGCCAAACCAATCAGTGAGACGGCGATGGTAATTGATCGCACAGGCTTGGAACAAGCCAATCACATCGGTGGGTACTCCACTGAGAACCAAATGAACAGCCTCATCACGAAAATCAGCAATGCACTCGATGTTACGTCGTTCTGGATCAGACTGGTTTGGAATCACACGTTCCAAACATTCCCGCAAGGAAATAGATTCACGGCGCTCACCACGCCTTTTCTTACCTCTGAAAATGGCGTTACGGTCTTTGCCGGCGGCGTCCAATATCTTCGCTTTTAGAAGCAATTCCCAAGCATTGCAAATCAGATAACAGAAGGTCTCAACGCGATACTGAATGGAAAGTCGGTTGATCGTCTCCAAGGCAAGTATGTATCCCTCGATGCTCTTGTTTACCAAGCGGCCCTTGAGACCTGGATTGCCACGGTGACCTTTCATGCTTCAGTCAGCTGCCGCTAAGGCTACGGATTCTTCGCCCCAAATCCGGGCCAATCTCGCTTGGATCTTCTTCTCGAAGCGTTCGATCAATTCACGATTGGCAGCCACCAGCTTTTCCTCTGCTTCGATCTCGGTGACGATTTTATTTTGGGCGTCAACCGGCGGGAGAGGGATTCTAAAGGGAGCCAGACTCTGCCGCGTGATCTGCGGCTGTGCAGAGCCGGAAATAGTTGAGGCCAAGTCTGAGCCCTTGAGTAGTGAATAGAGGAAGTCTCGGGAGATTCGTGCGTCCTTCGGCTTTGCTACCATCGCGTTGCCGGTCACCCATGATTTCGGTGCCGACTTGTTTACCGTGCCACAGGTTGCGCCTCGGCAGGTGATGAGCACCTCGGCTTCTTCATGGTTGTATTGATTGTAGCGACCAATGACGCCGTTCGCGCCAAAGACCAGATAAGGCCCGTCTTCGATAAGGTCTTGTCCGGTGATGGTCTTGGGCTGGTAAAGGTCGCAGACTCCTCCCAACTCTACCATCGGCCAGTCGGGGTGGATGGGGATGTGAGGGTGGTAGTGGTCGAGGACGGCGCGGGCGCCGTTGATGACTTTCTGGTAGCCCTCGATCTCCGCCACGATCTCCTTCTGCACCTCCAGCGGCGGCAGGGGGATTTCAATCTTCTCAAGGTTTCCCTTCGTTATGTGGACGAGTCCCACTCCACCGTGAAGGTTTTCTTCGACTTCGGTGACTGCCTTGTTCAGAGCGTGCAGCAGATATTGCTTGGTCGCTCGGCTTTCATCGAATCCCACTTTGAATATGTGCTGATTTAAGACTGCCTTGGGTCCATACCAGATGTGCGCTCCAAAGGACGTGCCACGTGAGCCAGACCACGAAAACAAGAGCTCGCCCGGCGCGATGAGATGACGCTCACTGACCTCGCCAGCGTAGTAATTGAAGGCGCTGTCTGGTGTGTTGAGGTTTTGAATGCGCACGATCGGGAGTCCACCACTTCCTTCGGTTTTCCAATCCTCGGGTTTGAATGCGCGTCCGTTGATGAGTTCGCAAAGGTCGCCAATCGGCACGAGTGGGTAGCTGGATGACCGAACCCCGCCTTCCCGATACCGCTCGCCGCTGAGGTTGTAGTCGCCGTTGGCGGCGATCTTTTCCTTGGGGACAATGAGGCCGGTGGTGCTGCTAAGCGTGTCGGTCGGCGTTTTGGAGCGCAGCGCCTCAAGGTAGGTGGCGAGTTCGGCCTGCACCTGCGGGAGGTCGTTTTTCTCGATGGCGCGGCGCTGGGCACCGAGGCCGAAGCCGTCATTCTCGACTTTGAAGAAGGCGATGGTCTGCGCCTGCTTGGCGAGGCTCTTGTCGAGGAGGAGGATGCTCGTCTTCACCCCGGAGTAGGGATTGAAGCAGCCGGCGGGCAGGGAAATGACGGCAACGAGGCAAGTGTCCACGAGCATTTTCCGCAGCTCAGTGTAGGCGGTCTGGCTCTGGAAGATGATGCCCTCGGGCACGATGATGCCGGCGCGGCCACCGGGTGTGAGGTGCTCGGCCATGTAGTCCACAAAGAGGACTTCGCTGCGCTTGGCCTGGATGGAGAAGCGCCGGTGGGGCTTGATGCCGCCTTTCGGGGACATGAAGGGCGGGTTAGCGAGGATCACGTCGGCGAACTCGTTCCAGCGCTCCTCGGAGGTGAGGGTGTCGTATTCGTAGATGTGCGGGTCGGTGAAGCCGTGGAGGTAGAGGTTCACCAGGGAGAGGCGCACCATGTCGGGGCTGATGTCGTAGCCCTTGAAGTTTTTGGCGAGGCGGCCGCGGTCGTCGGGGGTGAGCTGGGTGTGGCCCTTGGCGTCGGTGTTGGCACGCAGGATGTGCTTGTAGGCGGAGATGAGGAAGCCGGCCGTGCCGCAGGCAGGGTCGAGCACGGTCTCAACTTTCTTCGGGTCCACGATCTGGACGACGAAATCGATGATGTGGCGAGGGGTGCGGAACTGCCCGGCATCGCCCTGAGAGCCGAGGACGCTGAGCAGGTACTCGAAGGCATCTCCGAGGCGCTCGCTGTGGTCGTAGGTGAACTCGTCGATGATCTTGAGGAAGGCCTTGAGCGTCTCGGGATCGCGATACGGGAGGTAGGCGTTCTTGAAGATGTCGCGGAAGAGCGGCGGCAGGCCGGGATTTTCCGTCATTTTGGTGATGCCCTCACCGTAGAGCGCGAGGGTCTCGTGGCCACCGAGACCGGAGCGCATCAGCTTGGCCCAGCCGTAGCGGGCGAAGTCGCCAGTGAAGAACTTGCGCCGGCCGCCGAGCTCCTCCGCCTCAGCGTCCATGTCATCCATGAACTTGTAGATCAGGGCGATGGTGATCTGCTCTACCTGGGATTTTGGGTCGGGGACTTTGCCCACGAGGATGTCGCGGGCGGTGTCGATGCGGCGTTTGGTATCAGTGTCGAGCATGAGAGATTGTTAAGCGGCAAATTGATTCAAGGACACGTAGTCCTTGATGTATTCGGGAATAAGCGTCCGGTATTTCTGCGGCACGGCCTTGAAGTCCCTGGTGGAGAAAACGGGGTTGGTAGCCAGGGCGGTCAGTTCGCCAGACTCGATGATGTGCCGGATGGCATCGCTGGTGGCGTAGGCCTTGAAGTAGGTCTTGATGGCAGGCAACGCCTCAGCCTCCTCGGGCTTTTGGTCGGCGACGAACTTGGAGAACTCCTCCTCCAGCAAATCATCCTTGGATTTGAAGCGCGGGATGAGGCCGAAAATCTTCTCGAGGATTTCTCGCAACGTGAGGCGACGGTCCACTCCTGCGGCTTTGCGGAGCTTTTCCAGGGAGTAGTATTCCGACGGCTTGTCGAAGACTTCCTTGTTCACGTAATCGATGACCCGATCCCACTGACCGGCCTCAACGCTGGCGGCGATGAAGTCATTCTCACGCACCACGTCCTCAAACTTGGCGTAGAACTCACGGTCGATCCGCATCCCTTCGCTGCCGACGGCCTCTTCCTTGATGGTGGAAAGGATGTCTTCGCCAAGGTGCTGGTAGGTGCCGCCATAAACGACGGGACCCTCCTCGCCGCCTTCGCCGCCTTCAGACTTGGGCTTGGGCAGCTTGAGCACCTGGTCGTAGTTGTATTCCTCCTCGAAGTATTCGCAGTTGGCGAAGAAGTCGAAGAGCTTGAAGGCAGTCTTCCTGGGCTGTTGGACGCCTTCTTTGAGGGTGTCGTCGAAGAGCTGGTCCCGGAAATCATGCTTCCGGGTGCCACGGCCTTTGATCTGGATAAAGTCGGTGGGTGAAAAGATGGGACGGAAGAGGCCGAGGTTGAGCACGTCCGGGCAATCGTAGCCGGTAGTCATCATGCCAACCGTGACGCAGACGCGGGCTTTGCTGGTCTTGTAGGTGGAAATGAAGTTGGCGGAGCCGAGCAGGCTGTTGTTGGTGAAGTTTATCGTGTGTTGCTGGGCACCGTCCACCTGCGAGGTCACCTGCACGGCGAAGTCGGACTGATACTTGCCGGGGAACATGCGGTCGGCCATGTCATTGAGGATCTGCACGAGCTTGGCGGCGTGGTTCTGACTGACGGCAAAGACGATGGACTTCCCAATCTCGCCGCTGATGGGGTCGCGCAGGGCATTTTCCAGGAACGTCTTGCAGAAGAGCTGGTTGGTGGCTGGGGAAAAGAAGTGCTTCTCAAATTCACGTTGCTTGTAGGTCTCCTCCTGATCGTCGCCGTTTTCGTCGGTGAACTTGGCGGTGAAGCCGTCATCAGAGAGCAACTGAGTGGTGATGGTGCTCCGTACATCGACGACGGTGGGATTGATGAGGAAGCCGTCCTTCACGCCATCCAGCAGGGAGTAACGGAACGTGGGCTGCCCGTCGTCGCAGCCAAAGGTGCGGTAGGTGTCGAGCAGCAGGCGGCGCTCGAATTCACGTGGGTCTTTTGTGGTGGGCGAGTCCTTGCTGAACTTCTTGAGGTAGTCGCGGGGTGTGGCTGTCAGGCCGAGTTTGTAGCCGATGAAGTAGTCAAACACGGCACGAGCGTTGCCGCCGATGCAACGATGCGCTTCATCGGAGATGACGAGGTCGAAGTCCGTGGGGGAGAAGAGCCGTTGGTATTTGTTGTTGAACAGCAGTGACTGGACGGTAGTGACGACGATCTCCGCATGCCTCCAGTCGTCGCGATTCTCTTTGTAGATGACGCTCTTGTAATCGTTCGCAAGAACCTTCCTGAAGGCCTTCAGCGCCTGGTCTTCGAGTTCCAGTCGGTCCACGAGGAAGAGGACGCGGCGGGCGTTGCCTGTGCGCAGGAAGAGCTTGATGATGGCAGCTGAGGTCAGCGTCTTGCCCGTGCCCGTGGCCATTTCCAGCAGGAAGCGGTCACTGCCCTTATTCACGGCCTGCTGGATGCAGAGGATGGCCTTCCTCTGGTAGGGCCGCAGGAAACGGAGGCCGTTGACCTCGATGAAGCGTGGACGCTCGGCTTCGTTCTTCCACGCAGCTTCTGAGGCGTAACCTGCGCGTTGGGTGAGAACGACGTAATCATCGGCGACGCTCTCCTCGATGAGCCGCTTCGGGTCCGGCACGCCCTTTTGGTAGCCACTGACGGAAGTTGGCGTCGGAAACGCGCTGATGATGTAGGGATTGCCGCGTTCGAGATCCCAGAAGTAATGAAGGTTGACGTTGGAAAGGGTGACAAAGCGGCACTACTGGGACTTGGCGTATTTGCGGGCCTGCTCCTTACCTACGAGTGGGTTTTTGTCCTCTGCCTTGGCTTCTAGGACGATGATTGGGAAACCCTTCTCATTGAGCAGCAGGAAGTCGATGAAGCCTTTACCCGCCTTTTCAAAGTTTTCCCCAAGCGCATCAAGATCCTGCGTCTTTACAATGACGCTCGGCTCAAGCTGAATGTTCGCCGGACCCTTTGCGTCCGCGAAAAAACGCCATCCCGCGCTTTCAAGCAGCCTATTGATTTTGATGCGGGCGGCGGCTTCTTTCATGAGGCAGGAGGAGTTGTTCGAAACCGGCTTACAGCCAGCGGTTTACGCCGCGAGAACACATCCATGCACTTGGCCCCCATTTTCTCCCTCCAAGGGTTAAAGCACCGAGCTTCAACTCCAGTGAACGACGGACCCGAGGTAAAAAGCCCGACCACCAGTAACCGATTCATGCGTTGGGTCTCACTGGGTAATTGAAGAATGACCCCACGCTGTTCACAAACCACCCCATTCGGACGGCCTAAAAAACCGTCGCCAGGACGCACTTCGCGGTGTCCGACGAGCCTGTTCACAATACAAATGGTTCGTGACCGCCTCAGCGACAGCACTTTACGTCAGGGTCTCCACCGCCGACCAAAGGACTGACTCCCAAACGGAGGAGTTGGAGGCTTTTTGTCAGACCAGAGGCTACTCAAGAATCAGGCTCTTCGTCGAGCGTGAGTCCGGTGCAAAAGTGACCCGACCACAACTGGACGCCATGATGAGCGAGATCCGGACCGGCACGGTCGCCCGGGTGGTCGTGTACAAGCTGGACCGACTTGGCCGGTCATTGACGCACCTTGCGCTGATCCTTGATGAGCTCCAACGGTTGGGCGTCTCCCTCATCTGCACCTCCCAAGGCATCGACACCAGCGGTGACAACCCAGCAGGACGGCTTCAACTGGGCGTCCTTATGGCCGTGGCCGAATTCGAGCGCAGCCTGATCAGGGAGCGGGTCAACGCCGGCCTCCGGGCTGCCAAGGGCCGAGGTGTCCGTTTGGGACGCCCATCGACCCTGGCAGACCGGCGTGGGGAGATCCTCCAGTTGAAAGCCGAAGGTGTCGGCCTGCGAGAGACTGCACGGCGGCTAGGGATGCCGGCGTCCTCAGTGGCCAAGGTTTTGAAGAAGGCCCAGACCCACCTGCCACTATTTCCGCTTAGGAGTGACCGGAGGCCCACGTCGGATGACCTTCATCCCAAGACATCCAATCATACTGGGCCTCAGTCTATGACCCGCCGGAGGCACCTCGGCCAGCTTGCCGGCACCAACAATGGTGAAGCCGAGGAATCTGGGAAACAGTCTCCACCCTGCACCCCTCCAACGGACAAGCCGTGGGGGCACCATGTTTTGGGCGAAGGATGGTCCCAATCGAGGACCGGAAACCAAGTCGGCGTGTCCTTGGAGGGGATTGGTAGGGGTGGTGGGCTTTGAACCCACAACCTGACCCTTATAAAGAGCCTGCTCTGACCAGTTGAGCTACACCCCCACGGGAAATGCCCGGGGAACCCCAGGATGGGGTCATATCAGGTGCAGCTTGGAGCAGGCGGAGATCATCGACTGACGACCACAAAATACTGAGACGGTGAAGGACAGTACACGGTGTTTTCGCAGAAATCTGTCCAAAGGCGACCCTAGCAGCAGAGGTGGGATGCACGATGCGCTCTCAAGATGCGGCGATTCACACACAACTGTTGGAGAAGCCGTTCAGCACAACACTCCGGCGGCCCTTATTCGACGTATGCAAGGAGATCGGACTCGGCTGATGCTACTGCAGCTGTCAGCCTCGACAGTACGAGACAGAAGCCGTACAGGCCCAGTACACCATGCGCGTTACAGCCAAATCCGGTGAAGCAGCCTGATTCGATAACGAAGGCAGCATCTGGACGCTCAGCCTCCGGAGTCGATTCCATCCGTTGTTGCAAACCCTCCAAGGTGGTGTGGCCGCAATAGCCAACTGCTATAGTGGGTATTGAGCTTTCGGAGCCCCCGCCGAACCCGATCATCCCGCTCGCTAGGCTAACGCTTCCCATCCATCTCCTCCTCAATGGCTTAATTGCGCGAACAGTTGACTGAATCTGACTCCACTGACCTACCAGATCGCTTTTGACCTCGATCACAGCCGCAACCGACTCAGCTAGCAAAAGACGTTCCCCCGAGGTAGGCATCGGAAAGCTAGGGAGAAATGGATACTCTACGGCGACATCGATCTGCCCGGTGATAAGTCCACTCGAATCGGTGATCGCCCCACTGGTAAATCGGAAACTTGTCGGAAAAACCCTACCAAGGAAGTCGCGTAGGAAAACCTCACGCTCTGACCCAATCGTTGCATTTGGTAAACCGCGCCCTCCCAGATGTTGAGCAAGAAGTGAGGCCCGTATCCCTTCGAGTCGCGATAATAAGTATTTGTTTGGTTTGCTCATGTTTCTCGTCCGACAACAGCCCAGTTTTTTCACACGCAACCTGAACCTTTGCCACCCCACATTCTCAGGCGGTAATTTAAGTCAGCGGCAGCAAATAGGCCACCCCATGAGTGGTTAGCCCAACCTCTCGGTGGATAAAGGCTCACCATGGAAATGGAGGCAAGCTGTCGAACATCGCTTGAACTGGTCAAATCGGCAAAACCCGGCCCAAGCCGGGAAGATGCAGAGACTCCCAGCTGACGCACCTGGGCCCAAGTCCCCTGATGGGTGTGCTGTCCTCCCGGCGAATGGAAGGTCATTACATCCTGATCCCAAGGCTCAAATCTGGCAACATAAACTCAAAGAAATGCAGCTGTCACAACGGTTCTCCATGCCACTCGTGGGGTGGCGACACAGAAAAATTTTGAAATGCGGACAAACTGGGACAACGCCGGACAAGAGCCAGGTGGTGGGTCGGCATACGGAACCTGGCTGAGGCAGCCATCGCCAAGGCGTAATTCTCGGCATGATCCAAAACTGCGGCACTGACAATCCTAACGACAGAATGAAGCAGCACTGGGGCGGAAAGCCCAAAAAGCATCTTGCTGTCATCAAGCAAAGAAAACGCAGGACCCAATACACAACCACCTCTTCTGGTCATTGTGCTGCCACCGCGTTTTTATAGCATTTTTATTAAAACCATTTCTTTGAACCCGCTTGGTATCGTTGACAGTGGCGGTGTTTGTGGTGGAATGACTCAAGAATCATGAACGAACTATCAAGCTGGGGATACCATTGGAGCGAGCCAGGAGGTGTCACATGGAACGAGTACCTACGCCAGCAAAACATCGTCAACGCCATCAATGGAGGATCGGCCTCGGCAGCAGCAGGCTTGGCGCGATGCATGGCTTCCAACACGAGGGACATTATCGGCTCGGTGCGATGCCTAGAACGCACTTTGGAATCAACCGTTAGCCGCGCCGCTGATCAGATCTCCGCGACATTCTCATGGGGCTTCGGGGAGATCCTAGCATCCCTTGGGGGAATTCAAACCACCCTAGAGGAATTGCTCAAGCTTGCAAAATCACCTGCAGTGACTGCGGCTTACGAGCAGTTTGAAATCGCCAGAGACGCCTACCGGAAAGGACTTTACCCAGAGTGTCTTGAATCATTGAACCGGGCAATCAACGGTTTTGAAGGAAGCACGGCCGGGTACAAGTTGGAATGGAGATTCCACTACCTACGGGGATTAGTCTTGCTGGGTTCGTATGCCAATGCCGATGCGGCATTGATTAACTCGATGGAGGCGGAGAAATGTTTTTTGACGGCTGCACGATACGCAAAGTCCGACCATCCTAAAGACGCTGCAAAGGCGCTTTTGTCAGCGGGGTGGGCAGCTTATGTGCAGGTAGATAGCGCGAATTCCCAGAAGTTAACGGACGGTCTTGAACACACCCAAAGTGCTTGGAAGCTCGATCCCGGCTTGGGCGAGGCGATATTTCAGAAATCAAAATTCGAGATGGCGCTAGGTAAACCTGATCTCGCCTTGGAGTCATTGAAGCGTGCGGTCGAGTTCGGGGCAGTATATTTGGTCAAGGCAGCATGCGATGGTGATTTTCACCGACACCAAGAGCAGCTTAACCAATTTGTTAAAAATTTATTGGAAACTAAGTCGGCTGAGATTCAGAAGGATATTACTCCTATTGCTAATGAAATTGACATGTGGTTTGATGCGAGCGAGGAGCTCAGCAAAAACTCGGCGGCCCAAAGGGTTGTCTCTTACGGTAAAAACACTAAGTCCAAGAGTTTGCTAGAATTACTTGATTACCACCCAAACCAATGGAATAAGGATCGGATTGAACTTGAAGCCTTAGTTTTCCGCGCGAATCAATTGTACGAAACAGTGGTGGAAAAAGTGCCAACTGGAGAGGTCGATCAAGTAGAGTTAATCGAACACGAGACCTATTGGGAAGAGGAGGTTCGACCCGGAGGGTGGTTTAGAAAAGAGGTTCGCACTAAGGTTCAAAAGACCCGCCCCAAAATGGTTGTTAAGGAAATCCCAAGGATGATGGAGGTTCGCAATCGCGTTTTTATAAAAAATAAAAGCTCGTCTAATTTTACTGTATTAAACGGGCTGTGCTCCAAATCAATCTTGCTGGAGAAAATGACTGTTTTTAAAGTATATGACGCTTTTGGGATTCCGGTTTTGTTTATTCCAGCAGGTTCGTTTTTAATGGGTAGCCAGGAAATTGAATCGGGTCGAAGCGAGGATGAATCGCAACATGAGGTTGTACTAAGTCAAAAATTTGGAATAGCGCAGACCCCATGCACTCAAAAACAGTGGAATATGGTCTTCGGTAGCAATCCATCACAGTTTAAAGGAGCTGATCTCCCGGTGGAAAACATAAATTGGTTTGAAGCCAAGGATTATTGTATTAAACTCACAGCAAAGCAACGAACCGAGGGTTTATTGCCAAATGGTTGGGAATGGCGTTTACCAACTGAGGCCGAATGGGAGTATGCGGCGCGAGCCGGGACAAGAAGTGCAAGATATTGTAGTTTGAATACCGCTGCTTGGTATTCAGGCAACTCAGGTGAGACACACAATGTTAAGCAGAAGGCAGCAAACGCCTGGGGCCTTTACGACATGCTTGGGAATGTTACAGAATGGTGTGTAGATTGGTATGGAGACTACCCCTTAGGGCCTGTGACCGATCCAATCGGACCAATTTCTGGCTCCGCCCGCGTTTGCCGTGGGGGAAGCTGGGTTGTGGAGGCCAAAGACGCTCGCTCGGCCAGTCGGGAAGGTCGTGATCCTAGCAGTCGGTTTCCCGACCAGGGTTTCCGCCCGGTCCTAAGTGCAGTTCGGTGAAACCCACTAGTACCGGCTCCAGCTGCGCGCTTCCGGATTCTATCGGCCCCATAGGTAAGCGCCTGGATGATAACAGGAAGGAACCTACCGCAGGCCGAATCGAATCACGGGATTCAGAGTCGGTTGCGGGCATTTCCCCAGCCAAGCTGGTTTCATGATCTTGCAGCTGTGGAAACCTCGAGAAACCGGGCCGATCGGGGCGGTGCCGTATGACACTCGTATGACAGTGACCGGGAAAACTGCGAAAATGCTGAGGAAATTGTTGGAGCGGGTGAAGGGAATCGAACCCTCGTCTAAGTTCAGGACGTCCAATGATGTGTTTTTGCTGGTGTTTTTTACTATCACACCTCGCTGGACACCCCCAGATGTTAGCACTAACGTTAGCAC
>JACCDP010892216.1_pt1 | contig 12096 bp, 11 predicted proteins | sample 7445841 | NCBI WGS metagenome assembly JACCDP01 (sample SAMN15323441, study PRJNA562643) | freshwater metagenome | isolation source: river surface water | place: USA:Blue River Watershed | collected 2017-08-17
CCAGGGCTCGATACAGTCATCTACCGCGCCAGGGCAGACCAGGTCACCCTTGTTCGAAATGGCGCTGGTGACTTAACCATCACTGATGCCATCGTCATCAGCCCCGACAACTTGAGTTTCCAGGGTGTCGGGGATGACCAGCTACTCAATGTGGAGCGAGTACGTTTTTCCGATGTCGCATTCGCCTTTGATACGGACGGAATTGCGGGAAAAGGATTTCGAATTTACAAAGCTGCCTTTAACCGAGAACCTGATGAGGAAGGGCTTGGGTTTTGGATTGCCCAGATGGATAAAGGCATGGACTTGCTCGAGGTCTCAAGCCGGTTTATTGACTCCAAAGAGTTTCGGGCCCTATATGGCGAAGCGCCATCCAACGCGGATTTTCTAACGAAGGTCTATACCAACGTGCTTGGTCGCACACCAGATCCCTCGGGCTATGCCTGGTGGCTCAATGCCATGACGACCGACCCCAGCAAAACCAAGGCAAAGGTTCTTGCAGACTTTAGCGAATCCCCAGAAAACATCACAGGAACATCAGCCCTGGTTCTGATGGGGATTGAGTACATCCCCTATTCGGGGTGACACGATGACCCCGTATTCGGAATGAACCAGAAAAGGGCGTCTAGCCCGGAAAGACGCCGGTCGACAGGTACCGATCCCCACGGTCGCAGACAATGAACACAATCGTTGCGTTCTGAACCTGTTGAGCGATTCGAAAGGCAATCACTGCGGCACCAGCCGCAGAAACGCCACAAAAGAGCCCCTCTTCCCGTGCGAGTCGACGAGTCATGTCTTCAGCATCCTTCTGAGTTACTTCCTCAATCTGATCGATGAAGGCCTTCTGACGAATCGGCGGCACATATTCCGGGGACCATTTACGAATGCCAGGGATCGAAGAGCCATCTGAAGGCTGCGCGCCAACAATGACCACACCCGGATTCTTTTCCTTCAGATAGCGAGACACCCCGGTGATGGTTCCTGTTGTTCCCATGGCAGAGACGAAGTGTGTAACGGTGCCATGGGTATCCGCCCAGATCTCGGGGCCGGTAGTCTCGTAATGGGCCATCCAATTGTCATCATTTGCGAATTGGTTGAGCACCTTTCCTTTACCGTCCCGCTCCATCTGCTCGGCAAGGTCTCGCGCGCCTTCCATGCCCTCTTTTTGGGTGACAAGGATCAGCTCTGCGCCAAATGCCTTCATCGTCTGACGACGCTCAAGCGATAGGTTATCCGGCATGATCAGAATCATGCGGTACCCCCGCATCGCTGCAGCCATTGCCAAGGCAATGCCCGTGTTCCCGCTCGTTGCCTCAATCAGCGTATCGCCAGGGCGAATCTCGCCGCGTGCTTCTGCCCGTGCAATCATGGATACCGCAGGACGATCTTTAACAGAACCAGCGGGGTTGTTTCCCTCTAACTTGCCAAGAATGATATTGCCCCGCTTCGCATTCTCTGGGCCTGCCAGTCGATCAAGCCGCACCAAAGGGGTCTTGCCCACCGACTGCTCAAGCGTCATGTAAGCGATCGTCATAACCTTGTGCACCCCGGAAGATCTGCTTCGAGGATGGTTTTACGAAGCGCCTGAATCGCCTCATCCCGAGTAAACGTCTTTCGCCAGGCTAAGACCACACGACGATTTGGCACAGGATCTTCGAAGGGAATGAATCTTAGAAGACTATCTTCTTCAGAAGTCACTGACATCCGGGGCAGCACGGTGATCCCTAAGCCTTCTGCCACCATGTGACGAATCGTCTCAAGCGAGCTTCCCTCTACCGTTTTTTGAATGCCCGCCGAATTCGCAGAGAACCGGGCTGCCTCTGGACAGACTTCTAAGACCTGGTCTCGAAAACAATGGCCAATCCCCAATAGCAACATGGTCTGCTCTTTTAGCTCAACCGAGGGCACGCTCTTTCTTTTTGCCCAGGGATGATGCTTGGGAACTGCAATCAGAAAATCTTCATCGTATAGCGGGGCGATCGATAGGCCAGTTTCATCAAAGGGTTCCGCAAGCACCGCAACGTCGAGGTCTCCAGTACGCATCATCTCCAGAAGCCGATGGGTAAAGTTCTCCTGTAGGATCATCGGCATGTCGCCGTATTGATCGATCATCGACTTGATAATCCGCGGCAGAAGATAAGGGCCAATGGTGTAGATCACACCAACGCGCAGAGCACCGCGTAATGGATCGCGACCCTGATCTGCAATTTCCTTAATCTGGTTAACCTCATCAAGCACACGCTGTGCCTGACGAACAATGTCTTCTCCAATCGGCGTTACTGAGACCTCGGCGCCCCCCCGCTCAAAAAGCTGCACGCCTAGCTCGGTCTCAATCTTTTTGACGCTGACTGAGAGCGTTGGCTGACTGACAAAGCAGGCATCTGCTGCACGACCGAAATGCTTCTCGCGCGCCACTGCAACGATGTAACGTAGTTCCGTTAAAGTCATAACTCTCTAGCCACTTGCTAACAAGATTTCTTTACCAAACGCCCACCGATCTACCAATGCGTCGAGATCCGCTACCTCTACACCCAGTGTCTTTAAGTCCCCACGCTCCTCAGCGGCAATCAATTTTGCCCCAAAGCGCACTGCCAATTCCACCCAAAGACTGTCTTTCTGAAAGTCACTGTACCGCAGAGACGGGATCCCCGACTGCCGTAACCCCAGGAACTCCCCGGGCCCGCGGATTTCAAGGTCGCGCCGCGCGACCTCAAACCCATCATCAGTCTCATAGAGCGTCTTAAGTCTGGCCTTTGCCGTATCTGATAACGGCTCATCAAAAAGCAGGATACAGGTGCTTTGTTCTGCGCCCCGTCCTATCCGACCACGAAGCTGATGAAGCTGTGCAAGACCAAAGCGTTCCGCATGTTCAATCACCATCAGACTTGCCTTTGGAACATCCACGCCCACTTCAATCACCGTGGTAGCAAGAAGCAGACGTCGCGCCCCAGATGCAAATTGCGCCATGGCCTCTGCTTTCTCGTCGGTAGACATCCGTCCGTGAAGCACGACCAGCTGATCACCAAAGATCGGTGCCATCCATTCAGCAGCAGTCTCAATTGCCTGCAAAGACCGCTCCATCTCTTCGCGCTCTTCCTCAGGCTTTGCGGCATCAATGACAGGACAGACCCAGTAGGCCTGACCGCCGTCTGATAAGAACTGCTGCAGTCGATCAATCAGCTCATCTCGACGGGATGCAGCCATCAACTTCGTGACAATCCGTTGTCGACTGGGAGGACGCTCATCGAGCACCGAGACATCAAGATCAGCAAGATAGGTCATGGCGAGACTTCGTGGGATCGGGGTTGCAGACATCCCGAGCAGGTGGGGCGTTTGATGTTCAGACAATTCGCGCAGGGCAAGCCGCTGCCCGACACCAAAGCGATGCTGTTCATCGACAATCACAAGTCCCAGAGACCTAAATCCAACGCCTTTCTGAATCAACGCCTGTGTGCCTACCACCACTGCCGTCGTACCATCAGCAATTGCCTCGAGGCGCTCCCGGCGCGCCTTCTGACCGAGACTACCGGTCAGACGCGTCACCGAGACGCCCAGAGGACTCAGCCACTCATCAAATTTACGAAACAACTGATCCGCCAGAATTTCTGTGGGCGCCATGACCGCCACCTGTGCGCCTGACGACACCGCCTGTGCCGCCGCCAGCGCAGCAATGACCGTTTTGCCGCTACCGACATCCCCCTGAAGAAGCCGCTGCATTGGTGAGGAACGCGCAAGGTCCTGGGAGATCTCGTGCCAGACCCGTTGTTGGGCAGCGGTCAACTGAAACGAAAGCGCTTTCACCAAGGTCGAAGAAAGCGTCTGCGTCGACAATGCCAACGACGTCTCATGACGCTTGCCGCGCCGTGCACGACGCATTGCGATTTGCTGCGCAAGTAACTCGTCAAGACGTATGCGATCCCATGCTGGTCCTTCACGGTCTGCAATCTGCGCGATTAACCCGGAGGTCTCCGCATCTGCGGGAGGCTGATGAATGAGACGAATTGCATCGGGTAATGACATGAGCCTATGCTGGTCAAGAAATGACGTCGGTAGCCATTCCTTCGGAAGCGCCTGGTCTAGCGCCTTTATTACCGCTCTTCTCAGGACATGCTGCGCAAGTCCTGCGGTTGTCGGGTACACCGGGACTAGGGGCTGTGCCTCGATCGCCTCTTTTTCGAGCCAGCCGGCGCGGGTTCTGGGGTGAATGAACTCAAGGCCAGCGATTGATTTTCTGGCTTCGCCGAGCACACGAAGTTTTGCACCAGAAATGTAAGCGTTCTTCTGAGCGTCTTTGAAGTAGATGAACCGCAGCATTGCGTTACCGGTGTCATCTTCAACCTGAACCACCAACATGCGCCGTGGCCGAAAAACAATCCGCGCCGATACCACCCGCACCTGAACCTGAACGTTCTGGCCAGCGATAACACTACTGATCGGCCAGACCTTTGACTCATTTTCATACCGCAGAGGAAAATGCAGCGCGACATCTAGCCAGCGCGTGAGTCCGAGCTTTTGGAAACTAACTGGAAGAGAATCGGTCGCCATGGGGTAACGGTCTGCTGCGATAACCCAAGGCGCAGGTCAGGCCCCGATTAACCGGGCAGCACCATGACTGCTTCAGCCTCAAATCCTGCGCCGCGAGGAAGACTGGCGACCCCCACTGCAGCGCGCGCTGGATAGGGCTCTGCAAAATACTGGGCCATGATCTCGTTGACCTTGGCGAAGTGCGCAAGATCCGTCAGAAAAAGATTGAGCTTCACAACGTGGTTCAAGGAACCGCCTGCTGCCTGTGCGACAGCAGAGAGATTCTTAAATACCTGATGAATCTGCTGCTCCATCCCGGACGCAGTCGCATCGCCAACCATCTGCATCGTCTCGGGATCAAGTGGAATCTGCCCAGAGAGCCAGACCGTATGACCAACTGCCACGGCCTGGGAATAGGTACCGATCGCCTTGGGAGCCTTAGTGGTGGAGATAATTTTCTTCTCAGTCATTTTATTTATCCTGATCGGCGCACCGCGCTATGAGGCATCTACTCTCAACTTATCCTAAGACGCCATCACAATCGGCCGCACGCCGATCAGCCAGGCATGGCCTTGGAAAACAAACCAGACCCAGGCAAGAGCGCCCAGAACCACGGTGATCATCGTCTTTAACAGTTCCCCTTTGCCGCGAACAACGCCCGCTGCGCGGTCACGTTTACGAGCAGCGCGAAAACTGAGAACTGCCCACACAAGGAAACTGCCAAACATAACCAGATCAGCGAGAGTCCCGTTCGAGAGCAGGTGGGCGAATGCCCAGATCTTGACCGCAATGATCATGGGATGGCCAAGACGAGATTTAATCCCGTTACCAGGAATGTAGGCAGCCAAAAGAAGAATAAAGGCCACCAGCATCAAAAGCGAAACGATATGGGACACCCAGAACGGAAGCTGCCACAGCAGAATTGGTGCCTGACGTGCAGCGCCGTAACCGCTCGCTAAGAGCACAAAGCCTACGAGCGATAACACGCTGATCAGACCCTTCCAGGGCATCTCCCCCATCTTCATGACCATCTGGCCACGCCAGCCTTCGGCAACGATGCGCAGCGAATGGGTGCCGATAAAGATAATCAATCCCAGAATAAGTAGCGTCATGCAGACCCCTTTGTTGGTAAGCCTTCATTATCGCCTAGGAGCTGCATCACCTGATCCAGAGAGACCCCGCTTAGACGCACCCTTTTCTGACGACTGGTCTGCCCTGAGAGCAACGTCACGTGGTCTTTCGGGACTCCAAAATGATCCGCAAGCCATCTCAGCAGAAACTGGTTCGCCTGGTTGTCGACCGCCGGTGCGGCGAGCGCAATTTTTAGACGGTCACCGTGCAGGCCGCAGACCCGCGTCTGCCGGGCGCCAGGCTGACAATGCAACGCCAGACAGACAGCGTCTAGTTCCAGCGTGACCCAGGATGCCTGGGTAGGGCTTGGCGGCAAACTGGTCACCATGTGAGAGATCTCGAGTCGATCGGAGCCGTTAGCTGGGTGACTTCTTCAGTGGGCTCTGCTCCCAGAAACGACAGGGGGCTCCTGTAGCGTCACGAACAGAAACACTGGGGGCAAGCTTTGACTTCACCCCATAAAGCCTACAACCGTTTGGAAAACGCTCATCCCAGGTGACGTAGAAATGCCGACAGCGCCGGCAGTTCACCGGCTGATCTGAATCGTTATTGGTCGGCATGGTTCTTCGAGATCACCCCTTGGGCAACCAAAGCATCGATCTGATCCTGAGAATAGCCAAGCCTGCTGAGGATCTCGTTCGTATGCTCTCCCATCAATGGGGGGCTTGAGCGGACACCCGGGCGCACCCCGCCCAGTGTGAAGGGAAGTAATGGCGTGAGACCGGTTGTTCGGTCTCCCTGGGGATCAGGAATACAGATACTGGCAAGACCACCCGTCGCAAGCAGATGAGGGTCGTCCATCAGCTCATGGGGTTTCCGTATTGGCGCAAACGGTAGTCCATTTTCTTCGAACCGATCGGCAAGCTCCTGCGCAGAAAACTGCGCAAGCCGTTGACGCAGCTCAGGAAGTAGCCAGTCTCGAGATTGAACCCGCTGATTATTCGTTTCAATCCGTGCATCCGCCTTGAGATCATCAAAGCCAAATTCGTCGCAGAAAATCTTCCAACTCGTGTCAGTGACGACCGCCAAAAAAATCTGCTCGCCATCTTTGACTGTAAAGACATCGTAGACGCCCCAGGACGAGATGCGACTGGGCATGGGGGCCGCGGCCTTTCCGGTCACGGCGTACTGCATCATGTGCTGACCCACCAGAAAGATATTGTTTTCAAAGAGGGAACTCTGCACCTCTTGGCCGCGTCCAGTCTGCTCGCGACTACGTAGCGCAGCCATCGCGCCAAGCGCACCGAACAAGCCCCCCATGATGTCATTAACCGATGTCCCGGCACGCAGAGGCTGACCGACAGGTCCGGTCATATAGGCCAAGCCACCCATCATCTGAACCACTTCATCAAGCGCTGTACGGTTAGCGTACGGACCTGGCAGAAAGCCTTTCATGGAAACAAAAATCAAACGAGGAAACTGTTTTGATAACGCTTCGTATCCAAGGCCAAGCTTATCCATCGTGCCTGGCTTAAAGTTTTCAGTGACGATGTCTGCAGTCGCAATCAGCTCCTTCGCAATCGCCTTGCCTTCCTCGGTCTGCAGATTCAGCAGAATACTTTTTTTGTTTCGATTGAAATTTGCAAAAAATCCCGCACCGGATCCCAACAGCCTTCGGGTGTTATCCCCCGTGACGGGCTCAATCTTGATGACCTCTGCACCAAGATCAGCCAGGACCATCCCGCAAGTTGGGCCCATGACCATATGGGTGAATTCAATGACCCGTACCCCTGCAAGAGGCAGCGATTGCGCATCGCTATTCGGCGCGATCACATCGACTCCTTTGCTGCTGATGCCGCCTGAAAGCCTTTTGGCAGACCGGCTGCCGGCACCATGCCGTACGTTGGCTCATCGGGCAGCCCCTTTGTAAAAACCTCTCGCGCCGCCATCAGACGCTCAAGATTGACCCCGGTTCGAATCCCCATCGCCTCAAACATGAACACCAGGTCTTCGGTCACCACATTGCCCGACGCGCCGGGCGCAAACGGACAGCCACCAATTCCGCCCATTGAACTATCAAAGACACGTATTCCCACTTCATACGCTGCAAGTACATTCGCAAGCCCTAGACCACGGGTGTTGTGCATATGCGCGCTCATGGACCGATCGCCCACCTGCGCGCGTACGCGAGTAAACAGTCGTCGGACCTGGTCAGGATTGGCATAGCCAGTGGTATCGGCAAGACCGATTTCGTCGACCCCCATCTCGACCAATTGCTCTGCGAGCTGAACCACCAGATCTTCAGAGACAGGCCCTGCGATCGAACAGCCAAAGGCCGTGGACAGGCTTGTCTCAACGACAACACCCGCAAAGCGCTCGTTACGTAACGCCATAATGGCCGCGACCTCTTCTCGCATCTGGTCATGCGACTTGCGAACATTGGCCAGCGAGTGCGCTTCACTTGCAGAAAAAGGAATCGTCACCTTCTGAACGCCCGCATCAAACGCAGACTGCGCACCCTTGAGATTGGGCACAAGCGCAGTCACAACTAAATTCGGAATCGTTCGGCTAAAAGCCACAACCTCTGCTGCATCCGCCATCTGCGGCAAGAGCTTCGGTGGCACGAACGAACAGACTTCAATCTCTGTCAGCCCAGATCCCGCAAGGCTTTTAATCCAGGCAAACTTATCCGCGGTCGGCATGGTTCGATCGATCGACTGAAGACCGTCTCGCGGACCGACCTCACTAATCAGTACGTCATACACGCTAGCGCCCCCCTTAAGATAAGGACATCATGAGTAATTTTTGAATATTTCACCATGATAAAGGAGTCCTTTATGCCAACTTCATACCCCGACTAGATCGCGCCCAACGAAACTAGCCACATAATCAAACTGGAGTTCTGCGCAAGAGGTTTGTTATCCTGATCTTCTCTAAAGCCGCTATTGCCATTGCAAATCAGCACAGAAAATGTCAAATCACAGCCTACCGTCTTACCTTGATCCCAACCACTTAGGTCCGTGGGGCGTTTACCTTCAGCAGGTGGAGCGCGTTACACCCTATCTCGGCCACCTGTCACGCTGGGTAGAAACCTTAAAAAGACCCAAACGCTCCCTGATCGTTGATGTGCCCATCCAGCTTGACGATGGAACTGTCGCCCACTTCGAGGGATATCGTGTGCAGCACAACATTAGTCGCGGTCCAGGGAAAGGAGGGGTTCGATTCCACCAGGATGTCACGCTTTCAGAGGTCATGGCGCTCGCCGCCTGGATGTCAATCAAGAATGCGGCAGTGAACTTACCCTATGGCGGCGCCAAAGGGGGGATCCGCGTGGACCCAAAGAAGCTCTCGCAAAGCGAATTAGAACGGCTAACCCGACGCTACACCAGCGAGATCGGAATCATCATCGGGCCAAACCGGGACATTCCTGCGCCTGATGTAAATACGAACGAGCAGATCATGGCCTGGATGATGGACACCTATTCCATCAATGAAGGCGCAACGGCAACAGGAGTCGTTACGGGTAAACCACTGACCCTTGGGGGTTCACTCGGAAGACGTGAGGCAACGGGTCGAGGCGTATTCACAGTAGGGGAAGATGTCGCCCAACGAATCGGGTTGAGTCTGAAAGGTGCCCGCGTGGCCGTTCAAGGTCTTGGCAACGTTGGTGGAGTTGCAGCAAAGTTGTTTGCCGAGGCGGGATGTCGAATTGTTGCTGTACAGGATTTTAGCGAGACGGCTTATAACGAAGCAGGACTCGATATCGATGCGCTGCTTGCGCACGTTAAAGAATACGGATGCGTCAAAGGCTTCGCCAAGGCAGAAATGATGAAGCCAGAAGACTTCTGGTCAACGCCCTGCGATATTCTGATTCCAGCCGCCTTGGAACAGCAGATCACCCAGTCGAATGCGCATAAGATTCAGGCACGGCTGATCATCGAAGGAGCGAATGGGCCCACGACACCAGAGGCCGATGACATTCTCGCGGACCGGGGGATTGTGGTGGTTCCGGATGTGATTGCGAATGCGGGCGGTGTGACTGTAAGTTACTTCGAATGGGTTCAGGATTTTTCAAGTTTCTTCTGGAGCGAGAGCGAGATCAACGCTCGTCTCGTTCGCCTAATGAAAGAAGCGCTAGATGCCATCTGGGTCATCTCTCAGTCACACAAAGTCTCCTTAAGAACAGCGACCTTCATCATCGCCTGTTCAAGAATTCTTCATGCTCGTGAACTCAGAGGACTCTATCCGTAAGGCGGAACAAGTTGTCTTTGGAAAAGCAAGGCAGTGGTGCCGATGAGAGGAGTCGAACCCCCGACCTTCGCATTACGAATGCGCTGCTCTACCAACTGAGCTACATCGGCCTTATCAGAGCCCCTTAACCGAACGGCAAGGGGAAAGGGCGAAAGTGTAATTCAAACCATGGCCTTCACGCCAATCAGCACGCTGGCGGGGCGTGTGTGAAACTAGCGAGCTGCGGACAGCCTGCAGCAGAGGCGCTTAGGTCAGCCCCCTGGGCATTGGAAACCGAACGTGCTCCTCCGCCCCAGGCAGACGACGTACGGTTGATGCACCGTGTGCCTTGACGGCAGCCAGAAGGCCCTGCACCAGTCCTTCAGGGGCAGAGGCGCCGGCGGTAATCCCAACACGTGCTGCATTCTGTATCCAGGCAGGATTTAGCTCGTCTGCACTGCCCAAGAGATAAGCGGGCACCCCGAAACGCTCTGCAACTTCACGCAGACGGTTGCTATTAGAACTGGTCGGACTTCCTACGACCAAGACCACGTCGACATCCTTCGCCATTAACTTCACCGCATCCTGACGATTCTGTGTGGCGTAACAGATGTCACTCTTTTTGGGGCCAACAATCTTCGGGAATCGCTGTTGCAAGGCTTTGACGATCACCTCTGTGTCGTCAACCGATAAGGTCGTCTGACTGACATAGGCTAGTTTCTCGGGCGTCTTGACCTGAAGCGTGGCAACCCCTTCAGCATCTTCGACCAGGTACATACCTTCGTCGATCTGACCCATCGTACCTTCCACCTCTGGGTGGCCCGAATGACCGATCATCACAATCTCATAGCCATCAGCCCGTAATTTGCGAACCTCGACATGAACCTTGGTCACCAATGGGCAGGTCGCGTCGAACACTTCCAGCTCACGCGTCTGCGCATGATCACGAACCTTTCGCGAGACACCGTGGGCACTCATGATGACTCGTGCACCAACAGGAACTTCATCAAGGTCGTCGACAAATACAGCACCCTTTTTACGAAGGTCAGAGACAACATGGTCGTTATGAACAATCTCATGGCGAACATAGATGGGCGCACCGAATCGCTCTAACGCCCGCTCTACAATCTCAATGGCGCGCTCAACGCCCGCACAGAATCCGCGTGGCTCTGCAAGAACAACTTCCTGAAGCTGCTCAAAACGAACTGGATTTGCTGACTGTGTCACGTCATTCCTCTCTCAAAGAAGACCAATGATCTTCACATCAAAGCGCATCGACTGGCCAGCAAGCGGATGGTTAAAATCAAATACAGCCGATCCCCCTTCCCAGCCCTTAAATACGCCTGCCACGCGCCCCCCTCGACCATCTGGCGTCGGAAATTCAACGACATCACCTGGCGCAATCGGGTCACCGTCATCCGCGTATTTCTCAAGCAGCCCTTTGCTCACTTTCTGCACAAGGTCAGGATGACGCGGACCAAACCCATCATCGGGTCCGAGCTCATAAGAGCGCTCGTCCCCTTCCTGAAGCGCAACTAGGCATCGCTCAAGCGCAGGGGCAATCTGCCCTTCTCCGACCTGAATCGTGGCCGGTTTATCCGCAAACGTATCGAAAACAACCTGCCCATCCGCCAGGGTAAGACGGAAGTGCAGAGTCACATGCGAGCCGTTCTGGATACCAGAGGCCTGAAGAGATTCATTTGCAGTAGTCGACATGGCGGATAGCGGAGCCAATCAAAATGAATGAGATTCATGGATTTTAGGCGCAACCCCATGACACCCCACCCTTTATCCCCATTCACACCTAGCCGCCCTAGGGAAAAGCTCCTCGCCCGGGGCGCAGGAAGTCTCGATAACGCTGAGCTACTTGCCCTACTGCTTGGTACCGGTCTCCCTGGAAAGCCGGTCCTACAGGTCGCCCAGGAACTTCTCAATGAATTTGGCAGCGTCGCTGCAACCCTAGGGGCCCCCTGGGAACAGCTGAAAAGCCGACCCGGGATTGGATCAGCCCGATTCGCCATCTTTCAGGCGGCGAGGGAACTGGCGAAACGCGCCGCGGCGGAGCCCCTGGGTGAGCGCCCGCTCATGCATCGACCCGACCTGGTCTCGCAATTTCTTGTAAGCCAGCTAGGCGGGCTCCCTTATGAGGTTTTCGCAGTCCTATTTCTCGATTCTCGTCACCGACTTATTCGGTTTGAGACTTTATTTACGGGGAGCCTGACCCAGACGAGCGTCTACCCGCGAGAGGTCGCCCGACGCTGCCTGCAACTCAAC
>JACCDP010289362.1_pt1 | contig 12093 bp, 12 predicted proteins | sample 7445841 | NCBI WGS metagenome assembly JACCDP01 (sample SAMN15323441, study PRJNA562643) | freshwater metagenome | isolation source: river surface water | place: USA:Blue River Watershed | collected 2017-08-17
AGCGGAGTTGTTAGATGCAGTCGATGAATCCTATTCTCATCTCTACTTTTATCTTAGTTTTCTTGGGTTGTGCTGTCGAAAATTCCAACAAACGTCGTAGCTATCGTCAAAAAGATTTGAGTAATCCCTCCAACTGCAAAAGTGTGCTCGTAACGTACCAACAGAACTTAAAGCCCATCGTAGAAAGCCGCTGTGTGAGCTGTCATTCTGAGGGCAAACCCTCTTCGTTTGTTGCATCCTTCATCGCTGGGGATGATGCTGGCAACAGTTTCAAGTTTCGCAAACTCATGGGTGGAGATGGCTCTGCTATTTACCGCAAAGTGAGCGACGCCAAAGTCCACGGTGGTGGCGAACAGCTTTATCCAGAAGACAAGCCAAAGATTCTAGAATTTTTTACAAGTCCAGAGTCCTGCTCCTCCGCATCGACTCCCAAGCTCAGCGATGCAAAAAACCTCTGCAAGGCAGAGCCACTTCCCAAACGCGTGAACCTACTTTCATCAAAGCAGTATAGAAATGCTGTGCTCGATTTAACTGGCGTCACCACCCAGATCACTATACCAGCAGCAGCCAGCGTGCTTGATGGCAATGGTACTCCACGACTGGCCTTCTCTAACGATCAAAAATCTCGCTCTATCGATAGCAGCCTTTTCTTCCTACTCGAGCGAGAGGCCAGCTCTATAGCGGGTCGAATGACTTCTTCTAAACTAGCGGATTATCAGTGTTCCATGACTGAGCGACCAAGTGATACTTGTATCAGGCTTTTGGCCGAGCGAGCTTTCCGTCGACCGCTTAGCAATGAAGAGCTTGTAGAACTTCGCGAATTTGAAAGCAGCAGTGAGCTTTTGCGCTATGTGCTCCTTGCACCTCAGTTCCTGTATTTGACTGAGTTGGGAGAAAATGCGAGCTCAACACAGTTAAATTCCTATGAAATCGCATCGCTACTAGCCTTCACACTTACGGGCTTCCCTCCAGATGAGCAGCTTTTGAGGCTTGCACAGCAGGGTAAGCTTCAAGATGCTAATATACGATTGAACCAAGCCAAACGCCTCCTTACCGGTGGCTCACCATACGCACCAATTCTATCAGAATTTTTTATGGATTGGCTCGAATTGACTAAGAGCAAAGGTATCAGCAAGTCAGCTGGCTATGATGGTCCAAAGGCTTATCAGGAAAGCCTCGATTATGTGAAGATGCAACTCGAAACAGAAGGAAGCTTGATAGCCCTCTTCTCTGATAATTTTCAAGGCCGCACAGGTATTCTGGAACAAAAAGCTTTCCTCGCCTCGCATTCCAATGCTCAATCAACTTCTCCGGTCAAGATCGGCAAAAGTATATCGAGCAGCCTGCTTTGCATCTCTCTTCCTCCACCTCCTCCCAATGTTAGTACCGAGCTTAAAAGTGGCGCCGAACTCAATACCACGCGCAAAAAGTTAGAGGCCCATACGCTTAATCCATCCTGTTCTAGCTGCCACACGCGCATCGACCCCTTCGGCCTCGCCTTCGAAGGTTTTGATCAGGCTGGCCTTGCCAGAACTATGGAAAATGGTGTTGCCGTCGATACGCGCGTTCGTGTGGCTATGGGCTTAAGTTTTGATGGAGACTATTCCAACTCCAGTTCTCTCATTAAAAAATTAGCAGAAAGCCCAGAGTTTTTGAGCTGTTTTGAAAGCTTTTTTCAGCAGCATCTCTACGGCGTTCAAAGCTGCGCTATGCAGGCGAAAGATGGCTACGAAAGTCTTCATGATTACGTTGCCAGACTGATTGGATCAGACCGCTTTATCAACCGAAAGTGAGGAGATATCCCATGTTTCACAATCAGCGCCATCGACGGGCTTTCCTTAAAGATCTGGGTTCCCTCGCCTCATTACCTTGGACAGCCCAGCTCAGCTCTCTGCTCATGTCAAGTCAGTCAGCCTTGGCTCAGAGTACGCAGCGTGAGCTGAATCTGATCTTAGTGTCTTTTCCTCACGGTCTTATCAGCGGGAACTGGGAGCCTCAACGTCTCGCGAATGGTCGCATGTCTTTGGCCAATTCCCCTGTGCTCGCTCCTCTCGAAAGATTCAGTGATAGAGTCGCCGTTGTTACCGGATTAGGCTTTGAAAATCTCAAGCCTGATGGCTCACTCCAGCCCAAGTTTGGCCATGGAGGACTTGCCTCTTGTTTTACAGGAGCTGCGCAAGCAGAAGACCAAGGCGGCGGGCCTTCGCTTGACTATCTCCTTTCTGAAAAAATCTATGGACCTGGCAATGATCAGGTCTTGCGCCTAGGTGGATTTCTCTCCTACAACCCTGAGGGAGGACTCGACAGCAATACAAAAAGTCGAATCTGCTATGCTGGCTCACAAGATATTCACAAATTGAATGTCCTCGCAAAACCACAAGATGCTTTTGACAAAGCTTTTGCTAATTTTGTGCCTGCAGCGTCAACAGGTGCCGTTGACCCCCAAAAGATCCAGAGGGAACGGCTCAAGCGTCTCCTTTTGCGACCACTCGAACGCATGGAACAACGACTCTCAGCCCAAGAAAAAGCTCAAACCAGGATTTATCAGCAAACTCTGAACAGTGCCTTTCAGAGTATGGCCCGCTTTACCTGCGAGAGCAAACCTGCGCAACCTGGAACAGCTTTTGGTGCGCGTAACCAAGATGTGGCGGCCCTCATCCGAGCACAAATGGATGTCGCTGTTGCCGCTCTAAGCTGCGGAGCCTCTCGCCTCGTAAGCTTAGAAATGATGGCTCACTCGCATGGCAGCTACAACATGAAGCAAGTGATTGATAGCGATCCCCTGTCGACTGCCTTTGGCGCAGTTTCGGAGCGTCTCAATACCAATAATTTTCACAATGATATCGCACATAATGTAGGCATCTCAGGGAGCGACAGTGCTACCCTAAACCGCGAAATCCTCACAGCTTTTCACCAATCCCAACGCTTTTTCATGGTGCAACTCGCGTATCTCATGCAAAGCCTATCCTCTGCAGGCCAGCTCGACAAAACGCTCGTCGTAGTGGGCACTGAGATGGGGAGCCCCATGCACTTGGGTGATTCCGCTCCCTTCCTGCTGATGGGGGGCGGTTTTCCCATGGGACGCTGGTACGACTACCCAACAGAGCGAGTTTCTGATTATCAGCATCGCTGCGCGCCTCACAATCGGCTCTTGGTAAGCATCGCACAACGCTTTGGTCTCATGACCGATTCGATTGGCGACAGCCGCTTTCGCGGAGCGTTAGGGGCAGATAAGCTGATGCAAGGATTGACAGCGGTTTAAGCGCTCAAGCAAGCTGTGGAGCTCCTCCTCTAAAGGGGTTACTCATCCTAATCGACGATTTGGTCTTCCCTAGCTGATGGAAATCCCCTTATCATAGAGGTCTACCAATTCAAGGAGCCTCTAGCTCGTGAAGCATCGCCCCTGGCTCAACTCCATCCGCGTCCAGACCAGCCTCATGCTGCTGCTGAGCTTTGGCCTGGTCTTGAGCTCGTCCCTCTTTGTGATCTGGTTTACCCTCAGCAAGCGCTTTGCCGCTCTCGAAGCTCGCGATACCATCACCCACATCGAACGCGTGGCCGAAATTGTTGCCAACGAACTTGGCTTTTTTGGCAAATGGATCACGGACTGGGCCGACTGGGACGATGCTGTCGAGTACTGTAAGACGGGCAATCCCAAATTTGCACAAGATAATCTCACGGTCGGCGTCCTCGAATCGCTCAATATCTCATCGGTTCGCTACTATCGCTTGGATGGGACCTATGTCGGGGGCGTGGAACGGCAACCCGAGTATCCCTACGACGATATCAAAGCGATACTCGATCACGACATCCCGAATCATCCCGAGATCTTGCCCAAGCCCGAGGAAATGGAAGGAAAAAGTGGTATCGTCACACTTGGCACTTCTCATTTTATTTTTGCAAGCAGAAATGTGCGCTCGTCCAACCGAGACGGGGCCTCAGCAGGTCACATCATCTTTCTTAGATTGATCGATCAGGAGTTTGTCCGTACGATCTCGACACTCAGCAAAGTCTCCATCATCATGAAGCCCGCTAGTTCACACATGGAAAATGAGAGCTTTGAAAATAGGCAAGCCCCGCTACCAAAACTTCTCTCTGTTGCCAAAGCCTCCTATGATATGAGCGACTCGGAACAGGCGATGGCCAGACTTTGGGCCTACGATTCTCAGGATCTACCAGCCCTGCAATTGGAGTTCAGCCTACCTCGCGAGCTGCTCGAGCAAGGCGAGCAAACCATGCAATACATCGTGATTGGCATCGCCATCAGCCTTGTCTTGGCGCTGATCGTCCTCAATTGGGGCCTGCAAAAAATTCTCTTTCAAAAGCTTCTGCGCCTCAGGTCTGAGGTTAGCAAGCTTGCCGTCCAAGACGCTACAGATCGTAAAGTCTCCGTTTCTTCCCAAACTGAACTTCGTGACCTGGCTCTCAAAATCAATGAAATGCTCGCCGAAATACAACGTCGGGTGGAGCACGAAGGCCAACAGGCCAAGCAGATCCACCAGCTCGAGCTGCACCAAGCCCTGCTCCAAGAACAAGAAACCAGTGAAAAAGCTCTGCGACTCGAATCTGAGCTTCGCTTTCACCTGGCTGCGATGCTAGCCCACCGTTTGAACAATCCGATCAACTTCGTACAGCTTGGCCTCAGCAACACTCAACAGCTGATCTTTGCTTTGCAAGCAATGCTCGACCAACTGCTCGCAGCCCCAGCCGCGCAGGATCCAGAAGCTGACGCGCTTTACCGCGAATTCAAGAAACTCTTCGAACAAATTCTCGAAATTTACGGGACGATGGCGATAGGACTCAAAAAATCTTCTGACTCGGTACGCGAAATCCGTTCTCTCAGTGGAGTTGACGGCGCCGATCTCGAACTCCTCAATTCACCCATGTTAAGCAGCATACTCGAAGAACTTATCGCCACCCTTCAGATGAGTACCGGCAAAGACCGCTTAGGCTCAGCCACGTCTCAACTGGATGACTTCACGTTTCATGGCAATCAGAGTCTCCTGAAAAATGCGCTCGGCCTCCTTCTCACCACGAGCCTCCAAAATTCATCGGGCACCCTCGCCTGCTCGCTCGCCAAAGACGCACAGAGAAGATGGTTTCTTTGCATAGAGGCTGACTTTCACTGGAACCCAATCGCTCGTCTAGCACTTGAACGCTGCATCAATCATATACTCCAACGCTGTCATGGCTACGTTGAACTTACTGTTCTGCCCCAGAGGATGGAAGCTCAGGTCATTTTTGAAGCTTGTTAAAGCGAGGCAGCCCTATACTTGCTTATTTCTTTTTCGGTAGCTTAGATTCCATTTCGCACTTCACATCTTCAGCTACAAATTTAATTCCCTTTTCACAGGCAAATTCACGAGCTTTATTCAAAGCCTCACACTGGCTCGGCCCTTTGATCTTCTGACTCCCAACAGTACACACATGAGGCTCATACTCACGAGGACAGATCATACGACGCCCACACGGCCCTGCACCTTCTACTTGGAGTGCAGGATGTGCCTTGCATTCGACCTTTTCTTCCACGAAAGCAAGTTTTTGCTCGCAAGCATAGGCGCGCGCAAGATTTAGGGTCTGACAGCGATTATTCGCCTCAAAGGTCTTCCCTTCATAGGTACAGATCTGAGGTGCCAGCTCCATAGTGCACAGCGGCGTCGCGTGACAGTCAGATTTTTCTCCTTCGACCGTCTTTACGTCTGAGCTTGTTGGCGAAGAATGTGTGCAGGCCATAGGGACGATGAGAGCAACCACCCAAATCCACGATCTTAGAGTTCTATACATGTTTTTATCCTTTCGCAAACTCGGACCTATTTTCACATGCAAAAGGGGAATTGACAAGGGCCCCCTCCTACCCTTATCGACTCTCTCGTGAAGCTTTGCTTCAGATCTGATATAACTTAACACACAGCTTTCATCTTCACAGGAAAGACTCTGCCATGACAAACGCAAAACATCAGGACCTGAAAGCCAAAGACGGCACAAAACTTGTGAGCTACGAATGGCCCACAGCCACGAGTCCTGCCTTTGGACTTTTCCTCTTGCATGGCCATGGCGAACACTGTGGTATGTATCAAAGCTTTGTGGAACAGATACAGCGCATTCCCTGTGTCGTGGGAGGCGTTGACTATCGCGGCCACGGTCTTTCCGAGGGGCTGCGCGGTCATGCCATGAGTTTGAGTGAAGTGGTCGAAGATGCTCGGACGGCTCTCCAAGCCTTTCAGCAAAAATATCCAAAACTGCCGCTTGTACTTTTTGGACATTCCATGGGTGGTGGCGTCTTAGCACGACTTCTCTGCGAAGGGGGCTATCCTTCTACCATCGTAGGTGCGATACTCAGCTCGCCTCTCCTTTCCCCCAAGCTATCTGCCATCCAAAAACTGCAAATGGTCTTGGCTAAATTGCTCTCTTCCATACTGCCAAGGATGATCGTTCCCGCCAATCACGATCTATCCATGCTCTCGACCGAACCAGAGGTAGAGGCCGAGATCAAAGCAGACCCCCTCTTTCACACTCAGATCAGTCTCGCGCTGGGAGCGGATTTTAGTCGTAATGGTGATTATTGCGTGAGCAAAGCCCAGGACATTAAAACCCCACTGCTCGTCTACTGGGGTAACGATGACGTCTTCGTCAAAGTCGAACTTGTTGAAGCCTTCTATCAGAAGCTGACAAGCCCAAAAAACAAAGTCCTCTTCCCTGGAGTTCGTCATGTCCCCCATATGGCAGCCCCAGCCGTTCGAGAAGAAGTGTATAAGCTCCTCCGGCAAACGATTCAGGACTTTAGCAGCAAAGCCCCCCGCTAGCGCATAGCTTGCAAGCTCTTGTTCGCTGACTGGCCTCTGGGAATCATGTCACAAAGCTCTTGTTTCATTTCCTTCACTTGTGGATCCCTTTGTTCACTCGTAGATTCAAGCTCGCCCAATGGCTCAATTCATAGAGGGGATCCACGTATGAAGTTCGTTCGAGGGGCTTGCCTTGCCATATTGCTCAGCTCAATGCCTGTCTATGCGTCTACCTACATAGCTTTAGGAGACTCTATTACCTCCGGCACCAATGCTGAATCAGGCGCCAAGGGTCAGGAATACTCTTGGGCAGTTGGCTCCAAGCTCGAAAGGACCTTCGCAAAGGCCCTGGGATCACGTATCGAGAGGGCCTATGCTCTTTCGATTCCAGGAGCTGTCTCGCCCGTCCTGAAAGCCCAAACTCTCCTGGCCGCAAAGCTCAAGCCTAGCTACGTCACCATAGAAATAGGGGGCAACGATTTTGCTTGGGGTGTCGGCCACCAGGTGACAGGGGACCTGCGTTGGGTACTCACCCATCTTACTGCGGTCGAACCAGCTCCAAAGATTTTTCTAGGTACGGTTCCAGACCTTGAGCAAATCTATCAGCTAGGACAGGGGCGCTGGCCCTGCCGGATCACACATTGGCTGGCTCCCTTCTTTCTGAAAGCCTCAGACCAAAGGCGTCAGGAGGTTCGCGATCAGATTCGCACAACAAACCAAGACATCGCAGACTTGGCGGCCGAGTTTAGTAACGTAACCTTGGTGCCCGCACTTTCCGAGGAAAGCTTAGACGTAGAGGATATTTCCTCGGTCGATTGCATTCATCCTTCCGCACGCGGCCAACAACGGATAGCAGATGCCTTTATCAGGGCACTAAACCTCAGTACTGCAACTGAAGACGCAAGCCGCTAAAAACAGTGACTCGCCTTGAGAAGCAAAATACCTTTGGTAACATAGCTTGCAAGGCGAAAACGCTGCAGATCAATCTAATCTTTGCAACAATGCCATTGCAAAGTATTCTTGACGATCTGTCCACCACTCTCTAATATCGAGACCTACTTCCTTAGCCATCGCTTGAACAGATGGTCTTGAGAACTTTCGAGAGTCCTCGGTATGGATACTCTCGCCCTTGGCAAATTGAAATCGAAATCCACTAATATCTACTTCCTGGTCTCGCTGACTCACGAGATGCATCTCTATCTTTTGCTCCTCCCCGTGATTGCGTGCTTCATATTGCAAACCATCCCTGTGGAATGAGTCATCTTCTTTCCTTCCGTTAATTGCTAGCTTGCTACTGAGAAGAAGCTCCTCTTCAAAAATGCGAGACAGAAGACATTAACAGAAAATAAGTTCACTCTAATGTGACCTTCTCTCGTAAAACCAATCACAAGCCTTCTCGAATACGTTGAGACACAAGGTTTCTTAGACTTTCCTCATCTTGAATACATTTTTTTTGGTCCTTTTTCTTGAACGCCGCCCCCCTCGAAGAAAGCTACCATAATGTTGTCATTTCCAACGAATGAGGGAAAAATTATGACGAAGCCGCTAATTAATTTGTTTTTATTCTCATGTTTTACGTTACCAATGACCCAGCTAAAAGCTGATGAATTGCCTCAGAATTCGACTTTGGAAGCAGCACAATGGGTCTGCAAGACAAGTCCTATTTGGAATGGCAGGTCGAGCTATCCACGCTTTGCTTCAGCTCCCACAGAAGAGCAAGCTCGCGAAAAGGCCAAAGTTTTCTGCACTTACAGTGGTCAAGCTTCATACTGCGAAAGCCAAATCACCTGTTGGACACAGGAACTAAACGCAGAAACGCCCAGACCTTGAGGCTTTCGGCACTTCAAAACCGCTGACAATGTCAGACTCCAAACAGGACCATCTCATTTAGGTCGCTCGAATGATCGACCTCTTCAAGGAAAGCGAAGCGGCACGACCATTGCTCCCCGAATGTACACGCATCGTATAAATGTTCGGGACACTCCTGACGATGCCTCTCTCGCTTTCCTCCTTTCTCCACCTATACTGATATCGCAAGGCCTACTCGTCCCTATCGATATACAAAAGGCCTCTCAGTTTTCAAACTTTGGTCCGGGATATTCTCGAAGAAGGAAGACGAGCGGACCTGGCTGAATCAGGTTTGCTCGAAAAATTTATACATAGCAACTTTGAGGCTCAAAGATTATGCCAAGTACCCAGAACAAAGTTGTGAAGAGGCAGCATTAGCGACTTGGCCTCAATTCAATTCTTCGGCTCTCTGGTTAGACATCGTAACTTTCGTAGATTAATTCTAACAAGAAGGAGGATATCAGTGGACAAATCAAGGGATCCCTTATCTCCTGTATGCTCCTTCGGCTCAATGCAAGAACCGCCTTACAGCTATTTACCTTGATTCTTGATGCGATCCACAAGATCTTTCGCCAAAGCATTGGGAACGGGAATCGTGAGATGATACTGCATAAGCAACCATTCGCCAGCTTTAGCGCCCTTTACTAACACACCAGTCCCTCGACAGGTCCCGTAATTTGCACTCTCAAGAATCTCATCAAACCAGGCTATGCGTTTATCTGCTGAAAAATGAATATGTCTTACACCAGCTTTGTAGGTCCACCCACGACCAGCATCGAAGTGTGGTTTCGCATAAGCCTTAAATGTCGCAAGATCCCAACGCTCACTCGCATCTGTTCCAATAAACACAGCTTCCGGATGAAATAAATCAAAGTACCTTTTGAAGTCAGCCTTAGCTGCAGACTCATGAAGGCTATCGAGAGCTTTTCCTACATCTTTTTGAGCAGACTCTGCATAAAGAGGACTGACATAACTCCAGATAATCAAACACAGACTCCAGATTCGCATCTTTTCCTCACCTTTTTCAGAGGTTTGAGCTGGCACACCCTATGCACAACTCCCTTGACTCCCAGTGATAAGACTTGGGAGCGACCTTAGTAAAGGAGTTATCTTATGAAAATAGTAAAACTTTTAACAGTGCTAGTAGGTCTCTCCTGGGGAATTAATGCCAGCGCAATTGGTTGGGAATGCAACAATGAGTGGGGAGGTTATTACAAATTCACAGCAACAGGAAATGGAGTCGGCATCGCTTACTACAACGGCCCTGTCGATCTTTCTGACATCATAACGCATACGACTCGCGAGCTTGATGGTGGCTTTGCAAATCTCACGCCCTATCAAAGGTTTGATTTTTACTTCCCTGGCTTCCAGTACCACTGCGAGGTCAAGGCCGAGGGAATGCCGGGGAGTACGTACGATTGTGTGAGCACAGTGGGGAATGCGCCAATAAAGCTAAATAACTGCCACGGATTCCTATTCTAAAACTGGTACCTTTAGTTGTGGATAACGACCTTCCGTGACATCAGATGTCACTCGAAATTTTCTGCGGCTCATGCCATACCCACTCCCAAGAAAAAGGAGAGGGGTATGGTCTGTCCTTACTGTAAAAGTGCAAAAAAGATCAGAAAAAATGGCTGTTATAAGAGAGGATCAGATGGCAAGAAGTGTCAACGTTTTCTCTGCTCCCACTGCAAAAGAAGCTTTTCTGAAACTCATTTTGGAATTGATTTCCGCCTTCGCAAAAGACACATCAACCAAGGAGTCTTTCGCTGTCTATGTTCCGGAGTCTCACAGCGTCGAAGTGCAATACTATTTAATGTTCATAGACAAGCGATAGCAAGGCGACTCATCCGCTTTGGAAGCGTTGCTAAACATAATCTTCAAACCTACAGAAAGAGTCGTGAAAAAGTAACTCAACTCGATTTTGACGAACTTGAATCTTTTGAGACAACAAAGTGCAAACCTCTCACTGCTGCCATTGCTGTCGAAGACAAGACTCGTAAAATTCTTGCTATTTCTGTCGGCCAAATCCCAGCTAAAGGCCCTCTTGCAGCCATTGCAAGGAAAAAGTATGGCCCACGCACCTGTCAAAGAAAGAAATGCCTTAAAGAAATGTTTGAAGATCTCAAACAATGCCTAGCTATAAAGGGCATTGTTAAAACGGACAAAAGTCAACACTATCCACCGCTGATTCGACTCTATTTGAAAGATTGGCAACACGAAGCAACTCTTGGTAGACGAGGTTGTATCGTTGGCCAGGGTGAACTTAAGGAAGGTGGATGGGACCCGCTTTTCAGCCTCAATCACACTTATGCGATGATACGCGATGGTTTGAAACGCCTTTCAAGACGAACATGGTGCACGACCAAAAAAGCAGACAACCTCAACCTTGCCTTGCATATGTACGCATGGTTTCACAACTTATATCTTGATTCAAAAAAACGAAAAGATATAGTCTTAACTTGGATCACTTGATACACAAGATTTTCACCATTTTACAACACTTAAGCGGACCGGTTTTTGAAGAGTAATATGCCTTGGTCGAAATATTTTGGCTTACAATCTTCGGGTTTTTCCTTAAGGAGCACCTTTTTAAAAGCGCCATCTATCGCCAACCAATCCTCTTGCTCCTTCTGTGGAATCCCCGCTTCCTTAAGCGCCTCTATAAGCAGCCCTTGCCTCACTTCAAACAACTCTTCTGTTATAAAAATATGCTCATGGGCATCTATCGGCATGCGTCCACTGTAGTCTTTAGGTCCCCCAAACAGCATCGTCATAAAATCGGTCTGCTGTGATTCGATGTGAGCTTGATTGATTCCCTCAAAATAAAGTTTCATCCAAGGGTGGACATAAATCTTGTCATAAAAAATTTTATGCACACGCTCGATGCTCGAACGCCCGCCGAGACGCTCAAAAAGCTTGATGCCCCCTTTGGTTTTCACAGCAATTTCTGAAGCAATTGCCATATCCTCTAAAATGCGAGACATCAACGTCCTCCCCAGCAGAGCAAAATTGGCTCCTTCTAGTATCGCGCATAGGCGGTTTGGCAGCAATATCACTCAGGAAGAAGTTCACGATGTTCTTCTCTTTTGACAAAGCCCACCTTCCTCTGCAAAAATCCTCTGTGTATGAAATGCAGCTATCAAGTGTCAAATAAACTAGATTATGCTCTCCGCCTACGAAAGGATCCCGCATGGTTTCACATCAAAAGCTAGGTCTGCTCGTATTTTTCAGTCTCGCTTCGGGCCTAAGCTGTAAATCTGCGGGAAATGCCGCTCGCACGCAGCTAGCTAGCGAAGAGACGCTGGATAATCAAGGTTCAACCCTGCTCAGCAATGCCGATGGCTCCCTGAATTCATGGACGGGCATTGGTCGCCTTCGGGGCGCCCTCTCATGTACAGCTTTCTGGCTGAAAGTGTCCGACCGTGACGATGCCCCTGCCTATGCCGTCACCAACGGCCAC
>JACCDP011329122.1_pt1 | contig 12093 bp, 25 predicted proteins | sample 7445841 | NCBI WGS metagenome assembly JACCDP01 (sample SAMN15323441, study PRJNA562643) | freshwater metagenome | isolation source: river surface water | place: USA:Blue River Watershed | collected 2017-08-17
ATGGCATGTACCTTAAAGATGGAGGAGACAATGACACGTCAAAAGGATTTTTAATACCAATACAAAAACTAATAACAAAATGAAAGCAATAAACGTAAAGTTCAACGAAGGCTCTCACGAAGAGAAGCTATTTAATGATTCAAAGAAACAGTACGCACAAGTTCAAGCTATTGTAAGTAAACAAATAGACTGCTCTAATGCTACAGAAATAGTAAATCATCTATCTGAAATAACAGGCATAATGGGTTCTGCAGTTTACTGCAAGGCTCAATTAGAATACCTTACAGATAAGCTATCTACAAAGGCAATGATGAATTTAAAGGATGAGGAAGGTAGCGCAAATGAACGTAAGGTAATGCTTGCATTCGCTATTGGAGACTGTTCTTTTTACAATCATATAATGGAATTGCTGATAAAAGAATTGCATTATAAGATAGAAATATTAAGAACTTCTTTGTCATATTGCAAAAGTGAATTAGCTTTGTCTTAATGAAGCAAATAAAAAAAGTACATAAGTATGGAGAGAAATTTGATTCTAAATTAGAATTATATTTCTATGAACTACTTAGTAATAACGGCATACCATTTGAATTTCAGGTGTGCTATGAATTGATTCCCTCTTTTAAGTATGACGGAAAGTCCATTAGGGCTATGACACTTACTGTTGATTTTGATTTTACAGAACATGGATTGAATGTAGTTGTTGATACAAAAGGATTTTGGAGGAATGATAATAAATTAAAATGGAAGATGTTCCAATGGTGCAATGAATTGCAACCTAAATTATTCTTTCCTAAGTCTCAAAAGGAATGTATAGAAGTTGTTCAACTGATAAAAAACATGAAGAAATGATGTCCGTAACAAAAACAAACACACACTTTAAAAACAAATGTCCTAAGTGTAATCGCCAATGGAATGCCATGGTAGAGGTTAATATTATAGATTGGTATAACGATACATCAAGTCTAGTATATCCTAGACAAATACAGTGTCCATCTTGTTGGACAATGTCAAAAATTAACAAAGTAAAAGAAGATTAAAATGAATAAGACTAAATATAGATTAACAAGGCTAAACGATGGGACTACAACAGAGTCTAAAAGTGTAGCATTTGTCAAAAGAGATAAAGATGGCTCTTTTAGCATACTAAAAACTCCAGAACAAGGTAGTACATGTAGTATGTATAACAGTATGGAGAGGCTAATTAGAACAAGTATTATAACAGACTTTAATATAATTGATGAGGATAACATTGAATTTACTACATTAAATAGTAAGTATAAGCTAGAAAAGGTATAAATATTTGCTTAATTAAAATATATGTTGTAGTTTAGCAAAACCATTAACAAAACCACATGAGCAAAAAAGAAGTTAGACCTCGTATTTCTCCTGATGAAATGATTATTTTACAGGATATCCGTAACAAACACGCTGCTTTAGAAAAAGAATGTATTGCACAAGGAATACCTGTAGAAGATGTAAAACACTATTGGTTTAAGGGAGAACACTTCTCTATCAATGTTAGAGGAGCTTCTGTTTCTTATGACGATATTAAGGCTGACATTATCAAGGAAATGAAGGAGTACGCTCCTGTTTATCCTAAATTAAAAAGGGATAAAGAGAATCTAAAACTAGACAGCCACCTATTGGTTATTGACCCTGCTGATGTGCATATAGGCAAGCTAGCTATGGCTACTGAAACAGGTGAAGAGTATAATAATATTATTGCTGTTAAGCGTGTAATGGATGGAGTATACGGCATTGTAAATAAGGCTTCTGCATTCAAGACAGACAAGATTTTATATATCATAGGTAATGATATCTTACACATAGATACACCAAAGAGGCAGACTACAAGCGGTACTCCACAAGATACTGATGGCATGTGGTATGCTAACTTCTTGATTGCTAGAAAGTTACACGTTGAAATGATTGAGGTATTGAGAGAGATTGCTGACGTACACGTTCAGTATGACCCATCTAATCACGACTATACTAATGGATTCTTTTTAGCAGATAGCATTCAGTCTTGGTTTCACAATGACCAACACGTAAGCTTTAACTGTTCTCCTGCCCATAGAAAGTATTTTCACTACCATAATAACCTTATAGGTACAACGCATGGAGACGGAGCTAAAGAGAATGATTTACCATTGTTAATGGCGCATGAAGCAAAGCAAGAGTGGAGTATATCAGACCATAAGTATTTCTACACACACCATATTCACCACAAGCGTTCTAGAGATATTATGGGCGTAACCATTGAATCATTAAGAAGTCCTAGCGGAGCAGATAGTTGGCATCACCGTAATGGTTATGTTCATTCACCAAAAGCTATTGAAGGATTCTTACACCATAAGATGCACGGACAGATAGCTAGATTTACGCATCTATTTTAATTAGCGTAGATATAAGATAATAAGAATGGGTCATCATTAGGCGCATAAACACCATTGTCGTGTGTTATGAAGTCGTCTATATATTCATTCATGAGTAGCTCTTGAGGGTCTCTTTTGATACACAAGAATAGAATATCAAAGTCTAGATGAGAAGCTGTCTCATCAATCTTATGTAGTCTTATTATCATAGAAACAAATTGTATTATGAAGGTAGTAAAAATAAACGAGTCAGATGATAAGAAGCTCGCTGAACTAATAAAGGAAAAAGATAAGCATCAAGCAATAGTAGATGAACTTACTAAACAGATTAGAAAAATAATATATAAGTACGATAGAAAGTAAAGATTCTATTTTGATTTTTTAAGCTCTTTTAGCTTAAGATAGATATTAATACATAAATATGTAATAGATAATCCAGAGATTATCAAGGTTAAAATCATATTTATATTAGACAGATTAAAAATTGTCATTAAATTTAAAGCGATAGCACCTAGTGTGCTTGAAACCCCAACCTCATCTGAAATTTTAAAGTGTTCCATCTATTATATTAATTATTGTGCAAATATATATTATTTTTTAGTAGACTTCCCATTCTGTCCATTACGTCCTCTGTTCTTAGACTGATGCTCTTTAACCATCTTGCCTTTTTTAGTATGGCTCATGTCTTTATTGTCGCCATTACCGTAAGTTCCAGCATCTCTGTTTGCTTGATTTAATTCAGCTCTATAGTTAATCTTCTCCTTGGATGAATTATACTTCTTATCGTATGCACGCTTTCTAGCGATTGAGCTAGGACTCCAATTCAATTTAAGGTAACTAGGATGCTTACCAGCATTTCTATTTCTAGCCATTTTTAACTATATTTTTAAGGTCATCCAAAGATACTGATTGTATAGCTATACTTCCAGGCTGTGGTACGTTACTCTGTGCCATCTATTATTTCTTTTACTTCTTTACAATTAACTTCAGATACTTGTTCAACTATGCTTATGTATCTACCTTTCTCAAATATTTCTATATCTAATTCCCCTTTAAGTGAATCTATTAAAACAGCATCTCTTTCTGCTATATCATTAAGCCTACCTATCTCTCTAGAACTAACAACTATAATAGTTATAAGACATATAAAAATAAAAGATAATAATAATGATATAGATTTTGCTTCCACTATGATAACAGTTGATGATATTCTTTAAAGTGTTTTATTCTGTCAGCCAATCCAATAGTTCCACCATTTACTTTCTTAGTAACCTTTGTTACAACCTCATCTGTTGCTCCTTGGTCAGCAACTGCATTCAATCCAGTCTTAGACCAAAACCATGCAGCAGATAAAAGTGGGTACTTTGTAGCTACTAAATCAGGATTTGCTTCAATATTATCTTCAACAGTCTTATCAAATGCTTGGTAGTTAGTCTTACCTGTTAATTGAATATAACCTCTACCACGAAACTTAAATCCATCTCCACTAGCTTGATTGCCATTACCCATTCTGTTTGCATATACAATGTTAGCAATCTTCTCAGGCTTACGCTGATACTCAGCAGCACTCTCAGGAGTGAAATACTTTTTAAATATACCTACAAGACCTTTAGCACTATAGTTTAAGTTTTCTGTAGTAACTCTAAATCCTCCACTCTCGTGTCCTGTTTGAGCTAAAAAATGAGCTAAACGTATTGGTGTATTAACACCAAACTTTTGAGACACTTCAGGAATCTGTTTGATAACAGAATCAGGTATATGCCCCTTCAATTTATCTAAATTCATTTTACTTTTCCTTTATATTTTTGTTACCAAATACAGCTTCTACTCCAGTGATACCACACATAGTTAGTGCTGTATACATAAGGCCGTTAAATACGATAGGTTCAATAACAAATGCAATACCCATTGCACCTGTAACTACATCTGTAAGAGCATAGATAGCCATTAACAGAAACGATACAAAACCTAATACAGCCTTTTGATTTACGTCAGACTTATCGCTGAACATTCTAAGTAAAAATTCTTTCATGTTTATTTTATTTTCCAGTAAATAGATGCGTTAACAAATGGTGTCTTATTGATGTCAACACCAGCTCCTACGTTATATAGTTTATCACATTTGGTATTCAATAGTAAGTTAACCTGTATGTTGTTTACAAAGTTAACCTTGTCAAATGAAGCTCCTACACCCCAAAACAGCTTAGTCTTAGGTAGCTCCTTTACAATTGTAGTCTCCTTGATTGTTCTTTGCTTTACATTAGCTGTAAACATTCTAGACTCAATAGTGTTCTTACTAATAGTATCTAACAATATAACATATCCTAAACTATCTGGTAGACGTAGGGTATCCTTGTATACGTTCTTAGCAAAATACATTTTAATAATTTCTAATGTATCTACATTCATTGGAACTTGCACGAAGATTGTCGTATCGTGGTAGATATCTTTACCTTGCTTAGTAATGACTTTAGTTTTAATAATGTCAACAGTGTCTATCTCATGCTTGATAACCTCGTAAGGCTTGCCTGCAACATATTTTATCTTAGGTGAGAATGGGTTCTTTACTCCTGTCATCTTTGAGAACACAAGCAAGACAACTATCACCAAAACTGCTATTTGTAATATCTTTTTCATATGGCAAATTTAAAGATTAAATTTCGTACCTACTAATAGGCCTATCATGTTGGTTGGGTACATGTATTTTACGTTAGTACTGAGCCTAAAACGCTTAGATATGGCTATATCAAAAGACGAGCCTACAATATAGGTCATTTGGCTAGTAGCCGCAAAGTCCTTTGACTTGCTAGAGTAAGATAAAGGGTTAGACATTATAAATAACTCAGGGGTAATGCCTAGTCTTTTGCTGTAGGTAATAGGCTTCATACCAAACAGCACTATAGAAGATGCCCAGAACTGCTGTTTCACCCCCTCAAATGGTATAGATGTATTGATAAGACTTAAGGCATAACCATAGACATATGTCTTATGCGTCATTACATATGAATTTCCTATAATATGTAGTAAATCTCCTGCATTATAAGCAAGCGTATATGACATTGTAGAAATACCACATAATTTACCATCCTGTATATTCATTTTAGAATACCTCGTAGATAGGGCAAATTGCCTTAAATTTGAGAAGATTGTAAGGGTTGAGCCATAAGATACGTCTCCTGCCATAGATGCCCTAGAAACGCCTAAATTTGCCATTAAATTAAACTCACCTTGAATCTGTTGAACCGCACTCATATCAGACGAAAAAATCAATGGCGTTTGGCCTGCTTTTGCGGAAGACTTTTTCTTTTCTTCCTTTTTTTCTTCTTTTTTCTCTTCCTTTTTCTCCTCGGATTTTTCTTCACTTTTGCTTTCAGATTTGCTTTCAGAAGACTCAGAACTGCTTTCGCTAGAAGATGAGCTACTCTCGCTACTTGATGATGATTCACTAGAGCTACTCTGACTACTTGACGAGCTAGATGAAGATGATGCTGCTGGTGCAGGTGCTGGAGCAGGTGGAGGTGCTGCACTTGCTGCCGCAGATGATGCTGCTGATGAGGCCGCTGAACTTGCTGCAGATGACGCTGCCGCACTAGCTGTAGAGGCAATCGTATTAGCTACTGTCTGCTGTGTTAATTGCTGTGCTAATTGAGCAACAGGGCATGGTGCTGAATACTCTGCATATACTTGATTTACCCAAGTCATTAAAGCTCCTGACTTTACATCTTGAGCTGTTATATATTTAGACTTACCCATAAAGGTAAGCGTAGTGCCTTGTAGTGGAACTATAAATACAGTTACATTCTTACTGCATGGGTCTACGAATGTACTCGTAAGTATCTGAGAGTATGAAAATAAAGGTAGTAATACTACTACCAATAAAGATAAAATAAACTTATTTAGGGAATACATTCTTTTTAACCATTCTTGATAGGATGCGAGCACACGCAATGTCTAGTGCTTTCTTTGTGGCTGTTCCTATGGTTGATTGGTTAAACTTAACTTCTGACAAATTATCGTCATTAAGTAAGCTTGCTTCACGTGTAGTCTTTGCTTCTCCAAGACCAGACGCTGCTATAATTTCTCCTGTCTCTGCATTCGTAAATCGTACTTGTAATCCTATCCTTGTTACAACAGTTTCTTTGATACCATCCTTTACTCTAATCTCTTCGTCTTCTGAAATAGAATAATCGTAGCACTCAATCTCTACGAAGTAGTGGGCTAGTCTAATCTTTCCTCTTCCGTCCAGCTTATCTTGAGAAATTCCTGCTTGTGATGCTTGGAATTGCTTGACCATTCTGTTCTTAATTTCTGTCTTGTCCTCTGTAAAGGTAAAACGATTGAGATTTTCAAGGTACTCAAGGGTGATGTTTGCAACACCCAAACCGACACGCTTTTCTTTAAGCTCTGGATACTGTTCATACATTTCATCTGATATTCCGCATTTTAAGATTTGAATTGGTATAGTCGGCCCATCATAATCCATGTATTGACTAATGTCAATCTTAGTTTCAAAGCTAGCCTTGAAGTTCTCTGTCTTAGTTGTCGCTACCTGTGAAATACCACTAACAGATAGCAACAACAATACAATAATATGAGTCAGTTTTTGCATTTTTTGACTTATGTTTTTATTTATCTTTCAAAAGTCCGCATTTTTGACACTCAAGTTCTCCGTCTCCGTCAGAATCTCCCCAAACATGCTCACATTGTCTGTGCGCTTGGTATTCAAATTCTAACTTCTCCATCTCTTGCTCATGCTCTTGTTGGTCTCTCTTAAGCTCAAAGTTTTGTCTGTTTTCTGTAACAGCTAAATCTCTAGCAGCCTCAGCTCCTTTTACAAATGCATCAGGGATAGTAGGGCCGAATGGCTTATTAGTCTCTTTCATATCATTAGTATGAGACATTGTTACACCATCTTCCTCATCCATCTTTTGTACTAACATTTTATCTTTGTCTGTATCGCTAAACCAATAATCTATAATCTTGCCATAGCTACCAATAAAAGCACCTAGCAATAACATTAACAGCTCTTTCCATTCCCCTGCCATTGAGGCATTGTTAGATACTGCTGCAAAGATTCCTGCTATAATTAAAATAAATCCACCCAAAACAGCAGCGGTAATATACCATCTGCGTGTCATCATTTGATTTAAAAGTTCTTTAAAACCTGTTGGCTGTTGAGGATTGTCCATACGTTATAAATTGTTTCTTGATTACTATTGATTAATTGAGCTGTCTTCTTGCCTGAACGTATACTACGTTTTGCTCTAGGCTTTTTTGCTTTATTTGCCATTACCAAGCTGCTGGTTTTTCTTTGAACTCATCCGCTTCTTTCTTAGGCTTAGCTGGTTGTGGTTTAGCTTCAGTAGTCTTCTCTTTGATAATAACAGTTTTACCACCACCTGCTGCTTGTTGTTGCGTTTGGTTGTTTTGTATATTAATTACTGGAGCTGCTTGTTGAACAGGTGCTTCTTTTTCATCGCCTCCTGTTAACTTAGTAGTTATCCATCCACCTACACCTAAAGTAATTGTGCTAACGAATCCTATGATTACATTTTTCATAGAGTTACCAGTTGATTGTTCTTGTTCTTCTGACATATTATATTATTTTATAATTATTGGGGTTCTAGTTTCTTGACCATTTATGTTCATCAAAATTAAGTCATAAGTGCCACTTTGCAAACCCGATAGATTATCCTCCTTAATCAAAAACCCATCAATAGAAGATAGCCCATAAGATTTGTACACTTTACCTGACATATCCTTAATTGTTACATTGTACTTTGCAGAAGGCTGTAAGTTAAAACTCATGGTAATAGCGCCAGTTGTTGGCGTTGGAGCTACATTTACATACCCTTGCTTGTCAGGCTTTGCAGCTTGTGGAACAGGATAATATTCTATTTTCTTACAAGCCAAAACAGATGTTAGTGCGAATAATAGTGTTACTTTTCTCATTTAAAATTATTTATACCGATTAGACGAATTAATGCTGTGTTTAGGCTTATTCCTATTTGGTTTCCTTTGTTGTCAGATGCATCCATATTATCTGTTACACCTACATAAGTATTTATGTCAGTGCCTGCAGATTTAGCCTTGAATATAACCGTAAACGGCACAATAGTTCCTTTTATTGGCTCTTTTAATGTTTTGTCTATACCACCAAACTTAATATAGCCATCACCATTCGTAAAGAAGTTAAGCCAAGATGGATTGGTATTAGCCTTAATTTCTTGCAACTGAATTTTAGTTGCATCATAGGTAAACTCAAACTGTAAGCCACATATAGATAAATCATTGGTATTTACCGATATAGGTATAGATATAATATCTGATTCAACTACTGCGTTAGCTAAACTAACAGCGATGGCTTTCTTTTGTATTGGTGTATTCACGAGTGAAAATGATTGAATTGTTCCGTCCCTAGCCACAACCTGTGAGCTATGGCTTCTATTGATGTCTCCTGCTATAAGGTAGTTTAATTCTAAAGCCTGATTAACATTAGTAGTACGAAAATACACAAACTCTTGTGGAGTTAAAGTATCCTTACTAAACTCATCTCTCTTATAAGTATACACCTTTGGGTCTATGTTATTGGTAGCAGCAACTTGTGCAAGTAAAAGATAAGGGTCTGCAGCATCAAATGAGCCATTATAATTCACGTCAGCAGCCAACCATGCAGCACCTGACTTTAAATTAGTCTTATTAAAAGTGCCATCTAAATTAACAGAACCAAACTCATTTAACGCAGCTGTCGCATCTGATACCGTAACAGCTGATTTAGTCGCATTTAAGAGGCTATCTATGACAACTGATACCTTATATGTCCTATTAGGTAAAAGCTCCGTAGAAGCCTTAAAAACGCCATTTACGTCAGGAGTAAACGTAACAGAATTCGTTGAGGCCGAATCGGTAAACTTAATGCGAGTCTGAACAGCACTATTTTTATATATATTACCAGTAAGTAGAGTGTTTGCATTAGCATCTAGGGTTATAAATGTGCTTTTAGGAAGTGGCATAAACGTGTTAATATAAGCACCATCTGATTTCCATCCAGATACAAAGTTCATGTACAGGCTATCGTAAGCTGTACCTGCAGCCACATTATTTACCTTAAGACGTATCTTGATGTATTTCCCATCACGTAGATTGCTATTTGAAGTAACTGTAGTGTAGATTCTCTGTATAGCGTTATTGCTAGTTGATGAAAACGTATAGTTAGCATAATTGTAATTCTGTGAGCCATTTTGCGTTGTATTTTGAGCTGTTCTGAAATAGGTAAAGCCAGGATGGAAGTTGTTTTGAATACTCATTGTAGCACCTGTAGGCAAAGCACTGCTATCGCCACTAAAATTAGTCACATCTATTATAGTAAATGTTCTATAGTTATACTGAAAGTCAAAGTATAGTGTCCTAGTAGAAGACGACATCTCCTTATACATAACCACCATATCAACGGTATCCCCCTTAAGGATACTCGTATCTCTTATATTTCTAGTAATATTAGACTTTTCTAGGTAGATTTCAGGAGTTTGAGCTGTTACATTTATACATAAAAAGGTAACAAGACTAAGGATTGATTTTTTGAATAAGTTCATAGCAAGCTTTTTTAATTGCTGTGCTTAGGTTTTGTTGGTTGAACTTACCGTCTGTGCCGACAAGTATCGTTGAAGTTGACACCTCCGATGCACTACCTTCTACCAAGATTGGCTTGGACTTTTTACCATCCTTATCCATATAACCCTTGATTCTAATAACGACATCGGTGTTGTCTTTATGGAATACTGATAGGTTGCTTTTAGTTTTCAGTACATCCATATAAATCAACTCCGCAAAGATAATGTTTTTAGATGATGGGTTCAAGGCATACCCTTTCTCTTGTAATAACTCTTCTATAATATTTTTTACACCAAACTCTATTTTTCTGTTGCCTGCCAAATCGCCTAGCTTAATGCTGTTTTGAACAGATATAGATATATCTTGGGCTATAACACTTGATACAAATAGCAAAGCCCCCATTAGGAGGCCAAGCTTATATTTACTTACACAATGAGGGCTAGTTTTCATCTACCAAAGGTACGACAGTAGCTTCACTTTTTTCTTTACCTAATACTTTCTCAAGTAATACAGGGAAGTAGTCGTCTGTTTCAATATTGAATAATTCACCTACGTTTAATTTAGGAACTTCAATACTTTTCTCAATAGCTTCTAACTCTTGAATTTTCTTGACTAATTCTTCTTGATTCTCAGGAGCAACAACGTAAGATTCACCTTCTTGCTTACCTAATTCCTTAAAGATTTCTAATCTAGCTTCTTCATAAGATTTAACTTCTTCAGCTATTTTTTTATTTAATTCGGTGTTTAACAAGTACTTAGCACGGATACTCAACTTGTGAGACAAAATACCCTTGCTTCTTTCGCCTGTTTCTCTGTTTAATAATCGTCCGTTTAATTCTTCAAATAAAACTACGATTTCTCCTAATGTTAACTTCATATTATTGGTTTGGTGTTAAAAATTTTTCATCTACTTCCGCCCATTTACCTGCTGGACAAGCTCCTTTTACTGGAGAGAATACCTTTGCCTTCAAAGCACAACCGCATAGTCCACAATGGATAAGCGGCTCTGTTTTCTTGTGTTCACATCCGTTACAAATCTGTATTCTTTCTGTAGCTAGTTCTGCTTGTTCATCTGTAGGGTTAAACATTATACCCCATGCAGAGAATATCTCTTTTACTTTTGCCATAGCCTTAAAGGCATCACTTAAATTCATGTGGTTTACTTTGTGGTTAGGCAAATATAAGAAATATTAGCAATCAACTACGTTCTCAGCGCCAAATAATGTAACTAATTTTTCCTTAAGCTTACCATAAGCAAAAGCAAATATTGTGCCATCTTCTAAAGCACTTAAATCAGGAACTGTTTTTGTATATTCTTCTTCCACATCTTGCATTTCCCAAGTAGAACTTGCAGGAGTTATAACCTCTCCCTCTGAATCTAAAACAGCATCTGTTAATACTTCTACATTTCTTTGTACTGTTCTTGTAGCCTCTACTTCTTTAGTCATAGCAACCCATAGGCTATCACCTATTTGTTGATTACGAGCTTGTCCGCCACTTAGTGGCATAGGGGACATACCGTTGTTATTTACTGAGTCAGCCTGAGATTGAAATAATTCAATTCTAAAGCTAGCACTACCGTACTTAGATACTTGATAGTCTGCGATTCTTACGTAAGCCTCAGATGTGATACCTTTATCTGTACCAATCTGTGTTGTGATTTTTAAAGCCATAATTGTGTTTTTAGTTGTTATGATTGAGGTGGCTCATCTTTAGTTAAAAAAGGAGCATTTGTGTATACAAAGTTATCTGATTTCTTTTTAAAGGCAAGCATTCCATCTAGTCTGCTATTAATAAAGTCTTGATTTAATAAAGACTCTAGCCATCCAGAAACTATCTCTGTTGTAAGCTCATTGATTGGAGAAAAGTTAGCTGGGTTAGGAGGAGGTAATTTAGCTTCACCTATAAAGTCTGCCTCATATTTTTTACCATCAACTTCTTCCACCACTCTTTTAATATAGTGTACTTTATATACAATATTCTCCATCCCATCTTTGTTAGGCATGATTGCAGAATCAATAATCCTCCATGTGTATGTTTTGCTCATATTATGCGTTTAATAGTTGGTTAAGTTTAGTCTCTAATAACTCTATTCTTGCATTAG
>JACCDP010537083.1_pt1 | contig 12092 bp, 10 predicted proteins | sample 7445841 | NCBI WGS metagenome assembly JACCDP01 (sample SAMN15323441, study PRJNA562643) | freshwater metagenome | isolation source: river surface water | place: USA:Blue River Watershed | collected 2017-08-17
ATCCGCAATCTTATCCAATCGCTCAGGGTGTTTTAAATACGGGACGCGCGCATGGGTGGTTTGAATGCCCGATTCACCTTTCTTTTCATACAACGCTAACCAATCACGCACACTATGAGGATCGATGAGTCCTAGTTCCACCGCTAGTTTACGATAAGAAATATTTTCATGCATCGCTCGTTTAATGGCATTCAGTTTAAATTCACGTGTATATTCAATATGTGGTCCACGGTCAACAAAAACACCTTTTCCATGTAATCGATAAAGCGCGACAAAATGTTTGATGTTCGACAGATGATATTGATACTTTGCCGCAAGTGTATGAAGAGGAATTCCCTCTTCAAGATGCTCAAGGACCATCTTCAATTTTTCAGCATTACTTAATCTCATAAAACAAAAACCCCATCTCCTTTCCTAACTTTACCAATTTACAGGTAAGTTTAGTCCAAGATTTTGGGGTAAGATCAATTCTACTGGCGGATCAGACGGGGATCGAACCCGCGATCTCCTCCGTGACAGGGAGGCATGTTAACCGCTACACCACTGATCCAGTACTTAAACATTATTATAAAATTTATGATTTAAATCAAGCAATAAGTGATAAAGTAATTATTTTAAATAAAATTTTGATTAAAGTTTTATAAAAATTCAAGATATAATGGATTAGGTTAAGCAATTATTCTAAAAATATAAAATTAAGTTACAATAAAAACATGAAAAACATTGAAAAAATAGCAGTTCTTATATTTGCTCATAAAGACTTTTACTTGTTAGATAGATTGGTTAGTACTTTACAAAATAAAAACTTTGATATTTTCATTCATTTTAGTTTTTACAGTAATTTTTCTTTAAAAGAAAAAAATAATTTTACGAAATATAAGAATGTTAAAATAGCCCCATTCAATATCAAAACTAATCTTGATGAATTTTCTTTAGTTGAAGCTGTTATAAAAACCATTGAGTTTGCTGGAGATAAATATTTATACTATATCAAATTATCTGGACAGGATTTCCCTATAAAGCCAATCAATTCATTATTGAATTACTTATATGAAATCTATCCCAAACCAATTATTGATTGCACTCCATTTCATAAATCAAATTGGATTTATAACAAGTTTCATAAACCTCGATGGTATACTTACATATTAATTCGAGCAAGAAAATATATTAAAATTAAATTTATTAAACGTTTGATCTTATTCCTACCTTTTATTTTATCCAAATTTTTAGATCTTTTTTCAAATTATGAAATTAAGGCGAGAAAAATAAATTTAAAAATATATGGAGGTTCTCCAATGTGGATTCTTCCTGATGTTATAATTAATGAAATTTTAGAAATTTACTCAAAAGAAAAAAATACATCTATAGCTCTTTTGAAGAAGGTATGGACACCTGAAGAAATTTTCTTTCAAACATTAACTATGATGACATCAAATTCAAATTTAGTAGATTTAAATTCATATGATACGATTTCCCAAAATTGTCAAACTTTCAACTATTTTACTGATGAAAATAAGCCTTTTATGGGTCATCCTTACATTTTAACATCTAAACAATTTAACATACTTGAAGCATCAAATTATTTTTTTGCTAGGAAATTTAGTTCGGAAATTGACATCAAAATACTTGACTTAATTGAGCAAAAATTGATTTAAACTAACTACCATGCTTCTTAAAGGTTATTCAGGTTGCGAAATAAAGTTAATAAGTGAAAATGGAAATACTTTTGTAAGAAAGAAATCCAAGGATATTAATTACAACTCTAGATTAATTATTCAAGCAAAAAAACAGGAAGATTTTAGTTCAAATATTTTTCTAACACCAAAGATTTTAAGAAAGGATTATGATGAATTAGGCTTATTTTATTTTGAAATGCAATACATTCCAGGTTTAATTTTTAGAGATTTTATTGCGCAAATAGAAATAAAAGACATAAGATACTACTCTGAAAAGTTCTTAAGTTTAACTTCGAATTATGAAAATACTTATTTTGATTCTAATAAACTAATTATAAAAAAAATTGATTCGATTAGAGAAAATATAAATTACAACAGTTTAATTTTAAGTAAATGTCTGAACTACCTAAAGAACTTTAATTGGCAATTCATAAAAAGTTCTTTCTGCCATGGAGATTTGACATTTGAAAATATTATTATTTTTGAAAAAAAATTGTATTTAATTGATTTCTTAGATTCCTTTGTGGATTCTTGGCTTATTGATTTTTCTAAATTATTACAGGATTTAGAAACAAATTGGTCTTATAGAAATCAGAGCATTTTAGATAATAACACAAGAATAAGACTTGAAATATTTAAAATTCAACTAATTAAAGGATTAAAAAGACTAAATTACGGAGTTGATTATATTAGAACTATTTATAGCTTTTTATTACTTAACCTTATACGTATTTATCCCTATACTTCAGATGAAAAAACATTTAAATGGCTTGACAACAAATTAAATATTGTTTTTGATATAATTAACCAAAATAAATGGGAAAAGGATTTATGAAAAATTTAATTATTCCTTGTGCTGGAAGATCTTCGAGATTTCCAAATATGAAACCAAAATGGATGCTAACTCACCCTGATGGTGAACTAATGGTTAAAAAAGCAATTGATGGCCTTCCTTTATCAACTTTTGATAGGATAATAATTACCATTGTAAAACAACACGTAACTGATTTCGATGCTCTAATCATTCTCGAACAACTATTTTCAAATCATTACTCTGGAAGAAAGTTTGAATTTTGCATACTTGATGATTTCACAAACTCTCAATCAGAAACCATATATCTAACGATTAAAAAAATGAACATAATTGGGGGGATAGTGATAAAAGATTCAGATAATTACGTTGCAGTAAATAAAATTCCATTTTCAAATTTTATTGTTGGAATTAATCTATATAAATTTAAAAATGAAATAAATAGATTAAAATCAAAAAGTTTTTTAAAGGTTAATGATCAAAATATTTTAGTGGATATAATTGAAAAACAAATTTCCTCAAATATCATATGTGTTGGCATTTATGGTTTTATTTCTGAACTTGAATTTAATAAAGCTTATTTAAACTTGAAAAATAACCCTAATGAACTTTATTTGAGCCATATTATTTCTTATCTTATTGGAATTAATCAAAGTATTTTTTACTACGAAGAGGCAATTAATTATGATGATTGGGGAACATTAGAAGAATGGACATTGCTTCAATCAAAAATGCGAAGTTTCTTTATCGACTTAGATGGGGTCCTTTTCTCAAACGTAGGAAAATATGGTAAATTAAATTGGTCAAATTCATTTGAAATCAATAAAGAAAACCTAGATTCAATTAAAGAATTCTACCGAGCAGGTGCACAAATTGTATTAACCACTTCAAGATCCTCAATTTATAAAGAAAGAATCTTAAAAATATTTAATGATAACGGTATAAATATTCATGCCATAATAATGGACTTAAACCATTCTAGTAGAGTATTAATAAATGATTTTGCTCCAACTAATCCATATCCAAGTGCTTTAGCAGTTAATCTTCCAAGAAATTCTAGTTTAAAACAATATATAGAATTTTTAAAAAAATAGAAATTTAAAATGATAAGTCTCTTAAAGAAAATTTCTCCACTAGGAATAGAATTAATTTATAATTCAATAATAGCATTAGTAATAAAGTTTTTTTCTCTTTTTATCTCTCTATTTATTATTCCAAGTTATATTTTATATTTTTCTGATAATTCTTTACTTGGTTTTTGGTTTACTGTTTTGGCGTTTTTCTCTGCATTTTTAACCTTTGACTTAGGAATTGGAAATGGTTTAAGACAATTATTAATTAAATTGATTGAAAAAAATGAAACAAGACTAATTAAATCATTAGTTTCTTCAACATATTTAATAATAGGATTATTAATAATTTTTATTGGATTTTCATTTTTAATCCTTTCAAATTATATTGATTGGAATTTTATTTTTAATATTCCAACTAATTTAATTCCATTATTTTTGTTAAAAAAAGTTGTAAATATTGTTTTTTTTACATTTCTTGTTAATTTTCAATTTAGATTAGTAAATTCGATTCTCCATGCAACTCAAAAATCAGGAATTGTAAATCTATCGAGTTTTATTACAAACCTCTTAATTGTGGGTGTTGTATTTTTAGTTAAACCAGAAAGCATCAATGACAAAATTCTTTTTTTATCGTATTTTTATTTTTTTGCATTGAACTTTCCTGTATTGATTATGAATTTAGTAGTTTTTTGGGGAAGTTTTAAAAAATACAGACCGTCTTTAATGTATTTCAATTTCAAATTATCAAAAGAAGTTTTATTACTTGGTTTAAAATTCTTTCTCGTTCAAATTGCATTTTTAGTTATTTATGGTTCAAATGAATACTTGATTTCAATTTTGACAAGCTCTATTTATGTTGTGGAATTTCAGATTTATTCAAAATTTTTTTTATTGATTAGTTCTATATATTCAGTCGCATTAATACCCTTATGGTCAGCAGTTTCAAAACTAATACAAAAAAACAATTTGTCAACATTAATTAAATATTCAAATTGGTTTTTAATTCTCGCTTTATTTTTTTCTTTTTTAGAAGTGATAACTTTTTTCCTTTTACCATATTTACTAAAACTATGGTTAGCTGATCAAATAATTATTCCTTCATTATTCATTTCAATAGTGTTTGCAATTTTAGGGATTATAAATATTTTTTATAGTTATTTGTCAAGTTTGTCTAATGGTTTAAATTTAATTAAATCCCAAACAATTTTATTAATATTTGCAGCTTTTATAAATATTCCTCTTTCAATTTCTCTAGTTTATTTTCTTAATAGTTGGATAGGTGTTGTAATTTCAAACATCTTCTCACTCTTAATATTTTGTTTGATTCAACCAATAATAATTAATAGGAAACTTTCAAATTTAAAAGATTCACTTATTAAATAAGCAACTTTTTTAATATTGTCTGAATAAATAATTTTCTTCTTTTCTTCTCTTAAAAAATATTATTTCAAATGGAAAAGAAAATTACTTTAGTTTACTTAAATGATACCTTATGAAAATTTAAAAACTATTTTATTGTGATAAAATCAAGAAGTTTTTTTTCAAAATTTTCTTTGTAAAGATTAAATTTATTTCTTATATTATTTTCTTTGAAACAATTATCAACAATAAGCGAACTTATTTCCTTTAATTCACTTTTTTTTGAAAATAGAATAAGGTCTGAAATTTCTGATTTCAATAAAGCTGGAGCTGGGAATGATACAACTCTTAGATTTGAAGATAAATATACAAGAACTTTTGAAGGAAAAGAAGTAAGGTTAAAAGAATGGTCAGTATTTTGTAAACTTAGACCGAAATCACAATTTAATAAGAAAGATTTAAGATCGTTTCCGAAAATTGGTTCTCGTATTAACACCTTGCATGAATATTTATTATTACTTAATTTTGCATTTCTCTTAAGATTCTCCATATCTCTTTTCTCCCCAAAAACTAACATATGAATTTCAAATTTTGAATCCAAAAGAGATGCAAGTTTTAAAGCGTTTTGGGCACCTGCTTTAATTAAATCTGTAGTACCAATATAAACCAATTTGATTTTATTATTACTTCTGAAAGAATTTGTAATTAAAAAATTAGAAGTTGTTAATGAACCATAAAAAAAAATGTAATGCGTTTTCTTTTTCAAGATTGGTAGGTTCAATAATAATTCAGTTGAAAATAAAAAATACTTTGGAAAAAAAAATATAAAATATTCAACTGCTTTTCTAATTAAACTTTTACTTAAAGAGCTATAAATTTCCTCAACTTCTAGTATTATTTTTTTTGGAAATAAAAGTGAAGCAAAAAAAACTTCCAATAATATAAATGGAGAATGATAAAAAATAATTTTTTTATAATTTTTGAAATTAAAAATGATGAAGAAAAAAAGTTGAAAATGAAGAAAGAAAAGATTAATGAATTTAAATAATCCATTGTGAAAAAAGCTTTTTAAATAAAAAATTGATCTGAAATTTATCCCTTTATTGCCAATATTGTATTCTATTATATTTTTTGTCTTCCAAGAACATGAAAGCATATCTACGTAATATCTTTTTGAGAGTACTTCCATCAAATACTCAATTTTTGAAATAGATGCCGGTGAGAAGTTTAGTTGATTTAATTTACTTTGTTTTGGATAAAATCCAACAATTAAAATACTTTTTTTCATATTTTCACCAAAATATCTGGTGTAGAATAACTTTGGTTAGGAATTATAGATGGAATCAAAACATAGAAAATTAGCCCTAATAATGGAAAATCTACATTAAAGAGAATTACTGTTAGAAACAATACACTTGAAGAGAATAGAAAGAATAATTTAGTTGATTTAATTAATCTAATGTGTGTTTCAAATATAAGGTAAAATAGAAAAAATATAAAAAAGATTCCAAATAAAGCTGAAAAATCAAAAACCATCGAATGTAATCCTATTGGTACATTTGGGTCTATAAATGTGTCAATTTGAATTGGACCAGAAAAAATAATTCCAAAAAATGGATTATTTAAAAATGTGACAATTGATTTTGTATAAGTTAAGATTCTAAGTGATAAAATGCTACCATCACCACCATCTAGTAATAACTGAAAAAATGCCGATATTTTATCGAGGTACAATGAATTATTAAAGAAAAATAAAAATGCAAAAACTGAAAAAGACATGATAATCAAACTTAAAAATCCAATTTTTAAAAGATATTTCTTAGAAACGAATTTTACAAAAGGGGAAATCAATAAAGTAGGTAGGAACAAAAGAATAGCTAAAGAAAAGCCCGCCTTGAAAATCAAATAAGTGCCAAATGATAATATCAAGAATGAAAAGAATTTTGAAATGATGTTATGGGAGGTCTTTATATAAGAAAATAAAGTGGGGATAAGTATTACTAAAGAATAAATGTGATCATAGCCGAGAACACCATAAAACCTAAGCAAATTATATTCAGCCGTGTCAAAGTTAACATTTCTAATTAAAAAGGGATTAGATTCTAAAAAGAATAGGGATACAAGAATAAAGTATGGAAATAAAAAAATAATAGGAAAAACAAAAACCCTAATGTTAATTTTATTTTTAATAAAATAATCCAAAGATATAGAATAGAAGAGTAAATAAATTACAGAGTAGAATCTTTTAAATACATGAAAATTTGATGAAACTAAAGTAGAAAATAAAAAGTAAAATACAAAAGAAGCAAATATCAAAAATTTCTTTTTTAGAAAAAATTTAGGGTCATATAAATACGATACAATAAAAAAAAGTGATATCAAAAAAAGCAATAAATAATTAGTTAATGATTCTGTTCCAATTGAATAATTTCGAAACAAAGGAACAAAAACGATAATATTTATTAAGTAAAAAATAAAAATTGCAATATATTTAAAGAGTTTTCTATTCATTATCAATTTTTTTTAAAACTAGAGGCTTAGCGCCATAAACTTTTGAAAAAGGTGGAACATCAAAAGAAACAATTGTCCCAGCTCCAATAATCGACCCTTTTCCAATTTTTACTTTTTTTAAAATGATTACATTTGCACCTATCCAAACATCATCTTCAATTAAGATAGAACCATCTTCTAAATGAGATTTGTGAGCTTCATACCTATTATTATTTTTATCGTATTTAATCTTATGATCCCCTCCATGTATGTGAACCCCTGGACCAAACATAACATTATTACCTATTATAATTTTTCCATGAGTTGATTGAAAAACACAATTCGAACCAATGAAAACATTATCTGCAACAGAAATGTCACCTATAAATCGACAGTTGTTACCGATTTTTAAGTTATTACCAGATTTTAAAAATCTTAAGATTATGTATTTTTTTTCAAAAAAAATAAAAATTTTTTTAACATAGAACACTAGAAATCCAATTGAAGAATATATTTTATTCATAATGAACTCTCATATAGTTGTTTTATTTGTTCAATTGAAGTTACTTTTGAAAATTTTTGGGAAATAAGAATAGTTGAATTTTTACCAAGTAATGAAGTTTTTCTTTCATTATAATAAAACCAATCAATTTTTTCCAAATAATCATTATGGTCATGGGATTCAAGCATAAAACCATTAAATCCATCTTCAATAATTTCAGGTATTCCGCCTACTTTTGAAGCAAGTAAAGGAAGTCCCATAAGACCTGCCTCAGCTAATGCCATACCAAAAGTTTCATGGAAAGATGGTAAGACGAAAAGATCTGAGTTTTTTAAGAAATATGATGGATTTTCAAGAAAATTGGAAAAATAAACATTTTTAAATTTTGATAATTCATTTTTCATGGTTGGTAGATAGGATCCTTCTCCAACAACTATAAAGAAAACATCTTTATTCTTGGAATTTTTGATTATTTTAGTTAATATTGAAAAACCTTTTTCAATTTCAATTCTACCCATTGATAAAACATAAAATAAATTTTGATTATAAGAAAATTGATTTACTCCTAATTTATTCGGTATTTCAATTATGTTGTATATAACTCCAAAATTTTTTTTATGAAATTTCTTAAGAACATTAAACTTTGAGGTATAAATACTTACTGTATAAAACTTATCTACCATTAATAATGTTAGAAATTGTAAATGTTTTAAAAAGAGAATTTTAAATCGTTTAATTTTATGGTTAGTTGATTCCTCTGAGCTTCCATGTATACCCATTATAATTTTGGCTTTTTTATACAAAAAAGCCACCAGTGATGAGTAAAAACCAATTAGTTCAAGACCAATTATATGAATAATGTCAGGTTGTATTTTCTTTATTTGTTTTAAAATAGTGAAAATTTTAAAAAATAATAATATACTAAATTTTCCTTTAGGAATTTTAATAATTGAAAAATCAAATTCATTCTTTAGATAACTATTAATAATTCTTTTATGACTTATTGTTGGACCACCACGTTCTGTGCCTTCTTTGAAAATAAATAGAACTTTTTTCATATTAGAGATTTTATAAAGGTGTTTAATTGTTGAAATTGACTTATCAAGAAAAAATTACTAGATTTCAAGTTTCTTTTAAGTAAATTAACAGTTTTTGGACCTTTGTCGACAATTTTATCAAATGAAATCTTAGCTTCTTTAAAATCAAAAGGAATGAAGAAACCGTTTTGATCATTTAATAAGTACATTTCCAAATCAGAAAAATTGGTTGAAATAACTGGTAATCCTAGACTGAAAGCCTCAGAGAATTTAGTTGGAAAACCATAATTATTCTTTATTGTATTTTGGCGATATATTAGACTATAATCAAATTTATGATATTTATTGAGTAATTCATTATGTGGCATAAAACCATGAAACTTTACATTGCTTGGAATTGAAGATTTTGGGAAAAAAGTCAAGTATTCGATTTTTGATATTCCGAAAATATCTAGTGTTGCTTTATCATTTCCTCTAAACAATTCAACAATATAATCAATTCTATCCTTCTTTAAGAATTCTTTGGAATGGGAGTCTCCAACAGTACCTGAGAAAACAAATTTTAAAGGATAATCATTAATATTTTTTGAATACGGGATTTTATTAAGGTTATTCAAAGGCGGGATTATAATAGATTTTTTGTTTTTAAAGAAAACTTTTAATTTTCTAGAAATAACAATTAAACCATCTGCAAAATTAGGAAGAATCTTATCAGACAGAAAATAATCGATGTTTTTTAGAAAACGAAGGAAGCAGTTATTAATTAAAGAGTAATCAAACTCTACAATGTCGAAAAAGACTTTGATTTTTAAAAATTTAAGCCTCAAAATGAAGAAAAATGTAAAAACTGAAGGAAACAATGAATGATAAAAAATAAAAGATATCGGTTTGATTTTTAAATCATTTAGTATTTTTGTTTTTAAAACTAAATATCGCTCAGAAATTAGCATCCAATGAAACCAATTTTTCGGATATTTTAATGGAAGTATTTCAAATCCATCATTACTTGTGGAAATAATATTTAGTGGATACATTGTACTTTTTGTAAAAAAAACATTTATTATCCGGAAATCCCTTTTTAAAATGAGAGTATTAAAATAGACTCTATTACCTGCAGCATTTTTTAATAGAAGATCATAATTTCCAAAATAAATTAATGTGGGTTTAGATTTATTCATTTAATGTTTAAATTATACCAATTTTGAAAGACTATATATGTCCAAATTTTATTACTAACGTTTTCTTTGTTTTTTAAATGAATTTCAAGTAGCTTTTTAATATATTCATAGTTAAATAGTCCTTGTTCATTAATGAATTTTTCATCAAAAAGATTAATAAAGGAATATATGTTCAACCACTTATGTATAGGACTAGTAAAGCCTCTTTTTTTATAATTTAAAATTCTTGATGAAATTATTTTTCTATATGTAGTTTTTAGGATTGCTTTTTTTGTAAATACTGATATTTTTTTTGAAGAATCTAAAGAATTTACGTATCTAACTAAATCAATATTTAATAATGGACTTCTAGTCTCAAGAGAATTCAACATGCTCGCTCTATCAACTTTGGGAAGCATACATCCTTCGAGAGTATAAACTTGATCTATCAGTAATGATGATGTGAGTAAATCATGCTTAAGAAGTAAATTAACTAAATCATTTCTAATTAAGTCTAAAGATTCACTTAATTTAGATTTGTGAATTAACATGGATTCTAATTCAACCGGTTTAAAGTTTAAAATCATAGTATTTATAATTCTATTAGTTGGTGTTAGTTTTGCATTTTCGATAAGTTTAATATACTTTCTATAAAGTGAGCTCCTCGAATATATAAAATTTTTAAATACGAAGGATATGATAGCCTTAACCATAAAAGGTAGTGAATTGTATAAATCAGAATATGAATTAATTAGGTATTTTTCATAACCTCCAAATAACTCATCGCCACCATCGCCAGTTAAAATAACTTTAACATTTTTTGAAGCAAACCTTGATATTAAATAGGTTGATATAAATGAGGTATCGGATATTGGTTCGTCCATTTTTGAAATAATTAATTTCAATTCATCACGCATTTCTTGATCACTAGCCATTTTTAAGTGGTGAGTAGTATTAAATAATTTGGCAGCAAACTTTGCTCTTTTAGTTTCATCTAAATCTTTATCTGAAAAACCTAAAGAAAATGAATTCAATTTTTGATTTAATAATTTATTGGCATGAAAAGAAACAATTGAAGAATCTATTCCTCCAGATAGAAAAACACCAACAGGAACATCCGCCACCAAACTTTGTTTAACTGAAGTTTCAATTAATTCAATTAAAGAATTGTTTTTATACTCATCAAAAGTTTTAATCTCATAGTGATTATACCAACGATGTATTGTAAATTTATTGTTTTTAAATTTAAGCCAATGTCCAGCTTGAAGTTTTTGAATGTTTTCTATAATCGAAAATGGTGAAGGAATATAGCCAAGTTGAAAATAAATTTGCAAAGCTTGTTGATTAATTGTTTTTGGGATTAAATCAGTATGTAAAATTGGACGTAACTCAGATGAAAAGATAAAATTATTATTATGGTTTGTAAAATATAAAGGTTTCTCTCCAAATGCATCGCGAGCAAGAAAAAGTTCTTCAGTTAAAATGTCATATATTGCAAAAGAAAACATACCTCTAAATTTCTCCAGACAGTTTTCACCCCATTTGATATAACTTTGCAAAATTACTTCTGTATCAGATTTTGTACTAAATTCGACACCATTTTTTTCTAATTCTAATTTTAATTGTTTGTAATTATAAATTTCACCATTAAATATAATACATTTGTTCTTTTCATTATTAAAAAGAGGTTGGTTACCGGTATTCAAATCAATAATTGAGAGTCTTCGCATTCCAAGTGCAATATGTGAATTAGAAAAAAAACCCTCCTGATCTGGGCCTCTATAAGTTAGTTTACTGTTCATTTCTTTTAACAACAAAGGCTTATTTAGATTGTTTAAACTATATATACCATTTATGCCACACATGATTGATTTTCCCCCTTCAACCATTATTTTAGTATTTTAACATATTCATCAATTACTAATTGTCTAGAAAAAGATTTAGAAATAAATCGATGCGAATTTTCACCCATAAGTAATTTTTC
>JACCDP011339276.1_pt1 | contig 12091 bp, 11 predicted proteins | sample 7445841 | NCBI WGS metagenome assembly JACCDP01 (sample SAMN15323441, study PRJNA562643) | freshwater metagenome | isolation source: river surface water | place: USA:Blue River Watershed | collected 2017-08-17
ATGGCGAAGGTGCAGCAGACCACCCTCAAGACAGGCGCGCTCAAGGACTCGGGCAGCCCGTTCCGTGCGTTCAACGACGAGGACCGCGCCTACTTCGAGGGCATGCTCAACAAGATTTACGAGCAGTTCCTAGGCGCTGTCGCCGAAGGCCGCGGCAAGAAGACCGAGGAGGTCCGCCCCTACGCCGACGGCCGGGTCTTCACCGGTGAAGAGGCGCTGGCGCTCGGCTTCGTCGACAAGCTCGGCAACTTCCGGACGGCGATCGAGGAGCTCATGGCTGTGTCCGAACTGACGGGAGAGCCGAACCTCGTCTACCCGTCGTCGGACGACGAATTTCCCTTCCTGAAGCTGCTTCGAAACGAGGCGCGCTCTGCCGCGAGCGACATCGCGCGTGGTGCCGTCGAAGGGGCCGCTGCGAAGGCGGGGATGCGACGTGGCGTCCAGCTTCTGGCGCCGGGTCTCGTGCCGTAGAAAGCCGTGACGCGGGCCCGAATGCCCGAACCCGCGTCGCCGCCGACTTCGAAGCTGCCTACGGCATCTTTTGGCCGGGGCGGCTCGTGTCGCTCGGCCCGATGGTTTCGATGCGCGTCGCCGTCTTCGTGCTCTTCGAAGGATCGAGCGAGGTGCGGACCTGCTGGCCTTCGCGCAGCTCGGAAAGCGTGGCGCGCCGGCCTTCGATGAATATGGGGGCGTTCGCGGGAACGTCGACCGTCCACTGCTTTCCGGCCTGCTCGACGACGACCTGATTGCGCGCCGGGTCGACGCTGACGACCGCCCCCGTGACCTGATTCTTCGCGGCCGGTGAGCCGCCGGCACCGCCCGCCGCAGCGCCACCGGCCGCCGCGCCGCCCATCGCGCCGGTCCCCTCGTTGGAGCCCTGCGGCTGTGCCTTGCCGCCCGAGGGATTCACCTCGATCCATCGAAGCGTGCGCTCGCCGCCCTTTTCTTCGAACGCGGCGCGGACCTGCTGGCCCTCCTTCAGGTCCTCGATGCTTCCCAGCCTGCCTTCGGTGAAGACGGTCGTGTTGTCACCCAGCTTCAGCACCTGAGTTTGTCCGGCGTGGTCGATGGTCACCTCGCCGGCATCCTTGTCGATGCTCGAGAGTCGGCCCGTCAGCTGGGTCGAGCTGAAGGTCCCCGGCTTCGACGGCTTCTCGCGCGCTGGCGCGTTCATGCCCTGATCCGGTGGAGCGCTGGAGCCGGTGCCGCCCTGGGCAGTCGCCGCGCCCCCGATGGCAAGCGAGCAAAGCGCCGCAATCCAGGTGTGCCGCTTCATGGAGACCCCCTCGAATGGACCGCCGGCAGGGCGGACCGCCGCGGAGTACGCCGCGGAGCCGAACACCGGCACGTTGGGGCAGCAGCGCGTCCTGCGCATCCCCTTGCCGGCCATGGGGCGTTAGAGTCGGCCCAACCTCGCCCGACCTGGAGCTTCACCGATGCAGACCCGCACCGACTGGGACACCTACTTCATGGAGATCGCGCGCGTCGTGTCGACTCGTGCCACCTGCAACCGCAAGCACGTCGGCGCCGTCATCGTCCGGGAGCGGATGATTCTCTCGACCGGCTACAACGGCTCGATCCGTGGGCTGGAACACTGCGACGAGGTCGGTCACATGATGGAGGACAACCACTGTGTGGCCACCATCCACGCGGAGGCGAACGCCATCATCCAGGCCGCGCGCAACGGCGTCGCCATCGCCGACGCGACCATCTACACGACCGCCAGCCCCTGCTGGCCCTGCTTCAAGCTGATCACGAATGCGGGCATCACGCGCATCGTCTACGGCGAGTTCTACAGGGACGACCGGATCTTCGGCATCGCCCGGAAGATCGGCGTGGAGCTGCACGCGCTGGGCGCCGCAGCGGAGGCGGGCTTCGCGGCCTATCAGCAGAGCCCGCGCGGCTGATGAGCCCCGAGGACACGCGTCGCCAGGGCATCGGGCGAGCGCTCTGCAGCCGTCATGGAAAGCTGTAAGCGGCCTCGACGGCGGCGGCAGACGACCCGGGGAGGGAGACCCGGATCGCGCCGGAGCCCGGCAAGTAAGCCTCGCCGTCCCAGAGCGCATAGATGCCGAGCCCCTCATCCGAGAAGCTGGCCTCACGCCGGTTGTAGCCAAGCTCGGCGCGGACCGGCTCCAGAACTTCGGCCCGAAAAAGCGCCCCGAACAGGCGCGCTTCGCCAACGAAGGCGCTCGCGGAAACGTGGTTGCCTTCAACCCGGGCCTCGAGCCGTGAAACCTCCGGAAGGGCATGCCTCCGGAAGGGCAGGCTGAACGATGCGCCCCCGAAGGTCACCGTGACGTTGCCGGACGGTGAGACGGGCGCCTGCAGGCGGATCGGGATGAACCCGCTCGCGAAGTCGATTGCGCCGGATGTGTCCAGTGCTGGACCCTCTACTCCTATGCCCTCTCCGGCGATCTGTGGCGCGATGGCCACCGCGCAGAGGCCGCCTCCACCGGTGGCATGAAGCTCGGCGCGCAGATTCACGCCCTGACCATCCGCAAGCAGCCGCAGGGGCGTGGGGGCGGGGGCTCCGCCGACGGTCCAGCTGACGGCGGCCAGCTCCGATGCCACCAACTCGAGCTCCGCCGGCGTCTGAACCTCCGAGCTGGTGACGCTCAGCGTGGCTCTCCCTGCTTTCAGGGCGACCGCCTTGAAGCTGCCGTCTTCCGCGACGTCGACCCGCCACACGTCGGGCGCGCTCGAGGTGATCCGAACGCCGGTGGGCGTGAAGGCATCGCTGCAGCCGGGCAGGAGGAACTTGCGGTCCAATTCACACGTCGTCTCACCGTCGAAGCCTCGGACCTCGATGGGGACGCTCGAACCGACGACATACGATGGGGTCTGTTCCGCGCCGGTTCGCGAGGGACCGCAGCTGAGCATCGGGCCAGCGCCCAGCTTGGGAACGCCGTCGCTGCAGGCGATCGAGGAGATTGCCGCGAGGGCAAGGGCAGGAAGCGGGCGCATCGCAAACCTCCACCTGAACCTTGGCAGGTCGCGGTTCACAACACGATGGTCCGACGACCTTCAACGATGACGCGTCGTTCGAGGTGGGCGCGAACGGCTCGCGCCAGCACCACGCGCTCGACGTCACGCCCGACGCGCACCATCTCTTCCGGCCCCATGCCGTGCGTCACACGCGCGACGTCCTGCTCGATGATCGGCCCCTGATCGAGGTCGGCCGTGGCGTAGTGGGCCGTCGCGCCGATCAGCTTCACGCCGCGCGCATGCGCTTGGTGATAGGGCTTCGCGCCCTGGAACGCGGGCAGGAAGCCGTGGTGGATGTTGATGACCGGCGGCGCGGCGTCGAGGAATCCCTCGGACAGCACCTGCATGTAGCGCGCGAGGACCACCAGATCGACGTGGTGGCGGCGAAGCAGCGACAGCACTTCACGCTCTTGATCCTGCTTCGTCGCGGGTGTCACGGGCAGCGTGAAGAACGGAATGCGAAAGCCCTCCGCCACCGACTCGAGGTGCGGATGGTTCGAAATGACGAGCGGGATCTCGCAAGCCAGCTCACCCGCTCGCTGACGCAGGATGAGGTCGTACAGGCAGGCCGGGTCCTTCGTCACCAGCAGGGCGATGCGCGGCTTCACATCCGAGTAGCCGACCGACCAGGTGCCGCCCAGCGAGCTCGCGAGCCCGTCGAACGCGGTCTCCAGCGACTTGCGTGTCGTCGAGCCGCCGAGTTTCGCGAGCGCCTTCGGCTCGGACAGACGCGACAGGTCGACCGCGATGCGCATGAAGAAGCGCGGCGTGCCGCCATCCACGAACGGGTCGGTGTGGTTGCTGGCATCGACGATGTTCAGGCCGAGCTCGTAGAAGAATCCCGCGAGGCGTGCGACCAGTCCGGCCTGATCCGGCGCGGAGAAAAGAAACGTGGCGTGAATGGGGGAGGTACTCATGGCCGAGACACTCGCATGGACCCGTCGCGCGCAACAGCTTCCGTTGACGGCTCCGAGATAGTCGGGGGCATCCGATGCGCCCACGGCCGGGCCACCTCCAGCTGCCGTGCGACCTGAAACAGCAGCCCCTCCCCGCCCAGAGACGCCGCGAGCTGAACCCCGACCGGGAGTCCAGCGGCGTTCCAGTGGAGCGGCAGGCTGATGGCCGGCTGACCGGTCAGGTTGAACAGCTGCGTGTTGGGGGTCGCCGCGAGCTTGTCCTTCGCCATGGTCTCGAGGGCGTGATCGAGCAGCGGCTTGAGGCCGAGGAGCCGGAGCGCCTGAATCTGCGCACGCTCTCCGCCCGAGAGCATCAGTTCGCCAATTTTCGCGGGCGGCCGCGCCAGGGTCGATGTCAGGAAGAGGTCGTACAGTTCGTGAAAATCGCCGAGCGCGCGGGAGGCGGCCAGCATCTCGGCACGGGCGCGCGTCAGCTCCATCGCCGTCGCCTTCCATCCGATCATCGCGAGCACCCAGGTGCCGGGCTCGAAGTCGGCGAAGGACGGCGCTTTTCCAGCCGCTCGAGCAGCCTCCTCGACGTCAGCGGCCACGCCGGTGGCCACCATCAGGAAGTAGGCCCGGGTCAACGCCTCTCGCGAGAAGTCGGGCCGGGCCTCCTCGACCTCATGGCCGAGCGAACGCAGCAGTGCGACGGCATCGTCCACGGCGGCGCTGCAATCCGGGTGGGTCACATCGGCGAACAGCGCCTCGCGTGTGAACGCGATCTTCAGTCGCTTGGGTTCGCGGGCGGCTTCCTCCGCCCACGGGCGCGCCTTCGGCGGTGCGGCGAAAGGCTCGCCTGCCGTGGGCGCGTCGACGGCGTCGAGAAACAGCGCGCTGTCGCGAACGCTGCGTGTCAGGACATGCTCTTGGACGAGACCTCCCCAGGCCTCGCTCGCAAACGGCGCCATGCTGACGCGCCCACGGGAGGGCTTGAGGCCCACGAGTCCGCACGCCGATGCCGGGATGCGGATGCTGCCGCCGCCGTCGCCCCCATGTGCGGCGGGGACCATCCGCGCCGCCACGGCCGCTGCCGAGCCGCCCGAGCTGCCTCCCGGCGTGTGCCCGATCTCCCAAGGATTCCGCGCCGGACCCCGAAGTTCGGGCTCGGTGACGCCCATGATCCCGAACTCCGGCGTGTTGGTCTTTCCAACGATCTGCACCCCGGCCGCTTCGTAGCGCTCTGCGAGCTGCGAGCTCTTCGCTGCCACGCGCCCGACGCCGAGCCGGGTCGACTGCGTCGTGGCCGTGCCCTCGAGCTGAAGCACGAGATCCTTCACGAGAAATGGGACGCCCCGCAGAGGCCCTTCCGGAAGGCGCTCGGAACGTGTGCGGGCTCTCTCGAACAGCCTCTCGACCACGGCGTTGAGGGCTGGGTTCCTCGCTTCGATTCTCGCGATCGCCGCGTCGAGAAGCTCTTCCGGTGACAGCTGGCGCTGACGTACGGCCTCGGCCATCGCGACGGCGTCCATGCGGTCGTATTCGGGAAGGGGCAGGGGCATCACGACCTCCAAGCGGGTCACCACGCATAGCGCCGCGCTGCGTCGCAGCCAACGGTCCGTTCGACGGCGTCCCCTCCCCATTCCGTTCGATTTCCCACCACTGTTTGCTACCGTTCTCGCTTTCCCGGAGGCCTCACCATGTTCTCTCGAAACGTCTGCGGATCGACGATCGCCTTCGCTCTGGTCGCGAGCGCCGGGCTCGTCGGATGTTCCAGCGAATCGAGCGTCGGCGCGTCGACCGTCTGCACGCTCGTCGAATCGGACGGAGGCGTCGTCGTCTCGTGTCCCGATGGCGTCACCGCTTCGCTCCCCGCCGGCCCTGCCGGTCCGGTCGGCCGCAAGGGACTCGGGGCGGTCATCAACACCGTCGCCTTCGAGAGCTCCGAGACCTGTCCCACCGGCGGCGTCCGAATCGAGACCGGCCTCGACAATGGAGGCAACGGCAACGCCGACAACGGCCGTCTCGATCCCGACGAGGTCCGCGCCTCGCAAGAGGTCTGCAATGGCGCGGTGGGTTCGAGCGGTGGCGGTGGGACTTCGGGTGGCCAGACCGTCGTCGCCGAGCTGGCGGTGGGCGACAGCGCCTGTCCGCTGGGTGGCGTGAGCGTGACGGCCGCCGGAGTGACCCGCAACGTCTGCAACGGCGCCACGGGGGCCGTCGGGGCGCCCGGGCCGCGCGGTGCCGACGGTCAAGGCGTCGAGCTCGAGGACCTTCTGGTCGGCGACGCGAACTGCCCTGGCGGCGGCGTGAAGGTCTCCGTGGGCGCTGTGGCCGAGTACCTCTGTGACGGTGAGCGCGGCGCTGCGGGTGCTCCAGGCGCTGGCGTCGAAACGCAGGAACTCCTGCCCGGCGATGCCCGCTGTCCGTGGGGAGGCACGCTCATCATCGGTGGGACCGGCGAAGCGGTGGTCTGCAACGGCCGCGACGGCACTGGTTCGGGGGGCGGCGCGCTTCAGGTCTCGCCGCTGCCGCGCGGCGACCCGAACTGCCCTTCGGGTGGCATCGAGGTGTTGGGCGCGAACGGCCCGTTGCGGGTGTGCAACGGCTCGGACGGTGCCGTGGGCAGCGTTGGTCCGGCGGGGCCGACGGGACCGGCCGGTCCGCAGGGTATTCAAGGGCCGCAGGGCCCGGCAGGGCTCAGCGCCCGCTCCGACACCGGCGCCGCCGTACGTTTGTGCTCGGGCAGCACCGTCCCGCGTGCAACGGCCTGGGTCGACGTGATTCCGGGAACCACGATCATGGCCCGCGTCGACATCAGCGGTTGCGCCTTCGTTTCGGCTCCGACGGTCATCACCAGCTTGGGCGGCAACGGCCAGCACTTCGGCGTCGTCGGCCCAGCAAACGTGTATGACGTAACGCCCGTGTCCTTCACGGTGTATGCATTCTATTACAATAATAATCCATTGAGCGCGGCCGACGCGAACGCGAACGGTTGGCACGTCAACTGGATGGCGACCGGGAACTGACCGGGGCGAAAAGGCCGAGGGCCGCTGCCCCTCGCGGAGCGGCGGCCCTCAGTTGGTCGGGGCGGCGAGATTTGAACTCACGACCACTTGCACCCCAAGCAAGTGCGCTACCAGGCTGCGCTACGCCCCGTCACGGACCCTTCGGCGATGGGGAGTTCCGAAAGGGACCGGCCTTCTAGCAGCAGCCAGAGCGGCCGGTCAAGGGTGAAACGATCAGCGCTTCGCCGGGGGGAGGCCGGGCGTCGCCGGCGCAGCATTGAGCGCCGCCTTGAGCACCTGACTCGGGCGGAATGTCAGGACGCGGCGCGCAGTGATTTCGATCTCCTGTCCGGTCTGCGGATTGCGCCCCATGCGGCTGCGCTTCCTGCGGACGTCGAAGTGTCCGAAGCCGGAGATCTTCACCTTCTCGCCCGCCTCCAGGCGAGCCTTGATGGTCTCCAGCACGTACTCGACGACGTCGACCGACTCCTTCTTGGAGAGCTTCACCGTCGCGTAGACGTTCTCGATGATCTCGGCCTTCGTCATCACATCCTCCGCGTGGGGGCTGCAAAAGACCTAGGGGAGTTGGTTCGCCCTGTCAAACGCCCCGGGAGGTCACGACCGCAGCTCGGCGCCGAACCGCTCGCCCAGCCGGGTGACGATGGCCGCGTGCGCGCCGTTCACCTCGTCGTCCGTCAACGTCCGGTCGGAGGCGCGGTAGCGCAGGGAAAAGGCCAGGTTCTTGCGGCCCGCCGGCAGCGGGGCGCCCTGGTAGACGTCGAACAGCAGCACCTCCTCGATGAGCCCCGAGCCGTCGGCGCCGCGGATCTCCGCACCCACCTCTGCGGCCGTCACCTTCTCGTCGACCACCACCGCGACGTCGCGCAGCGAGGCGGGGAAGCGCGCGATGCCCTGAAAGCGCGGCACGAGCCGGGCGGCCGCGAGCAGCGCATCGAGATCCAGCTCGGCCGCGACGGTGCTGCGCGGGACGTCGGCGGCGTCGGCCAGGGTGGGGTGCAGCTCGCCGAAACGGCCGAGCTCCACGTCGCCCAGCACGATGCGGCACGCCGAGCGCGGATGGAGCTGAGGCGCCTCCGGTGCCCGTTCGAAGCGGGCGCCGTGGATCGCAAGACCGCTCAGCACGCCCTCCAGCGCCCCCTTCAGGTCGAAGAAGTCATAGGCCTCCTTGCCGGCGGTCCAGCCGCGAGCGCGTGGCCCCGAGGCGATGAGCGCGAGGCGGCGCGGCTCGTGCGCCACGGTGAACTGCGCGTCGCCCATGGCACCCTCGAGCGCGGTTCGCGGCAGGTAGATCCGACCCAGCTCCGCGAGGCGGACGTCGGTCGCGCCCCGGCGAAGGTTGAACGAAAGGTTCTTGAGCAGGCCGGCCAGCAGCGTGGTGCGCATCACCGCGAGGTCTGATGCGATGGGGTTACGGAGCGCGATGGCGGCCACATCGCTCCTCACCTTCGCGAGGAAGGACGGCTCGGTGAAGGCGTAGTTCATCGCCTCGTCGAAGCCGGCGGCGCTCAGCGCCTCCCTGATGCGACGCTCGGCCTCGGCGCGCAGGTCGGTGGCGGCGTCGGTGCCGGAGCCCGTCGGGATGCGCGCGGGGACGGTGTGGAAGCCGCGGACGCGCAGCACCTCTTCGATCAGGTCGATCTCGGTCGTCAGGTCGCCGCGGGCGCCGGGAACGGTCACCACGGCCTCGTCGGCGCTCTGCGACGCGATGCCGAGTCCCAGCTTCGTCAACACGTCGAGCGCTTCGTTCCACGGCACCGGCGTACCGACGATCGCATCGAGACGTCCACTGCGCAGCGTCACGCGCGTCCGGTGATACGGCGACGCTTCGACGAAGGTGGCAGGGCCGACGAGCCTGCCACCGGCGACCTTGAGAATCACCTCGGCAAGGCGGTCTAGCGCGCGGCGCACGCCCTCGGGATCGACCCCGCGCTCGAAGCGGTGCGATGCCTCGGAATGCAGCCCTTGGCGGCGCGCGGTGCGGCGCACGCTGGTCGCAGAGAACGTGGCGCTTTCGAGCAGGAGTCGCGTCGTGTGCGGCTTCACTTCACTTTCCTCGCCGCCCATGACGCCGGCGATGGCGACGGGACGCTTGGCGTCGGCGATGACCAGGTCGTCGGTCGTCAGCGTCCGCTCCTTGCCGTCCAGCGTCTGGATGGTTTCGCCCTCGGCGGCGCGGCGGGCAACGACGCGGTTGCCCTGAAGCGTGTCGAGATCGAAGGCATGGAGCGGTTGGCCCAGTTCGAACAGCACCAGGTTGGTGGCGTCGACGACGTTGTTCACCGACCGCTGCCCGAGGGCCTGCAGCCGCTGCGCGAGCCACGCGGGAGACGGGCCGATTTTCACGCCCTCGACGACGCGCGCGCCGTAACGCGGACAGAGATCCTCGGCGAGCAGTTCGACCCACGCTGGGCTTTCGCCGGTGCCCTCGGTGAGGGCCGGGGCGGCGAGCTTCAGCGTCCGTCCGAACAGCGCCGCCAGCTCGCGCGCGACGCCCAGATGGCTCAAGGCATCGGCGCGATTCGGGGTCACGTTCAGTTCGAACGCCACGTCGTCGCGGCCAATCGCCTTGGCGACGGGCGTTCCCGGTGCGAGGTCGCGCGAGAGCAGGTGAAGGCCGTCGACGCCGTCGTCGAAGCCCAGTTCCCGGGCGCTGCACAGCATGCCGAAGCTCTCGTGGCCCCGCAGCTTCGCCTGCCCGATCGCCTTGCCGTCGGGCAGCACCGCGCCGACCTGCGCGAAGGGCACATGGTCTCCCGCCTGATAGTTCTGCGCGCCGCACACGACCTGTACGTCTGACGTGCCGTCGAAGACGCGGCAGACAGACAGCTTGGTCTCGGGGATCGGATTGCGTTCGCGCACCAGCCCGACCACGACCTTCTCGAGTCCCTTGTCCAGCCGCTCGATCGCCTCGACCTCGAGGCCGGCGGCGGTGAGGCGACGGGCCACCTCGTCGGCGCTCTCGGGGAGCTCGACCAGCTCGCGGAGCCAGCTCAACAGCACGCGCATGGAAATATCCTTCCGTCAGATGTTCTCTGATTAGAACTGCTCGAGGAAGCGGACGTCGTTTTCGAAGAGGTGGCGGAGGTCGTCGATGCCGTAGCGCATCATGGCGATCCGCTCGACGCCGAAGCCGAAGGCGAAGCCCGTGTAGACCTCGGGGTCGATGCCGCACGAACGCAGCACGTTCGGGTGCACGAGCCCCGCGCCCATCACCTCGACCCAGCCGGTTCCCTTGCAGGTGCGGCACGGCTCGCCGCTCCCCAGCTTCGCGCTGCCGCCGCAGACGCCGCACGACATGTCCATCTCGGCGCCGGGCTCGACGAACGGGAAGAAGCTGGGGCGGAAGCGGGTCTTGCGGTCACCGAACATCGCGCGGACGTAGGCGTCCAGCGTGCCCTTCAGGTCTGCGAACGAGACGCCCTTGTCGACGTAGAGCCCCTCGACCTGATGGAACATCGGGCTGTGAGTCGGGTCCGAGTCGCAGCGATAGACCGTGCCCGGCATGATGAGGCGGATGGGCGGCGTCCGCGACAGCATCGACCTGACCTGCACCGGCGACGTGTGGGTGCGCAGCAGCACGTCGGTGCGGCCGGCGGCGGCGCCCAGCGTGTTTGCGTCGACGAAGAAGGTGTCCTGCATGTCGCGGGCAGGGTGGTCCTTCGGGAAGTTCAGCGCCTCGAAGTTGTAGAAGTCGAGCTCGATCTGCGGGCCTTCCATGACGCCGAAGCCGAGGCGCCGGAAGCAGGCGATGATCTCGTCCAGCGTCTGTGTCAGCGGGTGGCGGCGGCCCTGTTCGGTGCGGCGCCCGGGCAGCGTCACGTCCAGCGGTGTTCGCGACAGTTCGGCGGCGAGCGCCGCGGCTTCGACCCGGCCCACGGCCTCGCCCAGCAGCTTCTCGACCTCGTCGCGGGCCTCGTTGGCGGCCTGTCCGATGGCCGGTCGCTCGGTGGCGGGTACCTGACCCATGCCGCGCAGGGCGGCAGCGAGCGAGCCCTTCTTCCCGAGGTACTTGACCCGGAGCGCCTCGAGGTCGGCGGCGGAGGCTGCGGCGGCCACTTCACGGGCGGCCTCGGACTGCAGGGCTTTCAGGTCATCGATGAGCGCCATGGAGGCTCCCGGTTTGGCGGGGTCGTCGTTGCGAGCAGGGCGGGGCGGAGAAGCGGAACGGGCCCGCATGGCAGCGCCACGCGAGCCCGCTTTCCGTGTCGAACGCGGGCTCTAGGCGAGCGCCGCCTTCGCGATGGCGCCGAACGCCGCGAGGTCGTTCACCGCCAGGTCGGCCAGCATCTTGCGGTCGACGACGATGGTCTTCTTCGACATCGCGTGGATGAGCCGTGAGTAGGTCGTACCCACCAGACGGGCCGCCGCGTTGATGCGGACGATCCACAGGCTGCGGAAGTCGCGGCGACGCATGCGGCGGCCCTTGGCCGACTGCATCATCGCGCGGTCCACCGCCTCGGCGGCGCGCTTGTAGGTATTTCCGGGACGGCCGCGGAAGCCCTTCGCAAGCTTGAGAATGCGATTGCGACGGCGACGGGCCTTGAAACCTTTCTTCACTCGCATGACGAACCTCGTGGGTCGGCGCGGTTCCTTCGAGAGGAACGCTTCGGGGGTGCGCTTTTCCCGACACGGGGCGCGAAACGACGCCGGCGCCCGCAGACGGCGACCGTCCCGAGCGGGACGGAGGGAGCTGACTGCTTACTTGGGCAGACCGTACGGCACGGTGGCCATCACCAGCTTGGTGTCCTGCTTGGTGAGGGTGTTGGTGCCACGCAGGTTGTTCTTCCGGCCGCGCGACTTCGAGGTCAGGATGTGACGCTTGTTGGTGCGGCCGAACTTGACCTTGCCGTTGCCGGTGGCGCGCATGCGCTTGACGGTCGAACGCTTGCTCTTGAGCTTGAACTTCGCCATGTCCGTTCTTTCGTGAGGCGCCGGTTGGGGGCGCCCGGAAATTGATCACGACCCGAAACACTTCGGGGGCGGCGCGTTCTGCCAGCCCGACGGGCCGAAGTCAAGCCGAACCGGTTACGAAGGGCTGAAAATCCGTTCTCCGGTGGTCGCTCCGATGTCCCGTCTGTGCTGCGCGCCCTCGAGGCGGACCCGGGCGGCGGCGGCGGTGGCTGTCCGGCGGGCTTCGACGAGGGTTGGGCCGGTGGCGACGACCGACAGGACGCGGCC
>JACCDP011121371.1_pt1 | contig 12088 bp, 9 predicted proteins | sample 7445841 | NCBI WGS metagenome assembly JACCDP01 (sample SAMN15323441, study PRJNA562643) | freshwater metagenome | isolation source: river surface water | place: USA:Blue River Watershed | collected 2017-08-17
GACAGCTTTCAGAGACAGGTCGGCAAGCTTGTCGAGGCGAATCAGACCGCGTTTGATCGCTTACCGCCAGACATATCAAGGACGCTTCTCTCTCTTTCCACTGCCTACGACATCCTTCTCACAACATTCAACGCGCAGTGTGCTAATGAGATGCAGCGCCTTGAGAATGAGGCGCGGCTGAAAGCGTCCGCCAAGCTGACAGCTGAGAACATTGTTGCTGCATGCCAGCAGGCTCTCAACAGTCTCAGGAAGGATGGAGAAAAAGACAAGTTCGAGTCCCTTAGAAAAATCGCGGAGAGCATGGGAATAGCTGTGGCGGACTCAAAGGGCGTCATCTCCCTCTCAATGCCTGAAAAGAAGGAGGAGGAAGAGGGTGAGAAGCGTGACGCCGCTGGCCTTCCCATCCTGTCAGGAGCTGACGCTCCCTCTCTTGTGCATGAGCTTGCCAAGTGGCGAAACGAGCAGGTCGAGAACATCACAAAGGCGTACGAGAAGTCATCCAAGGCCGCGAGAGTCGCGCATGATCACATTGACGCTGAGATACGGCTCAAGGCAAAATCGATCGCTCCCGATGTCTCTCGCCTTCTTGGGACAAAGATCAAGCCCGAGATCAGAATCTTTGAGACCTTTGATGATCTTGTCTCGTTTGCGAATGAGCTGGCTGGAGATCACACTTCCACTCTCATGCGCAAACTGAAGGACGTTGAGAGTGATCGCGCTCGCGAGCAGATTGCGTCATCCGTCAAAAGCTACCTCACTGCAGCTTTGGGAAGCTCTCTTTACGCTGTTCGCACACCACCCAACAGGACAGACGACGCTGACGCCTCTTGAAGCGCAGCATAGATTGAAAGCGCGGAGCGAGAATGAGCACGATGTTGTTGTCAGAGTCGGTCACATTTGATGCAGATGCCAATGTCGAGATTATTCGCATCGCAGGAGAGCGGCGAATTGACAGGGACGAGCTCCAGCGACAGATAGCGCAGCACCTGTCGAGCGCAAAGTTTGGCTTCTACAGCGCCTCTCAACGTCTGCAAGTTCGACGCTCTGACGTCATCTCATATGAGCTTGCGACAAGCGTCTACAAGCCGCAGATCTACTACTTCAATCCCGTCCTAGCAGATGAGAACAATCTGCGAGCGGGATTTGTCCTTGCCACAGATCTCTCAGCGGGTAGCGTTGATGACGACATTGATGGCATGCAGGAGGAGGAAGGCGAGGAGTCAAAGATCGAGACAGATGACGAGGAGTACGACGCTGAAAGAGAAGAAGTTCGTCGCAGGATGAGAGACCAGGAGAGCTACGAAGAAGAGGATGACGATGACGACGAAGATGACGATGACGATGACGATGTTGGCACACTAGAGGACAAGGCGCAAAAGACCCTCATCCCTCACGATGAGATGAGCGCTTTAAAGCAGCGAGGATCTGCACTCGTCTCCAAGCAGGTTGAAATTGACGGCACGAGGACTGAAATTCCCATGTCGCCGATCGGCAGGCTGTATCACCTCATGCCGCGAAGAGCGATAATCAATCGCACAACTCGAGATGTTTTTCTCAAGATGAGCGCTCCACTTCGCACTGCCCTTGAGCCTGCTGATCGCGATGGAAAGCTAGTAGTGCCAAGCTCTCCGCCAACAGGCAAAAAGATTCTAGCCTCATGCGCGCCCGCGCTGGAGGAGCTGACGCGCCAGCTGCGGCACGACTCCTGCCTCACAGAGCGTGAGATCAGAGAGATAACCAGCAAAGTCTCAAAGTTGCTGAGCGAGATCAGCATCGCTCAGGGCATGCCCTACAGGAGCGAGATCGAGCGCATCAAGAGACAGATCAGCGAGGATTTTGAGGCGATTGTCACGAAAGCGCTCGAGCACCGAAGCACGCGCAGCAACCTAATCGAGTTTCTCGAGAACGATCCGGATAGCTTTAAGATTGCATCGCCCAATGATCGCGTGAGAATTGAGTCAAGAGGTGATGTCACGCTTGCTGATCTCAAGCGAGTACAAAATATGTTTGAGCCCCTGCTGTCGACAGAAAACGTTCCCATGACGCGCAGGACTAAAGAGATCAAGATAAAAGATCTATCTGGCGACGCATCCTCGATTGAGGATGTGGGTGTCAAAGTTACAACTACGAGCATTACAGGTGCGCAACGCGCAGAAGAAGACGCAGACGCAGATGAGCAGGAGGCGGTCGCAAATTCTAGACGCAGCTCAGGTGCTGCGAGCGCAGCATCCACTGTGGGCGAGAGAGACACAGAGGAGCTCTCAGCCTCTGAGAACATCGCAGATGCCGCAGTATCTGAGGAAGCTTTCTATCGCGAGGTTGAGGAGAGGTTGGGCCAGACCGACACGCAAGACACGCCGTCAACTTTGCCCACCGTCAGAACGCTCGGCTCAGTGACTGAGAAGATTCGAACTGGCGAGACATTTGAGACGCTTCACAACTTTATGCTGGACAAAGAAGGCCTCAAGCGTGATCGCGTGGAGCTTCTTCCCTACATGCGGGAGAATCCCTACAAGCGTGGTGAGTTCAAGGCCGATCCGCGCATCAGGAGGATTCGACAGCGCAGGGTCACAAAGATTGACTTTGAGAGCGCAGTCAAGACATCACCCGCGGTGATCGCGCAGGAGATCAAGACCACGATTGACAAGCTCAAGAGCACTGTCCTGCTGCAGGCAGGCCAGCCGCAATCCTCAAGCGGCTCGATAAGGGAAAAAAATCAGGCCGAGATTCGCGGTGAGGTTGAGTTTCTGTCAGGACTCTTTGAGTATCTTGCGATGTCTGGTGTGGACGTCACGCTTGAGGAAGATGTCATTAGCGCGAGGTCCCGCCTTCTCGCTACTGCAAGAGATCTTCACGGCATCTCGCTTGCGATGACCGACGCAATCGCGAGGTCTCGCGCAGAGATGCAGCACACCTACACGACCACCGCCGATATCAGCGCCGAGATCGACAAAGAGAGGAAGGATCTAGCAGACATTCAAAAAAATGCGGAGCAGGCGCGACGCGAGGATAACCTCGCGGAAGGTGAGAGGCTTGACGCCAAGGCAGTCGAAAAGCAGAAGGAGATCGAGAGGCTCGTCGCAGCGCGAAGCCCTTACACGAGAACCGGCATTTTGAGAAAGTACAACGACGCCTTCAGAGCCTCTTGGGACAGCGCAAAACGACTTCTCTCTGATGCTGATATTGACAGGCGCGTTAGCAAGTACGTCTCTATTGCGAGTCAGGATGAGGACAGGGTCAGCAGCAACAGTGACCTCTCCATTCGCCTCGCCAAGCAGCGCATCGCAAGGGCCAAGAGCCTCGAGACCAGCATTATCGCCGAGATCACGCGTGCTGCAGGTAGCGCGGGAGTTTCAAAGGACGTCCTTGACAGCGTCGGAAGCGCGTCTGAGAAGTACGCTGAGCAGGTCGCGCGCACTGTGCGACGCATTGCAGCGAACAACAGCTTCCAGATCCATCACCTGCGCCTCACTGACACGATTGACTCGATCTGCGAGGAGTATCGAGTGGGTGAGGCGTCGAATGCTCGCGACATGATGTCGACTGCACACGAGTTCGTCGCCGCCTTCCCGAAGTACGTCAGCGCAGGCGCCAGCGCCAATCCCGACATCTACGTGACGATGGGTGTGGTTCCACACAGCGAGGAGGGGAAGACCAAGCAACAGTTTCCCGACATTCTCTCGAAGCGTATCAAGAAGCGCGATCCTGTGATCAAGCTGCGCGTCAAGTCGAGCGGCAAAGAGATCTACGTCCTCCTCTCTGACGCGATCGCAGCAGCAAATGTTGAGTCTCGTCGCCTAAAGCCCGCTGAGGCCAGAGAGAAGTTTTCTAGAGAGCTGACTTACATCGCGAATCGAGCACTCCCACTGGTGGCTAAGAGCGCTGCCAGCGTGTCGCCTCTTGACCTCGATCCAGCACGTCCCCTCATTCGGCAGCTTGCCGACAGGATGGCGGAAAGAGCAAAGGCTACAGCGGATGAGCGATTCAGGGCGGGTCTTCGAGAGCTCGCACAGTCTTGTGAGGAGCAGATCAGCAAGCCGTTCGATCCCGCCGCTGACAGGCTGGACAACGCGAACCTCATTCGCTTCCTAGGCATGATCATAGTGGTGTCGCGAGATGCGGGAAGAGAAAGTGAGGTGACAACGCTGATTGAGCAGGCCTTCAGCGGGTACCCCAGCATCATCAGAGACGTGATCAACAAGGCCGACGTGATAAGGAGCGTGCGGGATGAGGCGGAAACGCGCCACATCAGAGTGAGCTCAGATGACGCGCGCATTGTCAATGCAGTGACAGACATCCTCGAGGCGCCCAGCGTCAGCTCTATCATTGGCTCAATTGTCTCCTCGCTCTCGATGATGGCAGGAGCTCGCACTTCCTGGCTGTCAGTCGAAAAGGACGCAGCGAGAACGGGCGAGGGCATGAGCATGTTCGACAGGCGCCTCATCGACATGATAGTTCCGGTGCCCAGTCGCTCGATTCTCACTCCGGGCACGAGCGTGACAGTGCGATCTCCTAGCAGGCGCATAGGAGACTCGGGCGTCTACAACATGCGCTACCTGGGAATAGGCTTCAACACACTGCGCAGCCAGCCCACGCTGGGATTGATCAGCGCAATCAAGCAAGCTACATTTACAGAGATCATACAGCCGATCCTGGAGGGTCTGTGCGACCAAGCAGCAGACGCATGGACGGGTCGGGTGGTCGATATGCTCATAGGAGGATCGAGCAGGACGACGGGAGCAGGCGGCGGCGCGGCAGCCAAGATGAGGTCGGCTGTGAAGCTCGAGTCAGACGTGAGCCTGACGCCGAGCGACAAGGCGATCATCAGGGGCAGCCTTCGCAAGGGCGTCCAGGAGCTCTTTGTTCTTCCAGAGGCGAGAGTCGGCAGGAAGGACGTCGAGGCGATCCGCCTCGCGTACGACGGATTCAACAAGTTCCTGGGCAGGAAGTACGTGCTAATGCACAACAACGCTTCCATCGCCGCCGCAGACAGCGACGCTGACTCCGTCCAGCTGAGAGTGAAGGACCTCATGCGTGTTGCGCAGGACGCCGCAGCTCGCATGATCTTCGATGAGCGAGGAGCACCCCAGCTCGCCCAGATGGTTCCCTGCACTGTCGCCCTTATCGACCCAGGCTCGGCTACAGCTGAGGGCAAGCTGCTTCTCTCTCTGCTCATGCCCAGCCAGGAGGGCGCACTTCGCACCATGTCACCCGCAAGCTACCGGGACACAGTCCTCGGAGTTAGGCGCGGAAGGACGGGCCGTCAGGCCATTTTTGGCTACGAGATCGAGCGGATCAGCCTCGCTGTGAAGCTGCTGAACGACTTTTTTGAGTCGCTGGACAGCGACACAGGCCCAAATCGCAACAACGTTGTGCCAATGATTGAGCGCGCCAAGAACGTGGCGCGCAGGCAGGACAAGGGGCTAGGCGACAATGTGCCGTCTAAAAAGATCTGCGATGCACTTGGCATACCCGCAAACTCAAGCCAAGATGAGATCGAAGAGCGGTGCAAGTCGCTGAGAAAGATGGCAGCGCTCGAGGTCTCGTACCTGAGCGACGTCAAGGGCAAGTTGACCGTCCTGATCAGCAACATCATCGCAGAGCGCTCAAATGACAAGACGCTGGGCAGCCTCAAGACTCTGCTAAGCCGCTACATCTCTGGGAACGCAGAGTACGACTCAGACTCGCTCATCGAGGCAGTCAGCGAGTCCTTCATGTCCTGGGTCGACGACGTTCCGCTTCCGGACCCGGTCGACATTGAGACGGCTGCGTCCCTCGCCCCCAAAAGCAGAAGCGCGAACAACGCCCTTGTGAGCGACGGCATTCCGCAGATGATAAGCGCGTTCGTGAGCATCGTCGTGGAAGCGCAGATGCCCATCTACAAGGCGCAGAGGAGCAGATCACTCATGCCCTACGAGATAAAGCAAACACAGGAGAGAACATGAGCAGGCCTTACCTCGCCAACTTTCTAGCCGCACCAATCAGAAGGGTGTCAGACACAGACAGGCTGACGCGCGGCATGTCTCGACGCCTCAATGAGGGCGTGGGCGATCTGCCTATCAGGGCACCCAGGGACGACTGGGAGACGGTCGTCGTCGGCGGTGTGGAGAGCATTCGCCGCACGTTTGATCTAAAGAGCGCAGCAGAGACGAAGATGCTCCTCTGCGACATCATCGACATACAGGAGCAGCTCGGCCACCAGGCAAGCGTGTCGATGGAGGGCAGTAGGATCACAGTCACATCGACGACCCACGAGCACGGGGAGACAACAGAGCGCGATCGAGAGCTCGCCAGGTGCGTCGACACCGCCTACAATGAGATGAGGATGGTGTACAAATGAGCGAGAGCGAGGGGCTTCTTCTGATGAGTGATGACCTGGCTGCGATCCTGGGAGCGAACGCGCTCCCGTCCGCTCCAGCAGGCGCTGAGTCGCGGGTCTCCCGCCTGAGGTGTGCTCCCCTCGTGGGAGGTGGCACGAGGATTAGCTTTCGGACCACGGACAGCGAGCTTGTGTCACGCGTCGTCAGCGCCCTTGGGACACACGTCGACCTCGCGCTCGCGTGCGGCGGTCTCACTCTCAGGACTGCTGGCCGCGCGACCAGCGCGCGCGTTCGCACACATGAGGGCGGAGAGCGGGCACTGGTAGTTTGCGTCGCGTCGTCGGCGCCTAAGTAGAGCTGAGGCACCCCATGGAATTCACCTTTGACAAGTTCATGAGCAGGATCTCGGACGAGGAGGCGCGTCGCGACGCCAAGCTCAATCCCGGCCAGGGCCCGCTCACAGCTGACCGCGCGAATGAGATCGACCCGAACCGCCAGCGCATTGCCGGGCGCGAGCACTGGATGAATCGCACGCGCGGAAGCTGGTCGAGATGAGACGCGTCACGCCCGAGGTGGCGGGCTTTCTCGACGCCCTGACCGAGGCGTCTGCCATGCAGGCGGAGCGAGGGGAGGCGCAGGTGCCCGATCGGACCGCACAGGTGAGGGCAGCACGTCCCACGCCGAGCCCGCAGAAGAAGGCGGTCGATCTCCGCGCGCCGGCCGTTGCCTCCGCACCAACTGAGGAGGCGCAGGAGTTCGACTTCTCGACGTTCGTGCGAAAGCTGAACACGCTCCGCGCTGGCAGGTCGCTCAAGAAGAACCCCGACCTCCAGGAGAAGCTCGACAGCTACTTCAACAACCTGGACGAGGGCGAGCGCACGGCCATCGTCACGTTCCTCGACGCGATCGGCAAGATCATCACGGCGGACGCGCCGCCGTCATCAGTGCCCGACCCATCAGACCCTCCCGCAAGCGTTAAGATGACACGTGCTCGCGCCGAGGAGGTCGTTCGTGAGGTCGTCAGAAAGCACTTTGAGGAGAGGCTCCGCAGCCTCACCTGAGATTCCTGCGCCTGTGTGCGAGGCCGTCCAGCATGTCGCCTCCTACATGGGCGACAGGGACGACTGGGTCGACGTCAAGAAGGAGATCATGCGGTGCGTTCGACCTGAGCTGCGCCGCCTCTTTTCGCGGCGCGATCAGGCCACCCGCGATCAGCGGCCCAACGACTTCGACCTCGCTGTCCTGGAGATGTACAGCGAGCTGTCCGGCGTCAGGATGGTCATCAGGACCCTTGCGGAGCGCCAGGCGCTGAGGGCCTGCCTCGAAGACGAATAGTTAGGAGGCAAGAGAGCGAAGATGAAGAAGCGTTCCCACGACCTGATGGAAGACATCGCGCCACGCGGCCTCAGGCTGGATCCCTCCGCGGGCGGATCTGGCGATGATCGCGCTCCCCTGCTCAACGTTCTGTCGTACCTGACGCGGCTCACTAAGGCCGCAGCCAAAGAGACGACACAGAAGGTTGTGAGGAAGCTTATGACCATGGGAGGTGATGCAAATAATCTCATTATCCAGGCGCGATACATCGTCAAAAAGCGAGACCAAGAATGCATAGCGCTGAGAAATTCAGACGCGCTCGCTGATGCAATCTGGGAAGTCTACGACAAGGGAACGCCGCAACAGAAAGCAAGCATGAGTAGATGCCTTGGCCTCTACAAAGATTCTGTTACAAGGGCCCTTGAAACCAACCCGTCTGAGGATTTGATCAGACAGGGCTGCAAGGAGCTTGGACTTGCAGCCGCCGTGCACGGATACGAGGAAGTGCGATCGCAGCTGCGCCTATACGACGAGAGCATCAACGATCTCATTCGTGTGCGATACACGGATGAACTGCGCACCGCACTCGGCGAGTACGGCCCGGACATGCGCGTGACCATGGAGGAGGATGAGGAGATTGCGCCCATTCTCTCTGCCGCTAGAGCCGCAAACAATGAATTTGAGAGGCTCGTGGCGTCGGGAAAGATGGCTACGTTCAGGAGAAACGACACCACAAAAATGTACCTGATCAGATTCGCTGATGACACCTACACGCAGGCCATCTGCTACAACCCACAGGCACAAAGCGCACTTCCTGAGTCGCGGAGAAGAGGGACTCTTCTTGAAAAAGCAGGCGCTGTTCCTGCGTCCAGAACAAACGTCAAAAGTGCAATGCGACGTGATCGCATTGAGATACCCGGCGAGAGGCCCTCACGCAAGACGTCCGATGGTCCCGTCAACTCTCTTGCAGGAGCCTACGAGCAGCTCAAGAAGACAGACGCAGGCATTGTTGACTCGCTTGAGAAAAGGGGCCTCAGCTTTGATAGACCGGGTGCCCTTGGGAATCCCAGGACAATAGTAACGCTAGGCTCCGGCGGGCAGCCCCTCAGCAAAATGACATTTCACTTTCCGCGGGAGGAAGTGAAGAGGGGAGTGGGATCCGCTAGCATGATGGGCAACCAGACCCACATCGCCTCCATGGGATCCGCTGACTTCCAGAAGCTTGCCACGGGCATCACACACGCATTCCTTCAGCGCAAATCCACTAGAACTCGAGTTCATTCCACCGCATTTCAGCTCATCTGTGACGCGCTTGCGGGACCGAACAAGTGTGCGGGAGACACCTACAAGGGCAACATCTTCGACATCTTTGAGACGATCGGCACGCGAGGAAGCATTGAACCCAGGGTGCTTCAGCCCTTTATGCTTGTCTTGTGCTATCTTATCCGCGAAGCGTCACAACGTGGCGGCGGTGACACTGAATACGAGCGTCCCTTCTACCTCCAGCAGTACATGAGGGACGCCTACGACATGAACGTGGCATACCACACTCTTGCTGCGTGGCGCGCTGACCAGGCTGGCGAGGAGCTGCCTCCAGGCGTGCTGGACGTGAGGCCCGGCTCTAAGAAGCCCGGCATCTTCGATCGCATCGGTCGCGCTGCGAAGGCGAAGAGCCTCAACAGGATGATCAGCGCGCTCAGGGACAACGACGTCCTGCGCACTATCGGTGTCGCTGGGTCCAACATCTCCATCATCGACGGCGACGACGACGAGCAGGCGTTCGACGTGACGGGCCCTGAGGAGATAGATCTCGTCCAGAGGCGCGAGAAGGTCACAAGCGCGCTCGACTCCCTGATCAAGGACCACATTCCCGACCTCAAGAAGGGCCTCGTCCGCGCCACGAACTACATCAAGAGGCGGCCCATAGCGCCCAACACGGCAACAAGTCTGGGCGGAAATCTGCCTCTCATGACATTCTGCATGAGCGTGGCAGAGATCAGCAACAGCTCAATTGCCGTTCAGGCCCTGAAGGACATGGGCTGCAAACACGAGGGATCACTCGCCTTCATGGACAATGTCACACCTCTCAACGTCTGGAACAGGTGGACGCAGTTGAGCGGTGAGCCAAGCGCCATGCCGAGCGGAGACGTTGACTTCTCATACAGTAGGACCCGTGAGTTTAATGCATGGAAAAACTTTGCTTTGGGAGCGATTGCAGGCAAGCTTGCGAAGCACGTGTCCCAACTTCTGCACTCCCAGTTCGTCCTGCCCGTCATCGCCTGCCTCTACGTCGCAATACACGAGTTTCGAGCGCAGCGCCTTCTGACAGAGGCAGAGTTTGAGAAGTACTACAAGTCGCTTTCCGCGCTCGCCAATGATGTTGAGCTCGAATTCAACGGCGCCTCGATCAGCCTCAACGCGGCGACTGTAGCCTCAAAAGTCACGGCAGCGGGCTCCTTCGCAGTGAGAACAGGCATCAGGAAGATTGTGGAGCCAGCCAGCGTCTACCCGCAGAAGTCAGTGGGCAAGGTCCAGCCCGAGCTCAGAAAGGTGCATATGACCGAGGGAGGGCCCTTCATCATCGACATCGCGGACAAGTACATCATGCCCCGCGACCGCCCAGGCCCCGGGGCACCTCCTGAGCCTCCCGCGCCGCCTGACTCATCTCCCGCGGCGCCGTCCGCTGTGCCGCCCACGTCTCCCCCGTCACCCACGGCTCCGCCCACGCCCACACCTGCTCCGCCTCCGCCGCCCGCGGCCATCGCTAGGCAGATTGTCTACGAGGAGAAGGAGGTGGGAGGCGAGACAATAAAGACGAGCTGGAAGCCAGAGAAGCGGAATGGGATCACAATTGAAGTGCAGCTAGGCGGCTTTAAAGCTTCTATTTTTGCAGTTGCGGAAGGATCCAGTGCAGTCAACCGGCATGTGCTTGAGCAGGATGCCTTTACGCAGCTTCAGATCCTAAGCGGCGCTACTGTCGCGAATGCCGTGTCAGGAGACGACCCGCTCAACGCCAGAGATGAACAAAGCCTCAAGCAGTCAGTCAGTCCGACAGGCCCACATCCGATCACCATTGAGACTCTTGCCGACGCAGTTCGCAGTTTCCTGGAAGGAAGAGATGAGCTGATCATGTTTCCTGGGGCCACGCAAGTGCCGGATCCTTCCGAGCCACTCAGGGTCACTTGCTCTTACAGGCGACCGCGGTGAGACGAGTTTGACACGGCAGTTTAGACTGCATGCGGAGTTCTAACCATGACAGCAAAGCAGCAGCGTTGGGTGCCAGAGATCGTCTACGAGGAGGGAAGCTCCCAGATTCCCTACATCCATGTTCCAAACGGCGAGGAGGATCCAGGCATCCTGTTCATCCTCCTCTCACGCGAGACGGGAGAGACTGAGCCTGACGAGAAGGGAAATGAGGTTCCCATCATCGACATGGACCTGCACCAGTACGCGGACATGTCAACCCTCAAGAGGAAGCTGCCTGCTGACGTGTACGACCAGGTCAGGAACGTCCTAGGGCTCCTTCCCCTCAAGGAGGCAGTCGAGAAGGGCAGGGCGATCACGTTCAACGTGCGCGAGGAGATTGGCGCGCGAACTGACGCTGATCGTCGACGCGAGGAGATCTACTCGGAGGTGCAGGAGAGCCTCAAGAGGAAGATCGAGGCGGCAGACTGAGCGCGCTGAGCATAACGCGTGAGGACGCGCGCCTCATCCTCGCGCGCCTGCAGCAGTTCAGCATGGACATGGAGCAGCTGTACAGCAAGTACGGCGTGACAGTCGCATCGAACGTGGGAAGGCGCAACAACTCCCTCTCGTGGGTGCACGAGCACCTTGTGGCCGTGTCCCTGGGCGTGACGTCCGACGGTCGCACGGGGCACCCTGACATGCTCGTCGACGGCCACCCGATCGAGTGCAGGATCGGATCGCCCAGGTCCAATCGCGGAATGACTCTGTCCTCCTCTTGGTCCACTCTTCGCAAGCACCCGATTGCGGACTACGTCTACATCGTGCTCACGCGGGACGCTACGTCCTTTGCCTTTCTGCACGTTCCCGACGTGGTCGAGGACGACTTCAAGCCGATGACCTCGCCGAACCAGCACAAGGCCTACCTTCGAAGGACTGCGGTCGTGGACAGGGTCCGATGCCTCCACGGTGTGATGGAGGTGAAGGGTGACACCTTCAGACTTTGGCCGGAGCCGCTCTAGACGGAAAGTTGGCGTATATGTAAGACAACGGAGATCCCGACAATGAATTTCAATGTGGACCGCATCGCGCAGCTCGCCGGCCTCGCTGGGAGCGCCAAGACCTCCCTCAACGAGGGCGCCGGCCGCGGCGTCCTCAATGAGAGCTCAAATCGTCGGGCGCAGCCCACGACCTACGACCGCGTCGTTGAGGAGCTTCAGACGCGGGGCCTCGAGATGTTCTACTCGCCCGAGCAGATCCAGGAGGCCATC
>JACCDP010195739.1_pt1 | contig 12086 bp, 15 predicted proteins | sample 7445841 | NCBI WGS metagenome assembly JACCDP01 (sample SAMN15323441, study PRJNA562643) | freshwater metagenome | isolation source: river surface water | place: USA:Blue River Watershed | collected 2017-08-17
AAGTGAAGTGAATGGATTCGGGGTCAATTTTGGCATTCAAGTTTTGAAAAAATTTTTACAAAAGTAATTTAAAAATTTTGCCCTCGTAGCTCAGTGGATAGAGCATCCCCCTCCTAAGGGGAGGGTCGCAGGTTCAACTCCTGCCGAGGGCACCATTACTACAGAATATTATCATTTTTTTGTAGTATAGTCAAATGTATACTACTTTCAGATATAATATTCGTTATGATTCAGTCAGTATCTAAACGACATCGGAGCGTCCCCCTTCAGAACTCTATTACCAAAATCGGTAAGGGTTATCCTGATAAATTAGTGATTTTCAAAATTAGTGCATCACCTTTCTGGTGGGTGCGTTATTACACTCAAAAACGCATCGTTAAAAAATCAACGAAAACTGATAACGAAAAAGATGCGATTAAATTTGCAATCAAGTTTTATGAAGATATTCTTTTAAGAGAACGCAATTTAATGCCTATCGGTTCATCTCCAAGTTTTGAGAGATGTTCAATAGAACTTCTTGCAGAACAGAATCAAAAGATTGAACGAGGTGAATTAAATAAAAAGTTAAATGAGAACGATAACACAATACTCAAAAAACACTTGAATCCATTTTTTAAGGGGATGGATATAAGGAGTATCTCTTATAAACATATCAATGCGTATCTTGCAGAGTGTAATAAGACATATCAACTCTCCCCTGGGAGTCTAAAGAAACACACAAACTTATTAAGTAAGATTCTTAAACTTGCAATGCGTGAGAATCTAATAGAACGCATGCCTATGATGCCTTCTATTAAGTTAAGTGATTCACCAAGAGGGTGGTTCAGTATCAAAGAATACGAACACTTAAAAACAAAATTACAAGAACTGATAGACAAAAACTTCAAAGTCAAAAATCAAACGATTACAAAAGAGATGTCATATCTAGTGACATTTATGGTGAATACATTTTTGCGACCCAGTGACTTGAAGAATTTAAGACATAGAAATATAGAAGTTGTTGAGAATGAACAAAAGTATTTAAGAATTTCAACTGAAAAATCAAAGACTGAAAATCTTCCAATTGTCACTATGGAATATGCAATCAACATTTACAGAGATATTTTGAAGTTACATGGGCAAATCAAAAAAGATGACTTCGTATTTTTACCTCATATATTAAATAGAGACCGTGCAATGAAGATTATGAGTAGTCAGTTTAATGAAGTCTTGAAATACGCAGACTTAAAAAACTCATCATCAGGTGAACCTAGAACACTATACTCACTTCGTCATACTGCAATTATGTTTAGATTAACTAAAGGCGACCATATAGACCTTCTTACTCTTGCACGAAATGCAAGAACTTCTGTTGATATGATTGAACGCTTTTATGCGAAACCACTATCTGCTGAGATGAATGTTGATAAATTACAATCTATGAGAAGTAAAAAGTAGTCCTATTCCTTACACCAAATCGTTCTAAAGTAGTTCAAAAATAGCACAAATATCTACTGTAATCCTTAAATAAAAATCTCTCCTACATATTGAAATTCTCTAAAAAACGGAGGAGCATTTAAGAACATACTCAAGAAAATAATAACAAGAAGAAGTAATGAATTATGCGATTTATAGACAGACAAAAAAGAGATATTCAAGACTTTAAGAAGTTATTACCTTATCTTCAACACTTGATTCATAAAGTGCATTTAACAGATAAACCCAAAGTTTATCACTTCAATAAATCTGATTTCATCATGCGTCTTAACGGTGACATTGTAGAGATGTCATTAGTAGATGAAGCACCGATATTTCCTACACTTGCATTTAGAGAGTTAAGTTCTGCAAAGACTGATTTGTTGTATTACAGAATCGGTCAAGATTTTAGGTCTAAACTGATGGAAGCATTTTAATGAAATCTGAAAAATATACTTGCCCTGAATGTCATGCCAAAGAAGGTGTAGACATTCTTTATGGATACCCCACAGATGACACATTACAGTCTTGGTTCAAGAAAGAAGTAGAGTTAGGTGGTTGTATTGTTGGTAAGGAAAAACCGACACATAAGTGTTTTAAGTGTGGTCATCAATGGTAAAAAAGAAAGAAATCAGAATAGATGTATGTCAGACTGACTTTTGGGAAGATGCAAAGTCATATATTGATATTCGTAATTGTTCTTTTGGATTTAAGTGCAATCAGAAATGGGAAGACTTACTCAAACGCAAAGAAAAGAATATCAAATACTGTCACGAGTGCGAAAAAGAAGTATATTTAATTGAAACAAATACAGAACTTATGCATGCAATTAAGTTTAATCACTGTGTTGCAATTAAAGTAAGGCATGATGAGATACCGCAGAAAAGAAAACCACATATAGATGTGGGGATGTTAACTTCAACGAATTATGATGAACCTGCGTATTTGAGGAATAAGAAGTGAAGAAGTTATTAAAGCGATTTGATAGAGTTTCTTACAAAAAACTAAATAAAAAAATGCAAGAAGCATATAACTTTCAAAAAGCATCAGCAGTTTTAGCAGATTATGGTTTTGTAACTAACCTTCTTAAATATGACTGGCAAAGTGCTGATTTTCTTGCACAACATATGAATGGTGAGTGGTTAAAGATTCAATTAAAAGGAAGACTTACTTGCAGTCCAAAATATTATGGTAATGACTTGTATATTATGTTTCAAGATAAAGATGATGAAAATATGCCATGGTATCTTTTCCCCCACGATGATTTTATGAATGAAGTCATAAGACTTAAACCTAATAGTGCAGGAGCGAAGAAAGGTTTTAGTATGGGTAAAATTTCTAAAGAGTATAAAAAATGGTTATTAAATTTCCTTATTTCTTAAAGTTTAATCTTTTTTTACTCCTTTTCACCTCTATCTGTGTTGCACAACAGAAATTCAATCCTATGACAGGTAAATATGAAACAACGACACCTGACGCTGTATTAAAGTATAACTATATGAAAGATGAATATAAGTATGTAAAACCTGATTCACAGATACGATTAAATCCATATTCAGGAGAGTTTGATATGGCACCTAAAGAATATAAACAGAAATATGATTATATGAATGATAAGTATGAAACTGTGCATCCTGATGCAAAGATGCAAGTGAATCCATACACAGGTGAATTTCAGTATGTAAATCCAGGTGCAAAACCTGAAATGAATTGGTCAACAGGTGATTTTGAGTACCCGCAACAATGAAATTAGAGATCAATTAACAATATGGAAATAATATTAATTTTAGGTTTTGTAATTGGATTTTATTATTTTATGGATTTTGTTGGCACAAAACTAATGAAAAAAAAAGATGATTCTGGGGCAAATGCTGTTGTTGGAATATTATTTATAACAATTATCATCATTATTTATAAACTGCTCAAGGGTTATGATGACGCAACTCGTGACGCAATAGCAATTGGAATCATATATGGGGTTCCCATTATTCTTTATATTTATCACAAAAAAAAGAAATAATTAAATGGGTTATCTTATTGAATACAAATGTCCTGAATGCGACTTTAAGAGAGAAATACACGAAGGTTCTGGCAAGGCAGTATTTGCAAGAACTTATATGTGTAAAGACTGTTGGGATCTAACAACAGTCACAATCTGTAAAGATGATAAAAATGTCATCGTTGAAGGTATTAATAGATATACAAAATACACATTAATTAATAATGATCCCAAACAATTCAATTGTGAATATTGTAATAGTAATAATTTAGAAGAATGGACAATGACACATTGTCCAAGATGTAGCAGTAAAATGGTTAAACAAGATAATTATTGGTGGGGACTTTGGCATTAAATGTATTTACTTAATCACATTCGTTCATCATTTACAAAGTGGATTGATTTGAAATCAAAGGCAAATCGTCTTGAGTTCTTTACTGGACTTATATCAAGTGCACTTTTTCTTGCACTTAATGCACTGATTGTTATTCAACTCAACTCTTATTCGGCATATTTAAGAAGTGACAATTTATTTGTCTTTTCTATTATCTATTTTTTTATTGTAGTCTTATTTACATTTATACAATGCCATTCACTTGTTGCACGAAGATTGAATGATATATCTGTGAATCCTTACTTTGCTTTTTTACCTTTCATACTTGCGTCTTCATATCTAATACTTAAATCTTTTTATGATACAGATGCATATGGTCATTTTACTCTTATAGTTATTTTGTTAGTAATAGTAATTTATTCAACAATGATGGTGAGTGAAAGTGATTAAGACATCTACGATTTTATGTCTTTTATTAATTTCACTTATTCTAGTGTCGTGTGGTAAAAATACACCAAATAATTCAGATGCTTATCTAGATATATCTTTTTATGATAAGTTTGATAATGAAATAGATTCAGCACGAATTGAATTTCTTTCTGGAAAGAATCCTATTAATTCTAATTTTGAATACATTAATGACAATCAAGCACAAGATAAATGTATCAAACAAATACAAAGAATTACTGGAAGAGAATATTTTAGACTTCATTATTTTGTTGATAGTAACTATTATGCCGAACATGAACCAAAAGAAAGTAAGAACTATGACAGAATTTCAAAAATTAAATTTGAATGCCATGTAAAACAAAAAGATATAAATGAAAATTGCAAAGAAAAACTAGCAGAAAAGTTTCTTACAAAAGAACTTTTATTAAGAAATAAGGCACCCAAAGAAATGTCTAAAGAAGAAGCAAATGAAGTATTGATGCAAGTTTCTGGCAAGTTAGAGTTATACATTGAAACTGGAAGTTGTAATTATAGAATTTTAGGAAATCCTCAAATTTTTCAAATTAGTGAATTATTAAAATGATATTGAAAATATTACTTTTGTTTTGTATTTCTCTTAATTGTTATGCCGACTGGACGCTTGCAGATAAAGACAACAACAATCAATACTTTGTTGATTTAAGTGCAATCAAAAAAGAGGGCAAAACTATTAAAGTTCCTGCATATATTAATCATAATAAGATGACTAAAGATGTGCCTTATCTATCAGAAGGTCTAATGATGGAATTTGACTGTAAACACAATCAATTAAGAATTGTCTTTATTGCACCCTACAAGAAACACGATTTAGAAGGTGAACCTGACGATTCTATGCGTATTGATGATGCAAAATGGATGAAGAGTGGTAATAAAGGATTAGGTGCAATGTTTAGTAAGGCATGTAAAGTCTAAATTATGAGTAGATTAGATATAAACATTCACAGAAAAAATCAACCACCAAGATTTATTATGAATGCTTGTTTGATTTCTTGTTTTTTAATAGGTAGTAAATATGGGTATCAGTTTGCATCAGAATATAGTCTTTTTATCAAAATACTATCAGCACTATTAGGAGGATTTACCGCCACTTTTATTAGTGAAGAGGTTTATTATTGGAGTAGAAATTCTAGTAAATCAATAAGGACTATTGCATGTATTCTGGGAAGTTTTGCTGGAGCATCTCTATCTGTGTTACTTTTTATATTATTAAAATATCTGTTTTAATTTATACCTTCCTGACCTCCACCACTAAATCACCTTTTCTTAATATAATCTTCAATTGATTTACAAACTTGGTTAAATCACTATTAGAAATGGTGGGTTTAGTGTTAGGAGATAACTTTAGGGTCAGGATAATGTTCTTATTGTTCATAAGTTATACCATGAACCTATTCTTGTTATATTCGGATACATGCCTAAGCAATAGCATACGAGCAAATGTGGAAGGTTTAAGGTGATGGGAATTCGCAATCTGGATAAGGTATTGTTCAAACTTCTCATCAATACGGATATGGATGTTCTTGTTTAATTGTTTATTCATTAGGTAGTCCTTTCGTTAGCAAGCAGATAAAGCAGGTGGTTTAGGTAGTAACTAGATTAGGTTACTTTGTGATGTATTTAGTATGGATTGGTATTAGCACAATGCTTCGCATATTCGCTTCGCTCATGGATTCTATTTTATTACTTGCGGTAAGCGTTTTCTGAAGATGCAATTTGCCTATCCGAACGGCAAATCACATCTAAAGAACTTGCGTATAAGGTCTCATCAATGCAATTAGATATGCAAAACTCATAAGAGAAAGAGCGGTCATGCGGTCTTCTTTTACTTGCAGATTAATGACGCAGAAACTATTAACTTATCTAATCAATCAATAGATTCTTGTGAGTTATCATGCGGGGATAGCGCTCACTCGTTACAGGAATCATTTATCAAGTGTCATTCTGTATTGGACACTTCTCATCATATAAATTGTCTTAATAACACATCAAACACACACAACACGGTCTTCAACTTCTGTCGTTCTGTATGACCGTCTGAGGTCTTTAGGACTTGTATCACTTGTTACATACTTATTTAGTCGTTTTGAGTTGAGAAATGAGACTTTTTTATATAATATTTCATTATATTCAATAAGTTACATATAATTAATAGTTATATAAAGTAACTTATAAGTGCTCAAGAGGAGTGTTCAGAAAGTCTGATTTATTAGGTAACGATTTAATGAGTGTTTCAGGGTAGTTATAAGTCGGTTCAGAAAAGATTCAGAAACTTGATACTTATTAAACTTTAGTCTTTAAGTAATTTACTACACTTTTCCAGTCCGGAAATTGTTCTTGTCCAAAATGAATATGTTCGCCCTTAAAGTTTCCTGCCCCATTTGCAGTTCTATCATCTATTAAGAAGTCACCCATACTTAAATTCTTATGATGCGAGAATATAAGTCTTTTATATGCAACGTCACCAAGATATTTTTTAACCCAATTAAGTTTATCTGTAAGTGCTGTATCATTTTCCCATGGAGAAGTGCTAAGAATATATGTATCAAACAAAGAAGTCAGTTCTTTATAAGACTCAATTGCATCTTTCATAGGGTCCATTAATGCAAAAATACCAGGTATTTCATCTTCATCACCCTCATATTCTTGTAGAATTTCTTCTGGTAATTTAGAAAATGCAGAAGTGAAGTTTACTAAAACATTATCCATATCTACATAGAGTATTTTTTTCATTTAATTATTTAACCTTAAATAAATCAATAATCTCTGCAAATGAGTTTGGAGTTTGTCCTAATCTCTCCCATTCCTCTTGTTTGATGTATAGACAGTTCCAATTTTTACCTTCTGCCTTTGTTGCATCCTCACACCATACTTTTAATCGTGCAATCTTTCGTGGGTCATCTAAATCTTCCGCCCCCTTTGTTTCTACTACATAAAAGTCACCATTCTTTAATTTAACTGTAAAGTCAGGGAAATAAGAACCAATACTTCCATCATGTTTTTGATAGGTCATTTGAAAGTTTAATTTCTGAAAATTCTTTACAAATGATTTCACATCAACAGTCGCATCTAAAAATCCTGCAAATTGAAGTTCAAAGTGTGAATCACCTACAATCTTATTAAATAGTGATTTCTGTGGGTTATTGAATGTCTCAAGTGTTCTTGCGACTGCGAAAGTTTTAACATTACTAATCTTGATGTGATTGATAACTTCAGTTGTACCTTTATCAACAACTGTAAGTTTATTAATAGAATCTTTGAAAACTCTCTTTATAGTTTCACGAACATTAGATTTACTTAAATTACATGCAATATTTGGGTCTTCTAAATTGACTATTTGCCCAAATAATAAATCTTTAATGAAATGTTTTACTTTCCCATAAAGAACATCTTTGCCACCATAAAGTCTTAATTCTTGCATGATTGAATTTGTGAAGAAAGAGATGATTGAGGTGCCATTAATAATCAAATCGTTACTTAATTTCACTTCTTTCATCACTTCATCGTGAATGATGTCTCTGAAAACAATATTTTTTTGTTCTTCGGCAGTAAATTCAAGGATAGGACACACTTTGAATTCAAAACTATCAGGGTCTAATAAATCTAAATTCTTATAGTCTCTTTGAATTCTATTTGTTAAGACTGGAATCTCAATATCAAGGTCTTTTTCATCTTTACTCTTATCAATCTCAATAATTGTCGGTCCTGATGCTTCTGAACCTCTTCCCATTGACCTTTCTTCAAGAATGACACCTTCTCGTTTAATACTCTTAACAAATTCAATAAAACCTTCAGAACCTACAACATTCAATTCTTCTTGAAAACCACTACCAAAATACATTTTTCTTAATCCACGACCTAATGCTTGTTCAGGAAGTATGTTTGCCTTTGCACTAAAAGGACGGAGACCAACAACAGTTGTGACATTTCTTACATCCCAACCTTCTTTCAACATTAAAACAGAGATGATTGCTTTTACATTATTGTCATTACTATCAACTCTGTTTGCCATATCACGAAGTGCCATTAATTCACTTTGACTTTTGCTTGATGTATTTTCTTCAATTTCACCTTCTTTATTTGTATGAATGACAAAAGTTGAGTTTTTTAGGATAGGAAATGAGTTCTCAAGATAATCTCTCACTTCATCACAGTTTTTTGTGTCATCTACCATGATAAAAAGTAATGCTTTTTTGCCTTCTATTTTTTTATGTTTTTCATAGTCTTGTTGCCAAACTGTGACACCTAAATCAATATAGTCTCTCCATCTTTCAGAGAATTTAGATGAGTCATGTTCTGTTAATTTACCTAAACTTGCCTCATCAGGGAGTATGGGTTTTTTCACAACATCTTGTTCAATTGCTTCAACTAGAGGGTAATCAGAAATTGTTTGTATGAATATTTCACCATTCTGATTTTTAGGAGTTGCAGTTACATCAATTTGGATAGGCATATTTTTAACATTTGAATGAATATTTTCAATTGTTTTGAACCATGCCATATTTGAATCGTGAATGTGATGTGCCTCATCATTTAACACAATGAGATTATCTAAATCTTTAACGATATCTTTGACTGTTATCTTGTTATCACTTGTTTTTGCAACAGGTTTTTCACCAAGAAAGTAGTCAATACTTGAATTCTTATCCGTTGTTTTAGTTCTATTAGAAAATCTTTGAATATTTGTTAGAAATATATTGCCACTTCTTGAAATAGAACCAATATTATCTTGTATGTGAACTTTAGGGTTAAAGTCACTACTCCACATTCTTCCCTCATAATTATTTGGTGGAAGTGCAGGGTCACTTCTAAAAACTCTTAAACCTTCAATATCTGTTTTTAATCTATCTAATACTATGGTGTTAGGTGCAAGTAATAAAAAATTCTGTGAAAGTTCTGAATCTTCAACATAAAGTTTATGAAAATATGCCCATACAATAAGTAAAGATAGAACTTTCGTTTTGCCTGTGCCTGTTGCTTGTTTTGCGACTAAACGAACCCACTGTTCATCAAACATTGATTCAACTAATACACCCGATGAATCAAAACGAAGTAATTCAGATGGGTGTCTAATCTTCTCTACTTCATACAAGTAGATGATTGATTCAACTGATTCTCTTTGTGCAAAGTAGTATTGAAATCCACTTTCGTGACCATTCACAAACCAATGTTTTAATAGTGCACGAGTAACATCAGAAGCATTAGGGTATTCATCTTCTCTCCATTTATAGACTGCCTCTCTAATTTTAGGTACAAGAGGAGGCATAAGACTTTGAGGGTCTGCAACATCTTCACCAGGAAACCATCTAACTGTTGGATGTAGGATTGAATATGGAGATTTCGGAAAGGTTTTATCAAGACCCATTAGATTGTCACTTCCATGACTTTAATTGTGTCATTACCAAAAATATCTACAACTTTAACTGCGACTTTTGTTTTACCAGTTAAAAACTGTTTTTCAGAACTAATTAATTCTAATTTTTTATCATCTTTAGTTCTAAATGATTGCCATTCGTTTTCAAAAACATAGTTTCCTGTCCAAACCTCTTCAATAGAACCATCTTCTTTTTTGAATTTGATGATTTCAGGTTTAGATTCATAATCAAAATCAACTGACCAATAATCAATCCAATCATGCCAATTCTTTGTTAGTATATTTTCTGTAATATTGCCTTCTTTATCTTTGCGTTTTTCTACTAAATCACCATTTTCAACAATGATTTTAGATTTGCCTGCTTGAATTTCTTCATTGATATTAAGATTACCTTCATTGTAGAAAACTGCAAAGTCAGTCAGTTCAATAGATAACATATTCTTTTTAATGATAGGTTTGAATTCAATATATGCGATGTCATAGAAAATGACTTCGCCTTTTTGAACCGCTCGTTTATCAAACACATCAACAGGAATCTGTTTATAAGATAATCGTATTCCTTTATCCTTTGCTTCTTCTTGAAGTGTTCTATCCCAACCCATTTCAAATTCAAATGCAAGAATGTCTATGGAGGTAATATTATTTTTAATACATTCATTAATTACTTCTTCAACATGATTTCTTGATAGTGCTTGATTCACAGGACCAATAGATACGAATTCAAATCCTTTTTTACCATGAAGTGTATTGAATCCTTGAACTTCAGTTGCTTTGTATGCTGCAAGAATTAATGACTTGAAATCTTTTTCTTTTTGAATTCGTTCTTGTTGCTTTAATTCATCTCTTTCATTTTTACCATCATAGACAAAATGTTGTCTCTGGTACTTACCTAAATTGAGAATTTCAAATGCACGATAATCTTTACCATTTTTTTTTAATTCTCTTTGAACATTAATAAGTCTTTTACGGGTAGTGTGTATACCAAACTTACCTAAATCAGAACATATCCATTTTCTACCTAATTTTTCTGCAACTGCTGCAGTTGTTCCGGATCCTACAAAAAAATCACAAACTATATCGCCCTCGTTTGAGGATGAACTTATAATTCGCTCTATAAGATTGTGATGTTTTTGAGTCGGGTAGTTTGTCCATTCTTTTGATGCGGGTTGAAGAGAAGGTATCCTCCAAACATCATCAACCTTTTTATCTTCAGAAATCCTGTACATTAGATTTCCATCTGAATCTTTCTTATTAACTAATTTTCCATTAACTGATTCGCGAACAAGTTGTTGAACAGGTTCATCTCTTTTTTCTCTTGCTCCATGAAAAGTTGAAATTTTGTTTTTTGAATAGAATAGAATTGAATCATGCGCTCTCGGGAAGAAATTGTCTGCTGCGGAGTATTTGTTATAATAATGCCAAATAATCTCATTTTTGAAATTATCAACTCCGAAAATTTCACCCATAATTAATTTTAATGGTGCATTTAATCTCCAATCACAATGAACAAAGATGCTTCCATCTTCTGCTAATAAATCACTCATTAAATTTAATCTTTCATAAATCATTGAAAGAAAAGAATCCGCCCCATTACCCCATGTATCTCTATATGCAATATGTTCAAGAACATTTGGTTTTTTTTCATATGTTGATTCTCCAATCTCTACGTCCATTGAAAAGTCTGCACCAACATCAAACGGGGGGTCAATATAAATTAATTTAATACCACCATTTTTCTCAATCTCATCTCGCATGGGACCATTCTTCAATGAAGAAAGAATATATTTGTTATCACCCCATATAAGTTTGTTTGTCCAACCTGCTGTTTGTCTACCCGATGTGAAATCAAATGAATCTTGTGCTAGTTTTTTTGTTTCTGTGCGGGGTTCATCAACATGTTCGATGATTTGAAAGGGAAGAACTACATTAGTGACTTCATCTGATTTGCCGTTCCAAGTGAGTTCTACTTGTTTTGATTCATCAAATAAAAGAAATCGGTATTTCTCCGGAAGAGGTTTACCTTCTTCTATAAATCGGACGGCATCTCGTTTTTCGTTGTCGGTTAATTTCATCTTTTTTAATCTTTTTTTTCTGATTAAACTAGATGAATTATTACATTTTCTAGTCATTTTTAGGTGACTTTGAAACTTATATGACCGAATAAACCGTACCAATTCCTATCTTTAATTCTCTTGCAATTTGTTTAATTCCTATACCTCGTTCCCTAAGCAACTTAATCGCATTTCTCATCCCGTCATTCATTTTTGTAGGTCTTCCCATCTTCACCCCTTGAGAAATTGCCCTTTGTTGCCCTGCAATCACTCTTTCACGAATGAGATTTCTTTCAAACTCTGCCAATGCACCAAAGATACTGAACATCATTCTTCCTGCACTTGTGGATGTATCCATACCTTGTTGCATAAAGAACAAGTCAACTT
>JACCDP010753815.1_pt1 | contig 12085 bp, 4 predicted proteins | sample 7445841 | NCBI WGS metagenome assembly JACCDP01 (sample SAMN15323441, study PRJNA562643) | freshwater metagenome | isolation source: river surface water | place: USA:Blue River Watershed | collected 2017-08-17
AAATAAAAATTGATAAAGTAATATTTATAAGAATAAACATAATAAATAAATGAGTTTAGAATTTCAAATATATGATTATGTGGAAGATCATGAACTTCCAGAAAAAGAAGAAGAAAATAGTTTAACAGATTATATAATTCATGTATTTGGTAGAACAATGGAAGGTAAATCTGTTTATGCAAAAGTAACTGGATTTACACCACATTTTTATATATCATTACCTGATGATTGGGATACATTAACAAAAAAAGAAATAAATGAGAAATTAAAAATAATGTATAATTGGTTAATTGGAAAAGATAATAAAAAAATATGGTATAAATATAAATCATCCTTTTTAAAAATGGATTTAAAACAAAAGAAAAAAGCAGAAGGATTTACAAATGATAAAATATTTAATTTTGGTAGATTAGTTTTTAATAATTTGACTGTAATGAAAAAATTTTCATATTTATTTGAAAATAATGAATTATTTATACCAAATGTTATAAATAAACCAACAAAATTTAAATTATATGAAAGTAATTTATCGCCAATGTTAAGATGTTTTCATATTAATAAAATTAGTGGTTGTTCATGGATATGTGCCGAAAATTATACAAAAATAAAAAAAAATAATCAAGAATCATTATGTGATATTGAAATTAATATTGATTGGGAAAATTTTAATCCAATTTTCAAAGATAATAATGCACCATTAATTATTGCTTCATTTGATATAGAATGTTATTCTCATGATGGGCAATTTCCACAAGCTTATAGAAAATTAGATGAGATAATTCAGATTGGTGTTAGTTATACAAGACTTGGGGAAAGTCAACCATATAGAAAATGGATTGCATGTTTAGATAAGACAGATCCAATCCCAGATATTATAGTAGAATCATATGAAACTGAATATGAATTAATAGAAGCATGGAAGGATGAGATAAATAATAATGATTGTGATATAATAACAGGTTATAATATATTTTATTTTGATGAAAAATATATTTATGATAGATGTGATAAAATATTAGGTTTAAAATCAGAAATAAGTTATTTATCAAAGTTAAAAAATAAATCTTGTAATTTTAAAGAAATGAAATTAGAATCATCTGCTTTAGGACAAAATATTTTAAATTTTTGGGAAACACCAGGGAGAGTTCATATTGATTTGATGAAAGATGTTCAAAAAACATATAATTTATCAAGTTATAAATTAGATTTAGTAGCTTCTAATTTTATTAGAGGTGAAATGATTAGTTATGAAAAATTAAATGATAATAATGATTTTACATTTATTTGTAAATCAGTTGATGATATTCAAGATAATGATTATATTCATATTGAAATAATAAAAGGTTTTGTATCTGATGATGTAGGTGAAAAATACATTGTTTATAAAATAGATAGATTAAATAATATTTTATATATTAGGGGTGATTCTATTTTAGATGCAGAATTAGAAATATCAAAAAAACATAATTGTAAAATATTTTGGTCACAAGCAAAAGATGATGTTGGTCCAAAAGATATATTTAGAATGCAAAAAGAAGGACCTGCAGAACGTGCTATAGTTGCTAAATACTGTATTAAAGATTGTAGTTTAGTAAATCTATTAATTAATAAGTTAGAAGTAGTAAATAAAAACATTGAGATGGCAAATGTATGTTTTGTCCCTTTAGGTTATTTATTTACTCGTGGTCAAGGAATAAAATTATTTTCATTATGTTTAAAAGAGTTTAGAGAACAAAATATTATTTATCCAGTTAAAAAAGTAAAAAAGGATAAAGAAGGTAATTTAGAATCAGTAGATAGTTATGAAGGTGCAATTGTATTTGATCCAGTACCACAAATAGACTATGAGGCTAATTCTACAAAAGATTATGCATCATTATATCCTTCATCAATATTGCATAAAAATATGAGTGATGAAACAGAAATAATTGATCCTAAATTTGATAATTTAGAAGGAATAACATATTTTAATGCATCTTTTAATGAAAGTGATGGAAAAATTACTTATGTTAGATATGCAAAAAAAGATAATAAATTGGGAGTTATACCAACTATTTTAGATAATTTGATGAAAGAACGTAAAGCAATTAAAAAATTAATGAAAACAGAAAAAAATCCATTTAAATATAAAATATTAGATGCAAAACAACTTGCAGTTAAAGTAACTGCAAATTCATTATATGGACAATTAGGAGCACCTACATCACCTATATTAAATCGTAATATTGCAGCTTGTACAACTTCAACAGGACGTGAAATGTTATTATTTGCAAAAAAATATGATGAAGAAATTTTACCATGGTTAATTAATGGTTTAAAAGATGCTTATTCATGTAATGATAGTGAACGTGTAAATCACTTATTGGATAAAGAATTAAAAGCAAGAAATGATGTATCATTGATTAAAAGAATTGAAAATTATTCAAATAATATAAAAGATTTAATTTTTCAACCAGTTATTAGATATGGAGATACAGATTCTGTATTTTGTTGTTTTCGTTTTCGTGAAGATACAAAATTATTAGATGATGCAAATTCATTAATTATATTTAATAAGATTATAACATTTGGTAAAAAATTAATAAAACCATTTTTAATAGATGAAGAAAGAGAAATATTTTGTCAATTATATGATACATATTTTCCACAATTATCAGAATTAACTATACCAATAATTCCTGAATGTGAACCTATCCCTGATCATAATGAAAAAATATTACCATTAGAATCTCGTATAAAACAATTTCTTCATGAGTATATTTATGAAAATTATTTACCATGGTTATGGACATTACAGGAAATAGTATCTAAGAATTATTCTAATATGGATATTAAATTATATGATTGGGCAGAATATTTATTAAAAAAATATAGACTTAATTATAATAATTTATGTATTCTTAGAGAAAATGAAGTAATACCTGTTTTAATTGATAAAATTAATAAATATTTTATTGTTGATAATAAAAGTGTTTGGTTTGAACCTTCAACAATATTTATTGAAGAAATGAATACAACAATTAATGACTTATATTCAAATGATATTGATTATAAAAAAGAAATTAAAAAGTTTTTAAAAGAGAAAATGAAAGAAGAATGGATAGAAGCAAAAGATTCACATGATCCGAAATTAACAATAGAAAAACGTAAATTAAAGAGAGAAAGATTATTTAATAATAAACAATTATATGAATTAATTAAAACATTTATAGAAAGTAATTTAAAATTAACATTTAATAAATATAAAATAAAACATGAAACCAAGATACATAATTTTATAAATAATAAAATGAAAAATATTTATTGCCAACCTTGGTGGGATATTATAAATGGTCAAAAAGTATATAAAATTAAATTTTATTATGATGGACGACCAATAACTGATAAACGTACATTAGAGTTATCAATTGAATTAGGTATATTATCTGGTGAATTAGTTAAATCAAGATTACCATTTCCACATGATTTAGAATATGAAAAAACATTTTATCCTTTTTTAATTTTAACAAAAAAACGATATGTTGGTAATAAATATGAATTTAATTCAAATGATTATAAATTAGATTATATGGGTATTGTATTAAAACGTCGTGATAATTCTCCTATTGTAAAAGAAATTTGTAATGGTATTATTGATTTTTTAATTAATAAAAAAGATCCATACGGAGCAAAACAATTTGCAGAAGAATGTTTAAATAATATGTTTTTAGGTTTATATGATATCAAGTATTTCCTTCAAAGTAGAACATTAAAATTAAAAGAAAGTTATAAAGATTGGACTAAAATAGCACATGTTTATTTGTCTGAACAAATAGCTTTAAGAGATGCAGGAAATAAACCACAATCAGGTGATCGTATTGAATTTGTTGTTGTTAAAGTTAAAAATGATAATCCTAAAAAAAAATTATTACAAGGACAAATTATAGAAACACCTGTATATATAAAACAAAATAATATTCCAATTGATTATATGTTTTATATGAAAAATCAAATAATGAAACCTGCACTACAATTTTTAAAATTAGTAGATCCAAATGCAGAAGAAATGTTTAAAATGATGGAAGAAAAATATAATGATATTCCTATTATACCTAAAAAACCTAAAGTGGTTAGAGAAAAAAAACCAACAAAAAAAATTGTTAAAATAGACAAAGAACCAAACACATTTGGTGATATTATTAAAGAAAAAAAAGAAAGAAAGAAGAAAAATAAAGAACTTGATGAAAATAATATAGAAGAAAATAATATTATTCAAAAAAAAGAAAGAAAGAAGAAAAATAAAGAACTTGATGAGAATAATATAGATCAAGAAAATAATATAGTTCAAAAAAAAGAAAGAAAGAAGAAAAATAAAGAACTTGATGAGAATAATATAGATGAAAATAATATTGTTGAAAATAATATAGTACTTGATGAAAATAATATAGAAGAAAATAATATTGTTCAAAAAAAAGAAAGAAATAAAAAAAATAAAAAACTTGATGAAAATAATATAGTTGAAAATAATAAAGAACTTGTTGAAAATAATATTGTTGAAAATAATATAGTTCAAAAAAGAAAAGAGAGAAAGGAAAAAAATAAAGAACTTGTTGACAATAATTCTAAAAAACTAGTAAAAAAAAATCTTGAAACTATTCTAAATGAAACACCTTAAAAATTTTAATGATAATTACTTTTATTATCTATAACGTTTATTTATATAAAATTAATTAATTTGATTTTACATTATATTAATTTATAATGTAAAATTAAAAATAATAGATATAATTTATTCAGATATCAAGTTGATATTACTTGTTCTTATACTAGATGTAATCATTACACTATTTTCATCCATAATACTATTATCAGACATACTACCACCAGTATGTGCAGATGATGACATATAATCTAACATATTATTATTATTAGATTTAACAAATATAGTGGATGAGTCAGAATTGCTATTAGATGTAGTATCAATATTTGATGATTCAGTTGCACCACCAATTGATTCATCTAATTCTATTTCAGGTGATGAATCTTCATCCATATCACTATGATTATTCATGTGTAGATCATCACTTTCTGAACTACTCATATTTTGTTTATGATGTTTATTTTTTTTATCATGTTTATTTTTTTTATCGTGTTTTGATTTTTTTTCATCTTTACCTTTTTTAATATTTTTTTTATCATGTTGTGGTTTTTTTGATTCAACAACAGATGAAACAGTATTTTCTATTGATGATGTAGATGATGTAGAAGATGTATCCATTTCATCATCTTTATTATTGGCACCACCTCTCATAATGTTATTATTGTTAATATTAACTCTATTTTTTTCTTGATATTTACTAATAATGTAATTATACATTTTATCACTTATAAAAGGTGAAGTTGATGATAAATTAATTTCAGTAGTTATATTTTCATTTTCTATATTATTATTTTCTATACTATTATTTGTATTTAAATTAATATTTTTAAATAAATTATCATTATTTATATTAGTATTTGTATTAGTGTCTGATTCTGTAATTGATATTAAATTTAATTTATCTAATAATAAACTTGCTTCTACAGGTACAGATTTAATATCTGGTAATGTAGAACTCATATTTTCTGTTTTAATATCATTCCAATTGATAGTATCATTATTAACTTTTGAATTATTATGACCCATGTGATATATATATAATCTGTAAGAAATTTTTTTTATATAATTTATTTAAATTATTTTCTAATGTTAGATATAAATTATATGAACGAATCCTTATTAATTGCAATTATTATTATTTTTATATATATATTTTTATTTCATAATAAAAAAAATGTAGTTTTGATTTCAGGTCAAGATAAAATGACTAAATATTTAGTGTATAATGATGATAAAAAACAAAATTCTGCATATTTATTAGAAAAAGTAATTAATAATATGTTTACTCTAAAAGATTATCTTTATGAAAATAAAGAAAAATTTCCAACATTTACAATTTATATTAAACAATTATATAAAAATTTAAATAAAAATAGAACTTTAATTTATGAAAATGATCCAAAATCTAATTTAACTTCTTTTAGTGTAAATAAAGGTGAAGAAATAGCATTTTGTTTAAAAAGTAAAAAAACAGGTAAACTACATGATTTAAATTTAATAATGTATGTTGCATTACATGAGATGGCTCATATAGCATGTCCAGAAATAGGACATGGTGATTTATTTAAAAAGATTTTTAGATTTTTAACATTACAAGCAATAGAAATTGGATTATATAATTTTGATAATTATGATCTTAATAATGTTGAATATTGCGGTATGATGTTAACATCAACTATTTTATAAATTATATATAATAAATAGATGATATGGTTTTTGGAATAGTATTAGATACATCAAAATCCATTTTAATAAATATATTTTTATTAATAAATTCTTTACTTGTAAAATTTTTAATTGTTTCTGGTGTTACATTAACATCACCATCTAAATATAATTCAATTATTTGATTGTAATTATTATAAACAACTATTCTTTTATCATTAAAAATCAATGATAAAACATATAATTCCAATTTACCATTAGTATTAAAACTATTTTTTCTAAAATAATTAATTGAATTATTAAATATTTCTTCATCATCTTTACAATATTTATGTAAATACATTTTAAATTTTTTATTATGTTCTGTTTTTATTTTTAAAATAAAATCAATAATTTTTGCTTTAAACTGATTCGTAATTAATGTCTGTAATTCAGAAAAATAACCAAGATTTCTGGATTCTTTATCATACATTGAATTATTTACCCAATAATAACAATTTACAAAAGCTCTAATAATACTATCTCTATTAGGAATAATAGGTTGTGTTATTTGATTACCCAGTTCAATTATATCTGGATAATTTTCAATAATTTCTTCATTTGATTTTCTAGTTAAACTACGTCTACCTATAATTGGTGTTTTATCTTTTCCAAATAATTCATTCATAATTTTACTAATATTAAAATTTGTTGTTTTAATTATTTTTTGATTTGATCTATTTGTATATTGTGAATAATCAACAATATCAGATACATAATAATCACCATCTTGAATTAATTCTTTATATTGAATATCCATTTGAATAAATTCTTCCAATACTTTATTAACAAAATCAATAGCCATATTTTCATCAATTTGCATCATACATGAATTATTATGCCATGAACAATGTAAATTACTTTGACATTTATCTTTATTATTTAAATATTCACAATATTCACGTAAATTTGATATATTATATGTTTGTATATTTTTAATTTCATTTACAACATTAACAAATTTATCAGTTGCACCTTTATTATTACCACCTGTAATTGACTCTTTTTTTGAAACTTGATTTAATTCTTTTGATAATTTAGGACTAATAATTTTAAATAATAATTTACGTAATTCATTTTTTTTATCTTCTAATTTTATTTTTGTACTTTTTACAATATTTATAATTTTTTCTTTAATATCTTCATTTTTATGTAAAAATAAAGATAATTCTAATCTAAATATATTATAACTTTCATTAAAAAATAAATGAGTTTTAACCCTTTGATTTCTATTATCATAATAATTTAAATCATATTCTTTTATAGATTTATCAATTTCTTCTTCTTGTGGTTGAAATTTAAAAGATAATCCTTTAGACTTGATATATTTTTCTTCTTTCCATTCAAAATATATTGGCATATTTAAATCATTTTCCAATAATAAAGAAATTATATGTATTTTATTATTTTCTTTTTTATCATAAAAAACAATTTTAGGAATATAATTCATATTTATGCTTTCATTTATTTTTTTTAATTTAGGTAAAACATTCTCTAATTTTTCTAATTCATAATTAAATTTAGATAAATTAATAAATTCTAAATTATATGATATACCAGATGGATAAACAGGTAATAATATATTATTATCTAAATATAAATATTTACATTTATTTCTATCATCTATAACTTGTTTTTGTATTATTATTTTCTTTTTATTTAATTCTAATAATAAATTTTTACAAAACAAATAATAATTACTGACAATTTTAGTATAAAATGTATTTGTACAACTTTGAATATAATAATTTTTTAATTCATTTATAATATTTACTGTATCTTTATTAGTTGAATCAAATATTTTAAATAATTTAATTTTTTTATCAACTGTTTCATTCTTTTGTACTCTAAATATAGGAAAATAATATTTACCTTCTTTAATTAAAAATATAATATCTCTATCTTCATTAATAATCCAATTATTTTCAAAATTTAAACATTTTAAATAATATTTTTCAACAATTTCATCTTCTTCTAATGTTTTTTTAATAATTAAAATATTTTTTTCAATAATAAAATAACAGATTCCTTTTTGTGTAATAACATTAGGAATCATTAATAATTCACCAATAATATCATATTCTAAATAAGTAGATGTTTTTAAGTAGTCAATATAATTTTCTTTTGTTTTGAATGCACTTTTAATATCACCATTATTTAAAAAAGTAAAATAAATATCTTTTTTATCTTTTATTAAAAATTCAATAGCTAAATTAATAATATCACTAGTATTTTTCTCATAAATATTAGATATTGCCCCTAAAAAATAATGTTTATCATTTTTAATAGTATATTTAAAAAAATACCCAGATTTAGATTCTTGTAAATAATGATTTTTTATCTTATAATCATGATTCCATATTTTATTAAATAATATATCTAAATATTTTGATAAAATAATAAATCTATTATCCTGTATTTTATTTGTTTCTTGTAATATATATATTTTATCTGTTATATTTGATATAAATGTATCTTGTACATTATTTGATTGTTCACCTATACATTTTAAATAATAATTCTTTTTTTGTTTATTTGCTGATGTTAATTGATCTTTCTTAAAACAACAAGGCATACATAAATCATTTGGATTGTTACCTTTTGATAAAAATCCAATATGCATAAATTCATTATTTTCAGATGGATCACATGTATAAAAATTAAAATTATTTTCATCACCAAATAATTTAACAGCTTTTAAAGTAATATTATATTTTTTTTTCTTTATTGTAACAGTAACATTTTTTTCATAATAACCAGTTTTATCATTAAATTTGTAATTATTTTTTATTAATTTGTCAGTATTATTACTATTAGTAATTTCAGGTCTTCTTTTTTTATCATTACCACTATTTTGACAACTTCTAGTCCATTGACTTTGTCCTTTTTCTGGTTTAAATCCTAAACGTTTTTTATCTAATGATGTAATTAGTTTAACAGCAGTATTTGATGTTTCATAATTAACAATTTCCATAACTTTATTTCTTCTTTTAGCAATTTTAGAAAGTGATTTTAAAACTAATTTTAATTTTTCATATTCCTTCTTTTTATATAAATAAGTTTGTGTATATAAATAAATTAAAACTTTCATAAAATTTATTATATCATCTAATTGTGGTTTTGTTCTTGCACCCGTTATTCTAATTTTATATTTATCAATATCACGTCCTTGTATATCAATACCAATTCCAGGTGGTTTTGATTTTGGTAAAGAACTTAGTTTTTTAATTACTTTAGAAGATTTTTTTATAACATTACCATAATGATCTTTTACAAATGCTATTTCCTTAAATGTTTGTTCTAATGTAATATTAAATTGTTTTGATATTTCATCAACTAATTCTTTATCATTTAATTCATAATTTCTTAAAAAATATAATATTCTTAAATGTATTTTGGTTCTATTTTCATATTTACTAATTCTTTTATATCTTAAATATGTTCCATATTTTGAACTTGTAATTTCTTGTTTATCTTGTTTTTTAGATACCCTTTTTTTGGGTTCAATAACTAAAGAAACATATGGGAAAAAGAATCTAGAAAATTCAGATAAATCATTATGATTAATTTTAAATTTATCAGGTATAGTAAATTTTTGAATTGTATTTATAAAAGCAAAATTAAATTTATCATTATCTGGCATCATAAATTTTATTTTTTTATTTTCATTATTAATTTTTTTTAATAAATTTCTAATATAATCATAACTTTCTATTATATTTTTCATTGTAGCTTTCTCAATTTCAGTCCATGTAATTTTATATTCAATTCGCCCATTTTCATTTAAATTAATAGAAATATATTTATCACCTTCAATTAAAATTTTAAAAGAAATACCATAAGGTGCATTTTCAAACCATTTTGATAAAATTTCATTATTTTCTAATGTTTTAGATTTTGTATAAAATTTATATGTAATATTACTATCATTTGTTTGATATTGAATAAAAGGGTATTCTTCTGTTAAAATAAAATTATCAAATATTCTATATAAATTATATTTTGTATCTGATGTAGTACCTGTTATATTCTTAGGATTATTTATATTTATATGAATATTTGATTGAATAATATGATTTTCAGCAAAATTATGATCAAACTTTGGTAAATTTTTTATTGCATTATTAACTGCAATATATATTTCTTTTTCTAATTTAGTATCATTTTTTATTGATAAAAATTCTATTTCTGATAATTTTATTTCATTATCATTTTTCCCATTTAATAAATTTATTATATTTTCTAATCTATCAAATGTTATCATTGGAAAATATATATTAATATATACATCAAACAAATTTCTTTTACCCTCCGCATCCGCATTATATGCAATACCCAATTCATTATATAAATCTAACATATATATTTCATTAAATGTAATATATTCATCATAATAATTTATTATATTTGTTTCATCATCTTCTCTCTTTATTTTATATCCAAATGATTCTTTTAAATAAATCAAGTTATTCCTTAATTTTTCATATGTACTTAAATTTTCATTAGGTAATATATCTATTTTTAATAATTCATTTCTTCTAACCCACTTTTGACCTATCATAACTTGTTCTTTTCCTTCAGGAGAATTATATTCAGACCAAAAATATTGTATTTCTGGTAATAATTTGATATCATGATTAAAATTTTTATTCATCGGAATTGAAACACAAATTTTTTGTCGCATTACTTTAATTGTATCATCTTTAAATATATATTCGTCTGTTATATAATATTTTTGATAAATTTCACTAATATTACCATTATAATTAACACTATCTAATGAATCATCATATTCTAAAACAATTTCATCTATATTTTTTTCCCATTTTTTATCTTTAGTTGCTTCTAATATCATTTTAGATGTTTGTTTGATAATTTTATCATTTTCTACATTTTCCTTATTATATAAATTAACAAAATCATTCAAATCAAAATCATTATTAACTATTTCATCTAAATTCTCTTCATCTATTTCTGTTAGCTCTATTTGATCATCCTTTTTTTTTGACTCTCCACTTTCTTCTAATAAATCATCTTCATATGATATATCAACTAATTCATCATCATCATCATCATCATAGCCACCACCTAATACATTTTTTAAGGGGTTTTTTATAGGAATAATATCATGAGTTCTAAAATCAATTATATTTTGTTTAGTTAATTTCTTCTTTTTTTCTAATAAAGTTTGATAATATAAAGATGAAAATGAATAAGATATTTTTTTAAAAATTGTCATAGTTATATTATTAGTATACCATTCTGAACCAAATTTTGTTTGTATTTGTTTTTTTTTAATTGGTGTTGTTTCAATTATTTTAAATTGTGCTTTTAAATGATGACTTGTAAAAAATTTTTGATACCATTTATCACCATAATAATCTTCCAATAATTTATATTGATTATTTGTAATATTTATTAAACTATTATAAAAATCTTTATTTTTTATAATTTCTAAAATTTTTATTATATCGGGTGAAACTGATGGACCTATAAATATATATACTTTATATTGTATACGTCTATTATTATTTTTAAATTTATGTATTATTTTAATAGGATCTTTCATAATATAAACTAATTAGAAAATTTATATTTAATAAATGTTTATTATAGTTACATTTAAATTTATATTACTAAATATTTTTATATAAATTTAACACTATTTATAAAAAATTTTATTTAGTTTAAATTTATATATTTTTCTATACATAAATATATAAATATAAAATGCCAGAAAAT
>JACCDP010037880.1_pt1 | contig 12083 bp, 15 predicted proteins | sample 7445841 | NCBI WGS metagenome assembly JACCDP01 (sample SAMN15323441, study PRJNA562643) | freshwater metagenome | isolation source: river surface water | place: USA:Blue River Watershed | collected 2017-08-17
CCCGATCGATCTATCACAACAACGCCATTCAGTCTTGGCTGGTACAAGAAAACGGCGAGGTCAAAAATGTACAAGTGTCATAAAGTCATTTTGACGGCAGCGTTAGTGTTGACAGCTGTTGGCGCATTTGCCCAGGCGGTTGCGTATCCAGGCATTGGTCGATCAGCGACCACCAAAGAAGTCGCCGCCTGGGATATTGATGTCCGTCCTGATTTCAAAGGACTTCCACCTGGTTCTGGCTCGGTGTCACAAGGCCAAGATGTGTGGGAAGTGAAGTGCGCGCAATGCCATGGTGTTTTTGGTGAATCCAACGAAGTCTTCAGCCCATTGGTAGGCGGTACTACTAACGAAGACATCAAAAACGGCCGTGTTGCCAACCTCACTAGACGCGACTTTCCCGGCAGAACCACCATGATGAAAGTGGCAACGGTCTCTACCCTATGGGACTACATCAACCGCGCCATGCCATGGACTGCGCCGAAATCTCTGACACACGATGAGGTGTATGCGGTGACTGCGTACATGCTGAACTTGGCTTACGTCGTGCCAGACAATTTTGTGTTGTCTGACAAAAACATCGCAGAGGTTCAAAAGCGCATGCCCAACCGTCATGGCATGTCTACTGTGCACAACCTATGGCCAGGTAAAGAATTCAACGGAACATCTAAACCGGATACAGCCAACATAGCGTGTATGAAGGACTGTGTTCCAGAAATAAAAGTCTCTTCGATGCTGCCCGATTACGCACGCAATGCGCACGGTAACTTGGCAGAACAAAATCGCATAGTGGGCCAACAAAAGGGCGCTGACACGCTGCAACCAGAGCGTAAGCCAGGAGTTAGCGCGAGTGCGTCATCTACTTCGCAGCCTAACGTTAAACCTGCAGCAAAGACCGTAGATCCAGCCATAGCACTTCTGGCCAAACACAATTGCACCGCTTGCCATGCACAAGACCGAAAAGTTGTAGGCCCAAGTTTTAATGACATGGCGAAAAAATATCCTGGCAAAGTAGACTACTTGGCTGGAAAAATAAAATCTGGTGGTGCAGGCGTTTGGGGTCCCATCCCTATGCCAGCGCAAAGTGCACCAGATGCAGACATCAAAACCATTGCTAGCTGGCTGGCTGCCGGTGGGGCAAAATAACCCTTAGATATTCAATAGGAGCACTTCCATGCAAACTCGACGCGAGACCCTCAAGCACAGCGCTGCTGTTGCCAGCCTATTGGCGGCTACAGGCCTGTTTCCCCAATACGCGCAGGCTTTTGACAAAGCCGCATTTGATGCCAAGACCATCAACGAAGCGATCAAAGCCATGGGTGGCGCTGTTCCAGTAGAGAGCAAAGACGTCACCATCACCGGCCCAGACATCGCAGAAAACGGCGCTGTGGTTCCTTTTGGTGCGAGCACCTCTTTACCTAACGTGAAACGCGTTTTGTTGTTGGTTGAAAAAAATCCCTCCGCATTGGTGGCCATGTTTAACGTGAGCCCAGAGTTAGATGTCAACTTTGCAACGCGCGCCAAGATGGGGCAATCGTCTGATGTTTATGCAGTCGCTATTACCAATGACGGAAAAGCCTTCTTTGCTAAAAAAGAAGTCAAAGTAACCCTTGGCGGCTGCGGCGGCTAATCACCATTACATTTATTTAGGAGTCATACCATGGCAGATCCAATGCGCATTCGCGCCCAAGCAGCTGGCGACAAAGCCACTATCCGTGTTTTGATGAGCCACGAAATGGAGTCCGGTCAACGCAAAGACGGAAACGGAAAAACTATTCCCGCTTGGCATATCCAAGACGTGACTGCAACACTCAACGGCAAAACCGTCATGACTGCCGAATGGGGCCCTGCAGTGTCTAAAAACCCATTTCTACAGTTCACCATCAAAGGCGCTAAAGCCGGTGACAAAGTAGGCATCACCTGGAAAGACAACAAGGGCGATACACGCAGTGATGAAGCGACGGTAACTTAAAAAAATTGACGCCTATAACGGAGACACGCATGAAAAAAATCGCGCTTGCTGTGGGGCTTGTTAGCCTTTCAATCATTGCCTTTGCACAAAAATCATCCACCGACAGCATTGCCGAATACCGGCAAATGCTGCAAGACGGAAACCCAGCCGATCTGTTTGAGGCCAAAGGTGAAGGTCTGTGGACGCAAAAGCGCGGACCTAAAAATGCCAGCTTAGAAAAGTGTGATTTAGGCAAGGGTCCAGGTGTCTTCAAAGGTGTATGGGTGGAGTTGCCCCGCTTCTTCCCAGATACAGGCCGCGTGCAAGACTTGGAGTCACGCTTGCTCACCTGCATGCAAGAGTTGCAAGGCTTTGATGCACAAGAAATTGCCAACACACCGTTTGGTAGAGGTGAACAAAGCAACGTGACTGCACTTGCAACTTGGATTGCTGCCGAATCCAAAGGCATGAAGTTAAATCTTCCGCAAGCCCATATTGAAGAGCGAAAAATGTATGAAGTAGGCAAGCGCTTGTTTTTCATGCGCGGTGGCTCGCACGACTTCGCCTGTGCCACTTGCCATGCCCAAGATGACAAACGCATTCGCTTACAAGACTTACCCAACATCACCAAAAATCCTGGCGCTGGAAATGGTTTTGGCGCTTGGCCTGCCTACCGCGTGTCCAACGGACAAATGTGGGGCGCACAGCTGCGCTTGAACGACTGCTACCGCCAACAACGGTTCCCTTACCCAATATTTGGCAGTGATGCCACGATTGCTTTGGGCGTCTACATGGGCGTGAATGGCAAAGGCGGCGCCACCGTCGCTCCTGCAATCAAGCGATAAGGAATCAAAAAATGCAAAGCAAATTTCTACTCCCCCTTGCCGCTGCTGCAGTGTGTTTTCTAACCGCCTGTTCAACGCCACTTCCCTCCAGCGCTGATTTGGACAAATTGACCAAAGAAATTGTTGCCCGATCTTTCCGCGCGCAAGGGCAGGCACAGCTCGATCGTGTCAACCCTGATGAAGACAATCTTTTGTGCGCACAAGCAGACCAATCGGGCACTACTATTGATGAAAAGCTTGCGGCCGCCATTGAAGCGCGCAATATGCAAACCATCAAGCTACCAGCTGACGGAAAATTCTTAGGCGACTTCAAACAGGGTGAAAGAATCGCCCAAAGCGGATCCGGTAAAACATGGACTGACAAAGAAGATGCTGCCAATGGCGGTAACTGCTACAACTGCCACCAAATCAGCAAAGAAGAGTTGTCTTATGGCAACCTGGGCCCTAGTCTCTACAACTACGGCAAGATGCGCGGCGTAGCCAACCCTAACAGCGCAGAATCTAAGCCCATTGTTGAATACACATGGGGCAAGATCAACAATCCACGTGCCTATAACGCTTGCTCTAGCATGCCAAGATTTGGACACAAGGGCGTACTGACAGAAATGCAGATCAAACATTTGATGGCATTGCTTCTCGACCCCGCTTCACCCGTCAACAAATAATCTCAACCAAAGCCGCATCTCTTTTTGGGTTGCGGCTTTTTTATGACTAATAAATAAGTAGGTGCTGATATGAATTTAACCAAACGCGAATTCATGCAAGTTATTGGTGCTGGTAGTGTGGCTGGCCTCAATATGCATGCGTATGCCCAGACCGATGCAGCGACAGCAGCCAATGGTCTCTACAACATTCCGAAATTCGGCCAAGTCTCTTTTTTGCACATGACAGATTGCCATGCGCAGTTAAAGCCCATTTACTTTCGTGAACCCAGTGTCAACTTAGGCATTGGCAATATGAAAGGCAACTTGCCCCATCTGGTGGGTGAGCATTTGTTGAAAACAGCAGGTATACGACCTGGCAGCGCACAAGCCTATGGCATGAGTTACCTCAACTTCGAAACTGCTGCGCGTCGATATGGAAAAGTGGGTGGTTTTGCACATTTGGCAACTTTGGTGAAGCGTCTTCGCGCAAGTCGCCCAGGCGCTCTGTTGTTAGACGGCGGCGACACATGGCAAGGCTCTGCCACATCTTTGTGGACGAATGCGCAAGACATGGTCGACGCGTGTAAGTTGTTGGGTGTCGATGTGATGACCGGCCATTGGGAATTCACCTACGGTATGGACCGCGTCAAAGAAATTGTTGAAAAAGACTTTGCCGGAAAAATTGAGTTCGTTGCGCAAAATATCAAAACACAAGACTTTGGCGATCAAGTCTTTAAACCTTATGTCATGCGTGAAATGAATGGCGTACCTTGCGCCATCATCGGCCAAGCGTTTCCGTACACGCCGATTGCTAATCCACGCTATATGGTGGCAGACTGGGCATTTGGCATCCAAGATGAAAACATGCAAAAGATGGTGGACGAAGTGCGCGCAAAAGGTGCGCAAGTCGTGGTCCTTCTGTCGCATAACGGAATGGATGTCGACTTGAAGATGGCGAGTCGTGTGAGTGGTATTGACGCCATCATGGGCGGCCATACCCATGACGGCATGCCCGTCGCCACATTGGTAAGCAACAAAGCTGGCAAAACTATTGTTACCAACGCAGGCTCTAACGGAAAGTTCTTAGGTGTTTTAGATTTTGAAGTGAAGAACAAGCGCATCACTGACTACCGCTACAAGCTTTTACCTATCTTTGCCAATATGTTGCCTGCTGACAGCGAGATGCAAGCGCTGATCACCAAAGTGCGCGCACCTTATGAGGCGAAGTTGAATGAGAAGCTGGCAGTCACAGAAGGCACGCTCTATCGCCGTGGCAACTTCAATGGCACAGGTGACCAGTTATTGCTAGATGCTTTGATGGATGTGCAAGGCGCTGATTTAGCGTTCTCACCAGGTTTCCGTTGGGGCACATCTTTGTTGCCTGGACAAGCGATTACACGTGAATGGTTAATGGATATGACAGCGACTACTTATTCATATGCGACCGTCAGCGAGATGACGGGTGAAACCATCAAAACCATTCTGGAAGATGTGTGCGACAACTTGTTCAACCCAGACCCTTACTACCAACAAGGTGGTGATATGGTGCGTGTGGGTGGCTTGGAGTACGTGTGTAGGCCAAACGAAAAAATGGGTAACCGCATTGGTGATATGCGCTTGAAAGGCAAACTCATCGATGCCAATAAAAAATATAAAGTAGCAGGTTGGGCACCGGTGGCTGAAGAAGCTAAGAGCCAGAACCTCAAGCCCGTTTGGGAAATTGCCGAACAATGGCTCAAAGCCAGTGGTGGCAAAGTGGGTTCACGCAAACTCAATACGCCTAGGCTAGAGGGTGTGCTGCCTAATCCAGGTTTTGCTGCATAAACGCCCTTCACGCTTACTTAATCTATCGACCCTTCGACGTACCAGGTTGCGTTGCTCCCGTGCCCGCGCCAGTTGGTGCGCCCGCACTTCTGCTAGCGGCCCCTCCACCGCTACCACCACCACCCCACCGCCTTTTGCGTATGAGGCGGTAGAGGCTGTAAGTACCAACGTGCATACGGCAGCTACAAATTTGAAATATTTATTCACAGTTTTGTCCAAGATGGATATAGCGCAATGCGCATCGGGCACATCTTTATTTGATGGCACTTTGCGCCAAGATCCGCACATGATTGATATGGATCAATGACTAGACATGCAAACAACCTAGCATTGCTTCACACTGGACATTGATTATGAATACTGATCCATTTACGAATGGGTTAAAACGTCAAATTGAATCATTACAAGCCCTTAGCAGCCTATGAAAACCCATCTTGTTTGCCCACATTGCAACAGCACCAACCGCGTTGATACCGACAAACTGGAGGCTGAATTGTCATGTGGTAGCTGTCATAAACCCTTGTTTGATAAGCATCCCTCGTCACTTTCTTCGATTGGTCTGCAAGCTCAAATTGCAAAAAGTGATGTACCTGTGGTGGTAGATTTCTGGGCCCCTTGGTGTGGTCCTTGCCGATCAATGGCGCCTGAGTATGAAAAGGCCTGTGCATTGATCGAGCCACGTGCGAGATTTACAAAAGTAGACACAGAAGCTAATCAAGATGTAGGCGTTCAGCACAGCATTAGGAGCATCCCTACTGTGGCCATCTTCAAGGGCGGCAAAGAGGTTTCCCGCATCTCAGGAGCCCGCTCTGCTTCAGATCTTGCAAGTTGGGTGCAACAGAATTTGTAAAGCATGCACTTCAAACTATCGAAACAACGCCTTGTCATTGCAGTAAGCAGTATGGTCCTCGTTGGATTGCTTGCGTTTGTATTTTTCAGGGCCGGACCTCTTGCTCCCACATCAGTCACGGTTCATACAGTAAAGCAAGGTGGGTTCACACCCGCTTTATTTGGTGTGGGAACGGTCGAGGCCAGACGCAGTTGGATGATTGGCCCCACGGTTGCAGGGCGGGTTGCACAAGTCCATGTTGATGTGGGTGACATCGTGGTGGCAGGCCAATTGCTTGCTGAGATGGATTCGGTCGATTTAGACCAAAGACTGATGGCGCAGGATGCTTTGATATCCCGCTCTGCCAGCACGCAAATGGCGACACTGGCTCAGCAAACCGATGCACTTGCACGGTACGAATTGTCCAAGCTAAATTTCAGCCGCAATCAAGACCTTGCTAAAGAGAATTTCATTAGTCCAAGTGCACTTGAATTGCGTACACAAGAAAAAATTTCTGCTGAGGCTGCGTATGAGTTCGCGAGTGCTAATTTGCGTGGTGTGAAGCAAGACGTGATTCGTTTGAAGGCTGAGCGCGCAGGTTTGCAGCAGCAACGCAATAACTTGCGACTAATCGCCCCAGCCGATGGTGTGGTGACGACGCGTGATGCGGAGTCAGGCACCACGGTTGTTGCTGGGCAGCCAGTGATTCGTTTGATTGATCCCCAAAGCCTTTGGGTCAAATTACGCTTGGATCAAGGGCGATCCGCTGGCTTGCGGGCTGGTCTTGACGCTGACATCGTTGTGCGTTCGCAAGCGCAGAACAGTTTTAAGGGGCAGGTTGTCCGCATCGAGTTACTAAGTGACAGCGTGACCGAAGAGCGTGTGGCGCTGGTTACGTTTTCACAAATACCCAAAGATATTTCTGTTGGAGAGGTGGCCGAGGTCACCTTGGCGCTACCACCTGTTGCGAACGCGCTGCTCATTTCCAATGCCAGCATTCAGCGGCAAGGTGACACCATGGGGGTGTGGCGTTTGATGGATAGCAAGCTAGTTTTTACAAAAGTTCGCGTGGGTGCGTCCAGCCTCGACGGCGATAGGGTTGTTTTGGAAGGTTTACAGCTCAATGACCAAGTGGTGGTTCACAGCCAAAAAACCCTGACTGAAAACAGTCGCGTGCGTGTGGTTGAGGCCTTACGATGATTAGCCTTGCGGGGCGCGACATTCTTCATTCGTGGCAAAAGTTTGTGCTGACAGGCATTGGCTTGGGGTTACTGATTGGTGTTACCTTGACGATGGCGGGTGTTTATCGCGGCATGGTGGACGATGCGAAAGCACTGCTCAGCAACAGTAGGGCAGATGTTTGGGTGGTTCAAAAAAACACGCAAGGTCCGTATGCAGAGCCATCGACTATCAAAGATGATGTAGTCCGCAGTCTGATGGGCATGCCCGGGGTGATGCGCGCTGCCAACGTGACTTACTTCACGATGCAAGTCAGCCATAACGGTAATGACAAGCGAGCTATGGTGGTGGGCATGGAAGCTGGTCAACCCGGAGAGCCTTCGCATTTAGTGGCCGGTCGGTATTTGACGCGTAGTCATTACGAGGCTATTGCTGATGTCAAAACAGGTTTCTCAATTGGAGACCGTATTGGCATTCGACGACATGAATACACTGTGGTTGGTTTGACACAGCGTATGGTTTCTTCTGGCGGCGATCCGATGGTATTCATCACCATCAAGGATGCACAAGACGCTCAATTTCTAAAAGACAACGATGCCATCTTGAACGATAGGGTAAGAACAGCGGCTAATCCCGCCATCAACAGGCCTGGTGTTTCTGGTGTACTTGAGGCTGTTCAGGCGACGCAAACCAACAGTCACAACGTGAATGCAGTTCTGGTTCAGGTTGATAGCGCATTCACGCCAGAACAGGTGGTGCAATCTATACGCCGCTGGAAACACTTAGAGGCTTTTACCCGCGATGGCATGGAGGAAATATTGGTTGTCAAATTGATCGCTACCTCCGCCAAGCAAATCGGGATGTTTTTGGTAATTCTGGCCATTGTGAGCGCTGCAATTGTGGCTTTCATCATCTACACCATGACGCTGGGAAAGATACGCGAAATTGCGGTGCTGAAACTCATCGGCACACGTAACAGCACCATTGCATGGATGATTCTTCAGCAAGCACTAGGCCTTGGCTTAATTGGCTTTGTCGTTGGAAAAATTTCAGCAACATTTTGGGCGCCCGTGTTTCCAAAATTTGTTTTGCTAGAGCAAGGCGATGCGGTGGCAGGGTTCATCGTCACATTGTTGATTTGTGCTTTGGCGAGCACCTTAGCTATTCGCGTCGCGCTGGCGGTAGATCCTGGTGAAGCGATTTCGTGATGACGACCACACTCTTAACGCCACATGTAGGTGGCATCGTGATCGAAAGATTGCGAAAGGTATATGGTCACGGCGATACGGCCTTTGAGGCTCTTAAAAATGTCAACATGACTGTTGATGCAGGTGAAGTTGTCGGTTTAGTGGGGCCCTCTGGGTCAGGCAAAAGCACACTACTGAAATGTCTGGGTGCCATCATTGAACCCACTTCAGGAAAAATGACTTTAGGTGGGGATGTGATTTACGACCAAGGTTGGAAGATTCCAGACCTGCGAACGCTGCGACGTGATCGCATTGGATTCATTTTTCAAGCTCCATATCTCATTCCATTTCTTGATGTCACTGACAACGTGGCCTTGTTGCCGATGTTGGCTGGGGAAACCAACCAGAATTCACGTGAGCGAGCGCAGGAATTGCTCAAAGCACTCGATGTTGCACATCGTGCGAAAGCTGAGCCTTCTCAACTCTCAGGCGGGGAGCAGCAGCGCGTTTCAATAGCACGTGCTTTAGCCAATCGACCCCCTGTCATTTTGGCTGATGAACCCACAGCACCTTTGGACAGCGAGCGCGCTTTAGGTGTGGTGCGTATCTTGAATCAAATGGCAAAGCAGTCGCAAACGGCCATTATTGTTGTGACGCATGATGAAAAAATAATTCCAACATTCAAGAGGATCTATCAAATTCGAGATGGTGAAACGATCGAGGTTAAAGGTGAAGGTCGGTCGGTTGAGTAATTGTTTCTTCCAATAAATATGTATAAAAGAATTGGTGCTTAGCCAATAAAGCAGGAATGCGACTATGGTTGATATAGATCAATTCTAGGATCTGTATCCAGCCTAGTATTGCCCCACCCCTGATGTTGATTACGAATACTGATCGCTTCGCGACGCGGGGCTCACCTTGACCCACAAAAATATTGGATCTAAAAATGAAAACGCATAAAACTTCTATACCGATATTGGCCTTAATGGTCGCATTGGCTGTCACCCCGCTGATATGGAGTGGCTCAGCACAGTCTCAAGATCAAGCACAAGCGCAAATTTACGGCTCCCAATTAATGACGGACGCAGAGCGAATTGAATATCAATCAAAAATGCGTTCGCTAAAAACGGATAAAGAGCGTGATGCGTTTCGGTCAGAGCATCATGAAAAGATGAAAGTCTTGGCTACAGAAAAGGGTGTCACTTTACCCGCTGTGCCACCGGCTGTTGGTGCAGGTAACAAGTTCAATTCTGGAGCTGGTTCTAACTCAGGTCTTGGAGCAGGCCAAGGCGCGCCAACAAACCCTTCCACTGGCGGCGGTAAAGGGTATGGTCGGTAATTAGGGGAGGAGGCCATTGAATATGTTCAATGGCTTTTACCTGAGCTAATACACACGATTGTTTATGCAGATGTAGGCAGAAATGAAGAGGGGCGCGTGCGTGTCCTGAAGATCGAGGCTAAATTGCATCTTGGTGTCGAGGCGGATAAGTTAGAACACTTAGATCGGGTACTAGAACAGTTTGAGGGCTTCTGTACTGTTCCCCAAAGTGTCGGGCAAGGAATACCCATTCACACCAGAGTGTTTGATTCAAGAGGCGTTATTCTCAAAGACTAAACTTACTTAATGTTGATGTTGCCATCTGTCAGTGTGATTTTGTTAAGGAAAAGGCGTACAAAAAATACACCCATCCCCAACATAAAAAGTATTCCTATGAGACTCATCAAGCCATAGTCTGTAAATAAAAGGTCATGTAGAAGTTTCATAGCTAGCCCCGTTTGTTAATCATCTAATGATCCGCTGATTCAAACCTGTTGCATTGATATAGATCAAACTAACTTTCTAGCAAGTTCGTACAGTCACCGAAACAATCGGAAACTACTATGAACGCAAATATTGGAAGTCTAGATCGCCAACTACGTATTGGTGGCGGATTCATCCTGATCACCCTTGCACTCACTGGTGTTTTGGGGCCATGGGCTTGGATCGGAGTTGTTCCTATAGCAACTGGCGCATTTAACTTATGTCCCCTTTATTCATTGATAGGGGTTAACTCCTGCAGCATCGAAGGCATTGAAACAAATGTCGACGGATGGAGCCCCTATATTGCAGGCGCATTAGTGGGTCTTTTGGCAATAGCCTCTGTTTATCTGACGACTGTTTACATGGGTAAATCAACCTACTTAGGTGCATCCACCACGTTTGTTCGTGCCGCAGGGTTTGCTGTAGAGGCCGTAGATCCAGCGCATGTTGCAGAAAATGCTTATTACCTTAAAGAAAAAGTCAAATTCGATTGGCAGTTCCTGCTCATCATTGGCATTTTCTTTGGCTCATTACTGTCATCTACAACAGATAAGAGTTTTAAATTAGAAGGGGTTCCAGAGATTTGGAGAGATCAATTTGGTCCTTCTGTATTGAACCGAGCGCTTGCGTCATTTGTCGGAGGCATCGTCGCCATGACAGGAGCTCGGCTAGCAGATGGTTGTCCTAGTGGTCATGGTTTGAGTGGAATGATGCAGTTATCTGTCAGCTCATTTGTCGCATTGGCCTTGTTTTTTGGATTTGGCGCAATCGTCGCTAACCTCATGTATAGAAAGAATTGATCATGTCTACTGAACAATTGTTAGGTTTATTCACCGGTGTCATATTTGGTTTTTTGATGCAAAAAGCTCGTGTACTGCGTTATGAGAAGCAGATAGGCGCCTTGTTGTTTAAAGACATGACCATCTTTAAATTCATGCTTTCAGCCATCACCGTTGGCATGTTCGGCATTTTGGCTTTATACGATCTTGGTGTTATTACCCTTAGCCACAAGTCTATGAATATGGGCGGCGTGTTGTTGGGTGGTGCACTCTTTGGCATCGGATGGGCCGTGATGGGCTTTTGTCCTGGAACATCAGTGGGAGCTGCCGGTGAAGGTCGTTGGCACGCTATCTTTGGTGCATTAGGTATGGTTGTGGGCGCTGGTCTATACGCTGAGATGTATCCGTTTTATAAAGTTACGGTTCTTTCTTGGGCAGACTTTGGAAAGATAGGGCTACCAGAAGCAATAGGAGTCAACCATTGGGTTATTGCAGCATTGTTGGCTGTTTCATTCGGTTGGTTATTTCGGTGGTTTGAAAGAAAAGGGCTCTGAAACCTTCTAGATGTATTGAGGGGTCAAGCGGAAATGTAGTGATTGAAGTAATTCATTTTTATGATTCATACAAATAGAAAACATCTGGGTCTTGGAGTCTTGTTTTTCCTGGTGTGCATGCTGTCAGGTTGTGACAAATTGGGTATTCCTTTGCCATGGCAAAAGAAAGAGGTCATTCAAATAAAGATTGATGGCGTCCCTTCGACAGGGAAAGAACCCATGCTGATGATTGATGACCAACTTGAACCACTTACTAAGCCGACCTATCAACTAATTAAGCGAGATCTCTATGAATGTCAAGGTATGGTCGCACCTTGGTTGCAAAATTTATTAGTAGCAGAACTTAACTTTCTCGCTGAAAAATCCAAGCTTAAATTGATAGAAAAACCAGTGTGTTTGCTTAATGTGGATAAAGATGAAAGCCCAAAAAATGGGCGATTTAGCGTCCATTTCTACAAAGATGCCGAGGAGCTAAAGGCGTGTGTATTTCATC
>JACCDP010441624.1_pt1 | contig 12083 bp, 10 predicted proteins | sample 7445841 | NCBI WGS metagenome assembly JACCDP01 (sample SAMN15323441, study PRJNA562643) | freshwater metagenome | isolation source: river surface water | place: USA:Blue River Watershed | collected 2017-08-17
ATGCCGTTATCCACCACCATGGCGTATCGATTGGAACGAACACCCATCCCACGCGCCGTCAGATCAAGCGTCAGGTCAACCGCCTTGGAGAATTCGGCATTGCCGTCACCAAACATGCGGACCTTGCCCTTGGTGCCCAGTTCGCGGCCCCAGGATCCCATCACAAATGCGTCATTGACGCTGATACACCAGATCTCATCAATGCCTTTGGCCTTGAGCTTGTCATGGTGCTCAACGAATCCAGGAACGTGTTTGGCCGAGCAGGTTGGGGTGTAGGCACCAGGCAGGCCGAAAATCACAATCTTCTTGCCTTTGATCAGATCGGAGACCTGAAAGGCATTCGGCCCAACACTGCAGCCACCCGTTTCTTCGTCATAGAACTCATACAGGGTGGCATTGGGTAAAGCTTGTCCGGGTTGAATCGGCATTGTTCTGACTCCTTATTGAAAAGAATCACTATGCCAAAAAAACGAAAGGCCCGGGGGGCACCGGGCCTTTCCAAGAGTAGGGTCACTCCAGAAAACTTGATCAAACCAACGGAGACCGGCGGCTCAGGCGCTGATCAGGGCCACCTGAGCCAACCGCCTCCGGGAAAACCGAGACTAGTCCGCTTGCTTACGCAGGAATGCAGGAATATCCAGTCGGTCCACGCCACTCTCCGTCATCGCCTCGACCCGAGCGGCCGCCTGACTGCGGGGGTCGCGCCAGACGGTGGGCTGGTCGTACTGACTATAGTCGGTTGCCGGGGCGACGGGAGTGGTCGGCTGACCCGTCACGGACTGACCTGTTGCTGCGCCACCCGCAAACCCATTCGGCATGGGAAAGCCCACGTTATCCGTACCCGTACGCTGAACAATTGCAGGGGCAGTATGGACAAGTGTCGGCGCCTTACGGTTTCTGCCAAGGCCTGTGGCCACCACAGTCACCCGAAGCTCATCACCCAGGGTGTCGTCATAGACGGTCCCCAGAATAATCGTCGCGTCCTCTGCGGCAAACGCGCGAACGGTATCCATCGCAACGCGTGTTTCGCGCAGCTTGAGCGCACGGCTTGCAGTGATGTTGACCAGAATGCCACGGGCACCCGACAGATCCACGCCTTCGAGTAGCGGGCTCTGAACAGCGCTCTCTGCAGCAATGCGCGCACGATCCTCGCCGGACGCGGTCGCAGTGCCCATCATCGCCTTGCCCTGCTCGCCCATCACGGTCTTTACGTCTTCAAAGTCGACGTTGACCAAGCCTTCGACATTGATGATCTCGGCAATGCCGGCAACGGCGTTATTCAAGACGTCATCAGCAGCAGCGAACGCTTCGATCTGCGTGATGTCGTCTCCGAGCACTTCCTCAAGTTTTTCATTAAGCACAATGATCAATGAGTCCACACGACCTTCAAGTTCACCAAGGCCGTGCTCCGCTGCGTTCTCGCGACGCACTCCCTCGAAACTAAACGGTTTGGTGACCACGGCAACGGTGAGTGCGCCAAGCTCCTTGGCGACTTCTGCCACGATCGGGGCGGCCCCGGTTCCGGTACCGCCGCCCATCCCCGCTGTGATAAACACCATATGCGCACCGTTGAGCGCATCTTTAATTCGTTCGCGATCCGCCTCTGCTGCCGCACGCCCCGCCTCGGGTTTTGCGCCAGCACCAAGACCGGTGCCACCGATCTGCAGCGTCGACGATGCCTTCGACTTCGCAAGCGCCTGGGCGTCGGTATTAATGCAGATGAACTCTACGCCCTGTACGCCACGGCTCACCATATGGTTAACCGCATTGCCGCCGGCGCCACCAACGCCCACCACTTTAATGATGGTGCCCTGGGTTTCAGTTTCAAACATTTCGAACGTCATATGACTCTCCTGATCAGTTATTAAAAGTTTCCTACAAACCACTGCTTCATCCGCGCAAGGGTGTCTTTGAACGACCCACTGCTATGCACATCCTTGCGGCCCCGGATCCATTGCGTCCGCGCTTCTTCAAGAAGGCCCATGGCCGTCGAGAAACGCGGAGTGCTGATGACGTCGGACAGATTGCCGCGATACCCCGGCATGCCCACACGCACCTGCTTTAAAAAGACGTCTTCTCCAAGTTCCACCATGCCCGGCAGCATGGCCGAGCCCCCCGTGATCACCACACCAGAAGACAGCAGCTCTTCATAGCCGGACTCACGGATCACCTGTTGCACCAGAGAAAATAATTCTTCGACACGCGGCTCAATCACAGCGGCCAGGGCCTGACGTGATAGCTGTCGCGGTGCGCGATCACCAAGTCCTGGCACCTCAAACCAGGCCTGAGGATCCGCGAGCGCCTGCTTCGCAATGCCATATCGAATCTTGATGGTCTCGGCCTCATGTGTGGGTGTGCGAAGCGCCATCGCAATGTCATTGGTGATCTGATCGCCAGCGATTGGAATAACTGCTGTGTGGCGAATTGCGCCACCGGAAAAGATCGCGATGTCGGTGGTGCCGCCGCCGATGTCCACGAGCGCAACGCCCAGTTCCTTTTCGTCCTGGGTAAGCACGGCATGACTGGACGCCAGCGGCTGAAGAATGAGCTCATTTACCTCAAGCCCACAGCGGCGAATACATTTCACAATGTTCTGTGCGGCACTGACGGAGCCCGTCACGATATGCACGCGCACCTCAAGACGAACACCGCTCATGCCAAGCGGTTCGCGGACATCATCCTGGCCATCAATCATGAATTCCTGGGGCAGTACATGCAGCACCTGCTGATCCGAGGGCACGCTCACCGCAGTCGCTGTCTCAATCACCCGCTCGACATCGGTGGGGGAGACTTCCTTGTCTTTAATCGCGACCATTCCCGTCGAGTTAAAGCTACGAATATGACTACCGGCGATGCCTGTCCAGACCGATGCGATCTTGCAGTCCGCCATCAGCTCTGCATCTTCCAGCGACTTCTGAATCGACTGGACAGTGGCATCAATATTGACGACCACGCCTTTCTTTAATCCTTCGCAGTCCGCCTGCCCGAGCCCAATCACCTCAAGACGGCCATCGTCAAGAACTTCCGCCACGATGGTGACAATCTTCGAGGTGCCGATATCAAGACCGACCACTAAATTTTTAGACTCTCGTGTCATAAGCCATCTCTCACCAAAACAAATTCAACTTCAGTCATGCCTGCACTCCCAGACATAAGGGAGGCAGTGCCTCAACAGGTGCAACAGCAGCCGATGCAGCTGGACGAAACGCATATCCTGTGGCGTAACGCAGATCAGCCTGGGCAAGCTGGGCAACAGGTTTCCCTTGGCCAAGCTGCCCAGCAAGCCACGCCTGGGTCTTTACAAAATTGCGAACGCGTTCTTCGACGGGTGTCGGTAGCTCATCGCGACCAAGCTCTAAGACCATGTTTCCGGAGAGCTCTGCCGTCCAGGCGTATTGATCCGATAGCGTTAATCCGGTCAGTGATTTCTGAATCGGCGCAAGCCATTCTTTTAACGCCATGGCACGCTCTAAGACGAGACGCTGCGATCCCGCAGGCCCGGACAAAGGAATCAGACGACAAGGATCATCATGATCGGCGGCCTGCGCGGTAAAGAGTTCGCCATAGCGATTCACCAGGCGCTGGTTACCCCATGTCGCCACGGCATGCTGTTCTTCAAGTCGCACCAAGAGCCGATTCGGCCAGATCCGACGGACGGTTGCTGAACGGACCCAGGGAATCGAAGACAGCGCCTTATGCATCGTCTCAAGATCGGTCGAGAGCACGGTGCCATTTAACGACTCCAGCACCGCCGCCTGCACCTGTGACGCAGAGACATGCTTGAGCGCGCCCGATGGCGTATCGACAATGACGCGTTTCACCGTAAACACCGGGCGATTTGCCAGCCAGAGCGCAACCAAGCCTGCAAACCCAAGAATCGACAGCGTAAATAATGCTGTTGACAGTCGGTTTAGCCAGACCGGGGAATGCCAGAAATCGCGCAGGGGAGAGCTGATCATCGTTGCTGCTCCAGCTTGAGTGCAGCCGAAGACAGAATCTGCAAGACCAATTGGTCATAGTCCAATCCTGTCTGCGCTGCCGCCATCGGCACCAGAGAATGGTCGGTCATCCCCGGCGATGTATTGATCTCCAACAACATTGGCGACCCTTTGCCGTCCCACATCAGATCAGCACGTGCCCATCCAGAACAGCCCAGGGACTGAAAAGCCGCAACAGAGATCGACTGCATCTGTTGTCGAATCTGGTCATCAATCGCTGCCGGGCAGACATAGCGCGTGGCCGATCCGAAGTATTTGTTCTGATAGTCATACTGACCTTCGGGTGCAACGATCTCAATCACTGGCAACGCCACAACTTGTCCAGGAGCAAGCTCGAGCAAAGCACAGGTAAATTCACGACCCGTGACAAACGCCTCTGCCATGACCTGCCGATCAAACTTTGCCGCAAGCGCATAGGCTGGCATCAGTTCATCCGCCGTGATGACCTTGGTCATGCCCAATGAAGATCCCTCAGACACGGGCTTTACCGCAATCGGAAGGCCCAGCTGTTCGATCACCTGTGCTGGATTGAAACCCGCTTGTAGCATCGCGAATGCAGGTGTCGGCAGGTTCATCGTTGACCAAAGCCGCTTCGTCACGATCTTGTCCATCGCAGTACTGCTCGCCATCACACCGCTGCCGGTATATGGGATCTGTAAAAGTTCCAGCGCACCCTGAACGGTCCCGTCTTCTCCGTAACGACCGTGAAGCGCAATGAAGACCCGATTCACTCTCTCGGTCACGAGGTCCTGCAGTGGACGTGTCTTTGGATCAAAACTGATCGCATCAACCCCCTGGCGAAGCAGTGCCGCCAAGACGCCAGTTCCGGAGCGGATGGAAATTTCACGCTCGGCAGACTGTCCGCCCATCAGCACGGCGACACGTCCCATTGCCTTTGGATCAGGGCGCCGTAGAGAGGACAGTGATCGCTCGGTCACTGATCGCCTCCTACAAGGACCTTCATCTGTGCAGGGACTCCTCCGATGGATCCTGCGCCCATCGAGAGCACCACATCTCCGTTGCCTGCGACCTGACGAATCGTCGCGGCCATCTCGGCGATTGATTCGACATACACCGGCTCTACACGTCCTGCCACGCGAATCGCTCGCGCAAGGGCTTTGCCATCGGCCGCCGCAATCGGCTGCTCACCAGCGGGATAGACCTCGGCAAGCAGCAGCTGATCGGCCTCGCCCAAGACACGCACAAAATCTTCAAACAGATCACGAGTTCGGCTATACCGATGCGGCTGAAATGCAAGCACGATGCGCCGCCCAGGAAATGCCCCACGCGCAGCGGCAATCGTTGCGGAGATCTCGGCCGGGTGATGCCCATAGTCATCAATCAAGGTAAATCGTCCGCCACGTGCACCGTCAAACTCACCACAGTTCTGGAACCGTCGGCCAACGCCTTAGAAATCCCTCAGGGCATCGACGATCGCCTGGTCCGACAGGCCCAGCTCTGTGGCCACTGCAATCGCTGCAAGGGCATTCTGAACGTTATGACGTCCCGGCAGATTTAAAAGCACCGACAACGGCGCAGTGTCTTCACGAATGACGGTGAACTGCATCGCCCCTGCACGATCCTGCAGATGAATAGCCCGCACCTGGGCGTCTTCGGCAAGTCCATAGGTCACGACCGTCTTTGACAAGAACGGGACAATCTCACGCACGTGCGGATCATCCGCGCAGACCACCGCAGTGCCATAAAAAGGAAGGCGTTGGGTGAAGGCGATGAACGCCTGTTTCAGTTTGGCGAAGTCATGGTCATAGGTCTCCATGTGGTCTTCGTCAATATTGGTAATGACCGCCATCATCGGCAGCAGATTTAAGAATGATCCGTCAGACTCATCAGCCTCCGCGACGATGTAATCGCCAAGGCCTAATCGCGCATTGGCACCGGCGCTATTGAGACGACCACCGATCACAAAAGTTGGATCAAGTCCGGCCTGCGCTAAGACGCTGGCCACAAGACTTGTCGTCGTGGTCTTGCCATGCGTGCCCGCAATTGCAATGCCTTGCTTTAACCGCATCAATTCGCCCAGCATGAGCGCCCGCGGCACGACAGGAATACGTCGTGCCCGTGCCGTCAATACTTCAGGGTTATCTGATTTCACTGCGCTCGAGATCACCACAGCATTTGCAGCGCCAAGATGTTCTGCCGCATGACCAATAAAAATGGTTGCGCCTTGCTGCGCGAGTCGTTCTGTCGCTGCATTTTTGGCAATATCCGACCCCTGAACCCGGTAGCCAAGATTCAACAGCACCTCGGCAATCCCGGACATGCCAGAGCCCCCGATGCCGACAAAATGAATCGTCTCGATCTTGTGTCTCATCTCGGCTGCTCCGGGATCTCGCGTCCAATCACGTCAGCCACTTGGTTGGCTGCCTGTTGTGCCGCATCCTGCATCGCCCGCGCACGCGCCCGTGTGCCGACCTGAATACAGGTGTCGCGCGTCAGAGACACCAGTTGTCTGACCAAGGCGCTCGAGGCAATCGTGGCAGCATCAGTCGTCAGATCGAATTGAGGAATCAACCAGGCGGCGTCGTGATCTGCAAGATACCGTGCGTTTGCAGTCTGATGGTCATCAATGGCCGAAGGCAGTGGGACAAAGACTGCTGGCAGCCCAGCCGCAGCAACCTCGGTCACAGTCGACGCACCGGCACGACAGATGACAAGATCCGCCCATGCATAGGCCGCATCCATATCACGGATAAACACAGTGCAGTCCGCTTCAAGGCCAAGATGCTGATACTGCTGGCGCACGGCATCAAGATCTTTCTGTCCAGTCTGATGACGGATCGTGAGTCGCTGCCCTTGGCGCACCGTTTCCGCAAAACAAGCAGGTAGCGACTGATTCAATGCGGTCGCACCAAGACTTCCTCCCATCACCAGGACACGAAGTCCGCCCGTGCGATTCTCGGCACGTATGGCAGGATTGGGAAGTTGAAGAATCGATTCACGCACCGGGTTACCAATCAATACGGCGGTGTCTGGCGCAAACCGGGTCTTTGGGAAACTGACCATCACACGCTGCGCGATTCGGGCAAGCCAACGGTTGGCCGTTCCCATGACGGCATTCTGTTCATGAATACACAACGGAATACGACGTAGTCGTGCGGCAAGTCCAACAGGAAATGTTACGTAGCCGCCAAACGCGACCACCACAGAAGGACGCGCATGACGAACGATCGCCAATGCATCCATCAGTGCACGGGCAAGACGCATGGGAAGACCAAACCAGGCTGAGAGTCCTTTGCCACGCAGCCCCGTAAACCGAAGAATGTGTAACCCAATCCCTGCATCCGGAATCACACGCGCCTCCAGACCACGATCCGTGCCGACCCACTCCGCATGCCATCCTTGTTGGCGCAGGGCCTGGGCGACAGCGAGTGCCGGAAAGACATGCCCGCCCGTTCCGCCAGCCGCAATCAAGACGCGGGTCATCATGCGGCAACTCCTTTGCGTCCTAGTTGCCGGTTCTCGGCATCAATCCGAATCAATACGCCCATTGCCATGCAGACTGCCAACATCGAGCTTCCGCCATGACTAATAAATGGAAGGGTGAGTCCTTTGGTCGGCAGAAGTCCTGTGTTGACCCCTGCGTGGATCAGTGTCTGGACACCGAACCAGACCCCGATTCCTTGCGCCACGAGTCCCGAGAAAAGTTTTTCCTGCGACATGGCCGTGCGACCAATCTCAATTGCACGACGGACAATAAAGGCAAACGCAAGAATCACGATCGTTACGCCAACAAAGCCAATCTCTTCTCCCATCATGGCGAAGATGAAGTCCGTATGAGGCAGCGGCAGATGCCCCATCTTCGCAACCCCCGTGCCCAGCCCCGATCCCAAGAATCCTCCGTTACCAAAGGCAATTAAGGCACCGCAGAGCTGATAGCCCGTGTTCTGCACCATGTCAGGATCGCAGGGCTTGAGATACGAGATCACACGCATCAGACGCCATGGGGTGAGCCAGACCATCGCAGCAAATACCGCAAAGAGCGCAAGAATGAGCGGAAGAAAAATACGTAGGCTCATGCCCCCAAGCAGAAGAATTGCTGCGGTAATCAGCATGATGACAATGGTTGAACCGAGGTCAGGCTGATAGAGCAGCAGGGCCATGACCAATGACATCACCACGCCGATCGGAAGCAGCCCGCGGACAAAGGTGTGCATACGATCTTGACGCCGAATCACGTAGGCGGCGGCAAACAAAAGTGCAAAAAGCTTCATTAGTTCGGCGGGCTGAAGCGTGAAGAATCCCAGCGGAATAGCGCGGACCGCACCGTCCTTCACAATCGCTGCACCAAACACAATCTTCATGCCGGCCACAATCAACAGCAGCGCAACCCCCACTAAGAACAACGGCGTAGAAAGGGTATGCAAGACCGACATGGGAATTCGGGTCATCAGGAACATCGCCGCCAGACCAATCGCCAGATGAATGGGATGGCCTCGCATGCCGCGCCAAAACACCGACTCCGTGTTGTTACTGGGCAAGGGAAGGTTTGCGGAATAGACCATCACCAGGCCCACGAGCAAAAGCCCAAAAAATACCGACAGCAAGGCACGATCGGTGTTCGCGATCGAGACCATAGGCGCTGTGCGGTCGTGCGTTAGCATGCGATACCCTGCTCCTCGGCAACCGCGGCCACCGCATCACGAAATGCCTGTGCCCGTGCCACATAGTTTTTATACATATCGAAGCTTGCGCAGGCGGGCGACATCAGCACCGGAATACCACCAGACTGCGTTGCGAGTGCATAGGCCTGCCGGACCGCATCGTCCATCGAGCTTGCCGCCTGAACCGTCACGCCCTCGGCGCGCGCGATCTGACCGATGGTTGGGCCATCGCGACCAATGGTCACTACCGCCTTTGCAAAGCGACGTATTGCATCCGCCATTGGCGAGAAGTCCTGACCTTTGCCATCGCCACCCGCAATTAGTACGAGCGGTGTTGCAATTCCTGTCAATGCCGCAACAGTGGCGCCAACGTTGGTTCCTTTGCTGTCATCAACAAAGTCCACGCCATGAACGTGGCTCACCCATTCCGTACGATGGGCCCCGCCGCGAAATTCGCGCAGCGCATGTAAGAGCGGCGCAAGGGCGGGGGTCACTGCACGACAGAGCGCAAGCGCGGCAAGTGCATTCATCGCATTGTGTCGACCGCGCACGCGCAGTGCGTCTGCCGGCATCAGTCGGTGTAGACGCGACTCGTCAATGGGATCTCGCACGGCCATCCAGACAATGCCCTCTTCAATGAGCCCAAGGTCACCCAAACCGACTGGCATATCCAGACCGAATGTCACCTGCTCAGACTGCGCCTGCGCGGCCTTCATCACACCCGAATCCTGCCGGCTGACAATGGCGCAGACCGGGGTTGCCGTCGGCAACAGTCCGTGACCGAACACACGTGCCTTGGCATTGACATAGTCATCCATATCCAAATGCCAATCCAGATGGTCTTCTGTAATGTTCAGACAGGTCGCCGCGGTGGGATGGAAATGCTTTGCAATCGCCAACTGAAAACTCGACAGCTCAAGCACCCAGACCTGCGGGAATCGGCTCTGGTCTTCCCGATCCATGACAGCATCGAGCAACGACGGGCTGATATTGCCCGCCTCTTGTGCATCAAACCCAGCGCGTCGCAGCAGGGCAACGGTCATCTGTGTTGTCGTGGTCTTGCCATTGGTTCCGGTAATCGCCAAGACCTTCGGCAGCTCTAACGGTAGTTCTAAATCGGAGCCGGCCGACGTCAAGCTGCTGGCATGTGCGGCGTGGTGAATCGCCCACTCAAAGAGATCAATCTCTCCGTAGACCGGAAGCCCCTGGGCTGTTGCCTCTTCTAAGAGCGCAGCGATTGGACTGTTGTGCTTGGCGTGTGGCGTAAGCCCTGGACTAGGAATCACCATCTGCACACCGTGCAGCAAGTCTGCTGAAAATGGTGTCGCAACCCCCACCCGAACCGTCAGCCGTCCACTGTCGTGCGACAAGGCGCGCACGGCCTCTGCTGCAGGCGGCGTCTCACGACTATCAATCATCGTGACCGCCGCGCCTTGGCGAAGCAGCCATTTCGCCGTGGCCAGTCCGGACTCCCCGAGTCCTATCACCAAGGCACGGGACCCTTGCCAGTCAAAGTCCATCGGAATCGCGGGACACGGCGGTGTGGTCTGGGTCTGTTGTTTCGTTCGACTCATATCAGATGACAACTGTCTTTCAATTCAGATTGCACAGTGGGTTAACGCAGCTTCAAGGTCGACAGACCGGCCAGAACCAGAATCATGGTGATGATCCAGAAGCGAACAACGACCTGCGTTTCTTTCCAGCCACCGACTTCAAAATGGTGATGAAGCGGCGCCATCTTCAGAATTCGTCGCCCTTCACCAAATCGTTTCTTCGTGTATTTGAAATAGCCGACCTGCAGCATCACTGAGAGCGTCTCCACCACAAACACGCCTCCCATGATGAACAGCACAATCTCCTGTCGGACTACAACCGCCACCGTGCCGAGTGCGCCACCAAGCGCAAGCGCCCCCACATCGCCCATAAAGACCTGCGCGGGATAGGCGTTAAACCAGAGAAAGGCAAGCCCCGCACCCACCAGTGCGGCGCAGAAGACCGTCAGCTCGCCCGCACCCGGAATAAAGGGGATCAGCAGATACTTCGCAAACACGGCATTCCCTGTGACATAGGCAAACACGCCCAAGGCCCCTGCGACCATGACGGTTGGCATGATCGCCAGGCCATCCAAGCCATCGGTCAGATTCACCGCATTGCTTGTGCCGACAATGACGAAGTAGGTCAGCACCATGAATCCAAAGACGCCCAAGGGATACGCAATTTCTTTGAAGAACGGCACAATCAGACTTGCCTTCGGCGGCAGCGTCATATTGAACCCGCTACCGACCCATTGCGTGAACAGCTCAAGTGCCTGGGCGTTGCTCTGTGCAGGAACAGAAAATGCAAGATAGATCGCTGCGACGATACCAATCAGCGACTGCCAGAAATATTTCCAGCGCGCTGGGAGTCCTCGTGGATCTTGATTGACTACCTTGCGATAGTCATCAACCCATCCTACAGCCCCAAAGCCCATGGTCACCAGGATCAGTACCCAGATGAATCGGTTAGCAAGATCCGCCCAAAGAATTGTCGTAATGCCAATGGCCAAAAGAATCAGTGCACCACCCATGGTCGGTGTACCCGTCTTGACCAGGTGTGTCTGTGGGCCATCGTCACGCACCGCCTGGCCGACTTTCAGTTCGGTGAGCTTGCGGATCACCGCAGGACCAAGAAATAGCCCAAGTCCAAGGGCCGTAAGCGTCGCCATCACTGCGCGAAGCGTGATGTAGTTAAACACCGAGACCGCACGGACATACTGTTCAAGCCAGTCAAAAAATATCAACAGCATGGTGCTGGTTCTCCCGTTGGATGGATCAGTGCCTCTACCACCCGTTCCATACGCATAAAACGAGATCCTTTCACCCAGACCGACGGATGACGTTGTTCGTTCTGTGCCTGACGGATTGCCGTCTGTAGCATTGCAATCAACTGGGGAAGGCTTTCCTGATAAAGCCCAATCTTTGTGCGAGTCGATGCCTGCGCCATCGCCCCTCCATGCAGCCACAGTGACTGCAGGTTCTGCTTGGCTGCATAGTGAAGCACCTCATCATGAAAGGCGTCGCCTTGATCGCCTACCTCGCCCATATCCCCCAGCACTAACATCTGTGGCTGGGGCATCGAGATCAAGGCATCAATTGCGGCACGAACAGAATCAGGATTCGCGTTGTAGGTGTCATCAATCACGATCCCGCCACCGGCCAACGACAGCTGAAGACCGCGCCCCTTCACCGGCGCAAACTCCGATAGCGCTGCTGCAATCGCGTCTGTCGCAATACCCGCTGCAAAAGCGCAGGCAGTTGCTGCTAAAAGATTCATGGCGAAATGCTGACCCGCACCGCGAGGCGTGATCGAGATCGTCTGCTGATTAGGAAGGCTGACCATCAGTACCCGTTGGCCCGATGCAGTGGCCTGCCAGTGCCCAAGCACCTCATCGCCATGGAACTGTGGGGCTGCAGCCGAATCCTGA
>JACCDP010796771.1_pt1 | contig 12083 bp, 15 predicted proteins | sample 7445841 | NCBI WGS metagenome assembly JACCDP01 (sample SAMN15323441, study PRJNA562643) | freshwater metagenome | isolation source: river surface water | place: USA:Blue River Watershed | collected 2017-08-17
AGAACGTACCAGCAAGGTCAGATCCCGCATTGTGCATGCCAGCGAAAGAGCGTACGAGCCATGGCTCGTACGCTGCCCCATCGAATTTACCGAGGTCATTCACCACCTCACCGCATGGCTACTGAGTGCCACAACATATTCCTTTCCCTTAGGACCGTCCACTCTCGACAAGCAGCCACGTCGTGCGGTCCTGAGAGGGCGATTGCACACACAATCAAGCTACAGATTTAGACTCACCGCTGTCAGAAGTTGAAAAGAAAAACCCTCCAAGGTTATCTTCAACCCATCGCACCCTTTCAACTTCTCTGCACAGGTCATAAAGGATTCACATGACAAACCTCGAGGCGTAAGACCGCGTCGAGACCACCCCCTACGCGGCAGCCAGTGGGATCGAAGGTATCACGAAGTTGGTCGACGGGCTTTGCGTCAACATAGATAAGCCGCCTGAAGCCAAGATAATCCGAGAGATGCATCCGCCGGATCTCGCCGAGTCACGCAGGAAATTGATGTAGTTACTCTGCGGCTCACGGCTAGAACTGCTTCCCCTAACTCTCTGACGAAGTCATTCTCCGATCTCCGCAGAAAGTTTCGCAAAAGTTTGGACAATGACATAGGCTAACCGCAAATGTAACTCCATCTGTCTTTCCACTCCCTCTCCGAGAAACACCGCTTGACGAATCAACGTCAGTAACGACACACTTCACACCCAGCATTCGATGTCACTAATGCGCAGCCACGTATTTTTGCTCCCTTCTCTGACAATATTGATTATCTCTATCGCCCTTGCTGGTTGTGCAACGACGACGGTAACCGTTATGCCATCACCCCAGACGCCAGTTTGTAATAACACCGCTTCCGCTCTCGTCCTCTGGGCACCCCAGTGGCGTCCAAATCAGAAAGACGTACTGGAACGGGAGGCTGCCGCCGAAGCCGGATTGAAGAGGTTCCTGCACAGTTCAGAATGCTTCGCCGGCTCTGATCTTCGTCGTCTGCCAAGCACGACTTTTCCGGCAGTTGCTGCGGAGGCCACATCGGCGAAAGAGAAGTTCAACAAGGTAGTCACGATTACAATTCGAGAGCTTGGGCCAGTGATCAAGCTACTCTCCTCCCTCGCGCTCATACATGGTGGAACAAAAGTCCTGTTCCAGGTTGGCGAATATATCCTGCCCAGTGCGGTTCCCACTCGAACGTTCACTATCCACTGGCAAAACGGCGGACCTGGCGTTATCAAGGGCATAGATTCACTATCACAGGATATGCTGGCCGCACTGGTTATAGGTCTGCAACCGAGCACACGACAGAAATGATCTTACCGCATGTACGACAGCCTCCCCTCAACCATACAAGCACTTGTAACGATAGCACGACCGAGTGGATGACTGTATATGGTGCAAGTCGGTATATTAGCGGTTGTACCGGCATATCAAAGCAGCTTCAGTATTCCGGTACTGGATAAAAATACGGAGGTTCCAATGGACACGAACATCTTCCGCCCGACACATGGTTTAGCAATACTCACGCTGCTTCTCGCACCGACCGTGACATATGCAATGTCAGGCATGGATCTCCCGCACGGCGGACACGAAAAGGCAACCGCCTCACTTTCACGGAGTATGGGAGAACCGATTAACTCAGCAGAATCAGAAATTGAAGTGACTTACAGTGCCGATGGCAAAACCGCCATCTTCGTCTCAGGGCGCAAAGGAAGCATCCCGTCACCCGGGGTGCCTTACAACTTTGACATCTGGATGTCCCACTCTGTAAACGGCGAGTGGCAGGAACCAATTCACTTGGGACCAGGGGTCGATCCAACTGTGGGGCCGAACATTAATACATCTGCCTGGGAGCTGGAACCGAGTCTCTCGGATGACGGCAACGTGATTTATTTCACAAGATACGAGCCTGGCAATCTCTCGACCGGCGATCTCTACGTGACCCCGAAGGTCAACGGTGTATGGCAACCGGCTAGGAATTGGAACGACGTCCCGGAACTTCCGCACATCAATACGCCGACCGGCGAGGAGCACTGTCCGATCATTGCTTCCGACAGTCTCATCTACTTCAACTATCAGCAGCCGGGAGTCACCCAAGACAGTGACATCTGGAAAGTCGAGAAGAAAGATGGAGTCTGGCAGAAGCCTGAGAGTCTGGGGCCACGCATCAATTCACCCTACCGTGACCATATGCACTGGACCGGGCTGTCCTGGGATAGGAAGAGCCTCATCATCACCAGTACCCGTCCGGACATGGGTTCGCGCGGAGGACATGACATGTGGATTTCCTACCAGAACCCAAAAGGTGAATGGCAGGAGCCTCTGAATCTTGGTGATACCATCAATACCGCCGGTGAAGATATGTGTTGGACCTTTACGCCAGACGGCAAGACGTTCACGGGTGGTTCGGGGCCTCGTGATTCGTATAATCACGATATCATGTGGGTCCACAAAGATGATGTTCCACTGTTGAAGAATTTTGAGCCGATCGGGCCTCCACCCAATTTGCTCGTCAACAGCAAGAAGCAGTCCAGCAATAGAAAATGACGGTACTGCCAGGACCGAGAGATCTGGGGTAACTACCGCAGCTACTGGTAGTGCTGGGCTTGTGTGAGAAAAAGACTGGCGTAGAGTCCTTGCTGTCGCATCAAATTATCGTGCGTCCCTTGTTCCACGATTTGCCCCTGATCGACGACAAAGATCCGATCTGCCATTTTCACCGTTGACAGCCGATGGCTGATCAGAATCGCCATTCTCCCCCGCGCGAGTTCATGAAATCTCTCGAAGAGCTCTGCCTCTGCCTTGGCATCCATGGCGCTGGTAGGCTCGTCCAGAATGAGAATCTGGGAGTCTCGTAATAAGGCTCTGGCGAGCGCGACCTTCTGCCATTCACCAATACTCAGTTCATGCCCACCATCGAACAGCTTCCCAAGCAATGTCTCATACCCTTCCGGCAAACGTTCAATAACCTCATGGATCCCCGCCTGCTTGGCCGCCTGGGCAACGGTAGCATGATCAACGTCATGTGCTCGTACCCCCAACGCAATGTTCTCTCTTGCAGACAGCTGAAACTTCACAAAGTCCTGATAAATCCCGCTGACTGCGCCCCGCACCTCGGTGATCGGATAGTCGCGAAGATCTGTCCCGTCAATCATGATGCGCCCATTAGATGGATCGTAAAGCCGACACAGGAGCTTCACCAGCGTCGTCTTCCCAGCGCCGTTCGCCCCGACGAAGGCCACATGCTCCCTTGGCCCAATCGAAAAGGTGAAATCTCGAATCGCGACACGTTCTTCGTGTGGATATTGAAACGACACATGGTCGAAGACAATTCCCTTAGTCATCGGGCGAGGGAAAACCCTGGGGCTCGCAGGTATCGGCAAACGGGACTGGACGCCCAGAAACTCGTTTAAGGTGGTGAGGAACAGATTATTTTCATAGAGGTTCGCCACGCTCTGTCCAACACTCTCTAAGAACCCGGAAGCACGCTGCACCGCCTGAAAACAAATGACGAGGTCTCCCACCGTGAACTGCCCCTGAATCGTTCGTATCGCCACAAAACTGTAAACCCCAAAAATTCCCGCCACGCCGATCAGCTGAGCGACGGACGTTGAGAGTGCCCAACGCCGCTCCAGCGCGATTCGCTCTCCACACAACATCGAGCGCGTATCCAAAAACCATTGTCGGAGTCGAGCGCCAACATCGAACAACCGAACTTCCTTCGCAGCACCGGCTTGTGTGAGCAGCATATGGACGTACCAGGCTTTCCGTTCAAGTGGCGTCCGATCACGTTCCCACGCAAATAGTCGGTTGGACTGCTTCAGGCGGACGATGAAATATGGAATTGCCGCCACGATCAGGATCGGGATTACGCCCCAATGCAGCCACCAGAGGACCGCGCCCATTGCGATTAATGAAATTGAATTTTGGCCTAACTGAAGCACGGCATTGAGAATGGCCGTTGGGCGATAGGGGGCCTCCTGCTGTGCACGATGGAGCGTATCTTGATACTGTGCATTCTCATAATACTCAAGATCGACCTCAACCGATTTGGTCTGAAGAAGCGCATACATGTGGTCGGTGACAATTTGGGCCTGAATCTTGGAAATCAGACCGCCTAAGGCGGTCAACATGGCGGTGATCGCCGCGACACCGGCTATACCTCCAAGAATGGTGAGTATACGGGTTAACGAAGGGTCGTCGGTTGGTGTCTTGAGCGCTTCCGTTACAGTATCGATTAACAGCTTCGTCAGATAGAGTACCACCAACGGAAGGAATCCCTGGGCGACGCGCACGACAATGCTGGCGACAGCTAGGCTTGGACTGCTTTCCCATACAAGCGAGAGTGCCCAGCGGACCGTCGTAAGAAATGAACCGAGGCTTTTCTTGCTGACTTTCATAAGTCGTGGAGCCATAGAGTCTTCAACATCACATGGCGGAGATTTGGCACCCATCCTTTGCCGAATTAGAAGGATACGAAAACGTCACCGTGAAGCGTTGCCAATGAGGGCCTGGCTCATAAAACGCTTTGGACCCTAACATCAGCCAGGCGTGACCATCTAGACCCCATGCTTCCTTTCGTACCCCACAATGAAACACGACCGGATACCCCAGTTGCCGAGCAAACCAATAGAGCACCAATGACCGTGGAAAACAGTTTCCCCTTTGATTGTAAGGAAATAACTTGAGCCAGCGATCGACATAGCTAACTAATGCCTTGATCCTCCCATCATCACAGTCTTTTGTCACTGATCGAGGGTTCAATCGCTCGATTAGAGCTGGCAGACTGTCGAGACGCAGCAAGAGTCGAACTCTGAGCACCACAAGTCCCACGCGGAGCACCATCCAATATTTTTTAATACCGGCTAGCATGATACACTCAGCATTGTTGTCTTAATGACGTTGTCGACTGCTCAGTATTGAGACATTACCCACGCTGCTTCAATCATTCGCTCAGCACTTTCAATACAGGGACGTGAGTTCTTCCTATGTCTGGCTGCAGTACTTACCCGCTTGGGACCCACCGATTGAGAGCTTCACGGATTGCAGGTGAAAGAAGTCGTCTTGTTACTCTATGAAGTGGAACAATCAGACAAGCAAGATATGCGAGGGATGTTCGCCAGCGAAACCACAAGGGGGGATCTGTGGCAACATGACTATGGGCCCGGCAAAGCAGTAGTCCAAACCACCAACGCTCCCACCAGGAGTCTTTCAGAGAGAAGTACAGGGCTCCGGCCTGTTCTTCGTTGATTCCATCTTGGTAATTCTTCAGTAAGCCCGCAGGCATCCTGAGCGAAAGTGCCTGTGCGTCCGCATCGCGCTGAAGCCGTTCCAATACCATCTCGGGAAGAGGAGCATCTAGCAGCCGATGCGCGAGCGACAATCCAAGACAGAGCATACCTCGACAGCGCCAGTTCGATGCGTACAAAAAGATCTGTTTCCAGTCTAGCGCGGGATGTGTTCGGAGCAACTCTGCCACGTCACATACCCATTTCAGTTGTTCCCATGCATGCTTCGACCCATGAACACAGAGAACGATCAACAGAATTTCTGGTGCTAATCCTGGAACCGTTTTCCCCTCTAACGTCACCGGAATCTGAGACCGCCAGAACTCGGGGCGATCCAATCGGAAGGTGAAGTGCTGATGTGCCATCACCCATTGAAGGTCGACTCGAGAAATCGGACGTTTCTTAATCAGTACATGATACGGCCCCTCGTTATCTTCAAGTTGATGCCCCTCAACACTACTGGCTTTCCTCTCATAACCTTGTGACAAAATCACCCTCTGTGCTTCTGCAATAGATTTTTCAGGGATAAGCAGGTCCAAATCAGTGAACTCGCGAAGAGCCACATCACCGTACGCCAACACTGCGAGAGTTGCTCCTTTGATCGGGATGGCGGGAACTCCACTCGCAATCAACGCATCACAAAGGACAACGAGCTCCTGAGCCAATGAACGATTAAGCAAGCCATCGGCTTGAACCTTTTGGCGTAGTTGCGTGAGTGGTTTGGACGGTACGAGATCAGAACACAGCGCGGCCAGGTTTTTATATAACAACGGGCATACGCCATGATACCTGGCCATACCCAAAACGATAGACCAATCCAGCGACTCCTGTACGCGACGCCGAATGGATCTCTTAATATCATCAGACACAACTGTACGTGCGCACCAGACGAGCAGTTCCGCTTCTGGCAGCAGAGGAAAATGTCGAGCATTGGCCTGTGTCGTCATCATTGTGCCTGTTCCAGCAGCGGCGTAATCAGTTTCGGGAGGTCGAGGATGTCTCGGCCAAAGTGAAGGCGGTAACAGTCTGCCTGTTGGACAAGTTTCGCTAAAACTTGAAATTCTTGCCTGGCCACCTCTTGGTCATAGACCAATAGCGCTTGCGGCAGAACCAGTTGTAGGGCCTGACTCTTGGGTAGTCGCTCCAGATGGCTCTGTGCAGCATCGACGACTTGCGGGAACAGGACCAAAGCCGGTCGGCAACAAACGCCGACCTCAGTCCGATAGAGTTCCTCCGCGTAAAAGCCTCGCTTGTGGAAACCAGGCTGTACCTTCAGCATATGCTCGGACGCATTGCGAAGTTCGGGGAAGAAGGCGATGGTCTCTTTGGTGACGTTGATCTTAATGGGGAAAGGTAGGAGCTCGACTTCGTTCCCGGCATCTCGGAACAACGGATGATCATCTGACAGGTACCGGTACCCGGCACGGAGCAAGGAGATAAAAGAAGTTGTCTTCCCGCGCCCACTGTTCCCAGGAATGAGGACACCCCGCCCATGCCACTCCAGCGCAGTGGCATGGATAGTATAGAAGCGCCGGTGCCGCAAGAGTTCGATCAAGGTTAGATGGAACAGATATTCGATCAAGTTGTCGCACATCCGCTCGGGCTTGAGCAGATACCCTTCGGCTCGGCCGTTGGCACCCTCAATCATGAACAGCCCCACCTCAGCAAAGTCTATGAGCAGCCGTCCGCCATCCTGACTCACGACATAGGGCAAATCGTCCTCCTGGCGCGCCTCAGCCGCGATGTCAGTACCGGAAGCCAGATGCCGGACCGCCGGGGACAGCGTCGAAGGAATTTCCGCTCGGTCCTGCACCGCGTAGAACTGGACTGTAAGCGGTGTGGCAGCATCAAGAGCATCTCGTCGGAAATGCTGCAGCAATTCTTCCACTGGTGCGGCGAGGAGAGGAGACGGTGTGACGTACCGTACCGGCGTACCGTGCAGGGAGAAAAGGGACTCGATCAGGGTTGAATGGGTTGCTGAGCTCGACATGCTCTTCCTTACGTCACGGGTTGTTTCACCTATATCGCACGGGCTCACAACAGGAAGTCTGGCTGATTCTTACGAACCAGCCAGCTTCCCGCCTCACTGAAAGCGGGCAACCTAATTACTTATTCCACTTACCCCAGCCGCCGCCCCAGTTGCCCCAGCCGCCGCCCCAGTTACCGCCATGTCCATGTCCATGACCGTAGCCGCCAGACCTGGTTGCGGTGATGTCCCGCAACAGTTCATGCTTCGCAAGAGCCGGCTGTACATATGACTCTTTCTTCATACTCACTCACCTCCTTTCTTGTTGAAGTAGCCCCTCCTGGATCAGCTCGTTGACCAGGGTGACGAGATCGTCGAGGGCCCGCTCGGGAACGACATCGAAACGGTCACAGATGACCGCCTGAATGTCGCTGATGGTCTTGTCGCCTGTGCAGTGTTCCCAAATAGCGCTACCGACCCGGTTGAGCGTGTAGTACCGCCCACTATTCAGATCCAACAACACCGTCTCTCCATCCATATTCGTGCTTTGCACATCGCGATTTTGGCGGAGAACAGTTCGCTGTAGCATCACACGATCTATGAGGTCAGCTACCATGCTTTGAGGTGAGAGAGCGTGGTGGGTCTCAGACATGGGCATTCCCTCCATAAGCGATGACTCAAACTGTTTGAGATAAGCACCAATGGGTGTTGTGAGGATGTAGCATGATGGGGCAGCCCCGATAACTGTGCTTTCGAGGGAGGAAGATGGAGGAAAGTAGGGTCAGAATACCTCAGGCCATAGATTTCCGACCTTATGCAAGCGGACAAGTTATTCCAACATAAAATGAGTTACGTGGAGACTCCAGAGAGGGCGGGCCTAGCGCTAGAGGAGCGCACTCATGTGGCCCCTTCCTCCAGCACGGCATTCCAGATGGACGGAGGATGCACTGAACTGCATGGAAGAAGTTAGATTGTATGAAATTCGAGGGCGTGGAGGCACGACTCTCATCGTACCTTCACGCCATATATCAATAGACAGGCTTACCGCTCTGGATTCCGTGCCGCCGTCACGGCCAAGGCAAACTTCAAGAGACTGGCCCGTTCTTCATCGTCCAAGGCCAAGAGCAGATGTACCTCCTCACCGTGCATCAAACGCAGACTTAGAAACGGTTCCTCTTGCCGCTTTTCTTTATTGTCCCACATCGCATCGATCAGCTGTACCTTATCCAACTGCCCGACCGACACGACGTCGTATCGGAAGTAGGAATCACCGATCACGATGTCGAACACCACATTGCCGGCCGTGAGCAACACCAGGTTGAACCGGCCCTGATCCTCATATCCTTCCGGCAAGAATTTATTGACGTGGCAGAGCACTATTTTCCGATCGCCCAACGCCTTGCGGAATTTCTCCCGCAGCGCGTCATAGTCGATCTGCAAGGCTTTTTCATCCGGCCCGGTCGCTGCAACGGCTGCCGCTTCCGCTTTCGAGAAAATATCATCAGCAGACATCAATCCTGACATAGCCACTTCCTCTCGTTACCGTTAGAAATGAACATGGTGAATGCAGATAGGAGACGTACGGTAACCGGCTCTCCATCGAGATTGCAAGAGGACTAAGCTCAAGGATTTTTGTTAATGCGCCGCAATGTGATGGGAAAACCGAGCGTCGCCAGCCTCATCAATGACGGTCACATCGAATGAGCGCCTTGTAGCGCGAACCAACCCAAAGTTTTGGTATCCTGACTCATTGACCAGACGGATTGGGTGTAATCCCTCACTAGCCGCGATGATCCGTCCAGGTCTGGCCGAGAGCGGACCTGCCATGTACTCGTGAAAATCTATGTTACCGTCCTGATCTGGGTCATAGGCGTTGGCCTGGACCCAATGCACATCCCCTCCGAGAAACACCACATTCTTGAGCTTCTGTCGGAGAATGGCATCGACGATCACCTGTCGTTCGCGTTCGAAGCCAACGCCGCTATTGTCTGCCCCCCAGCCATCATTGCCCACCCCACCCTTCACGATAGACAGCGGCACAGAGGTCGCGATGACTTTCCAGATCGCCGAGGACGTGTGCAATCCATCAAGTAGCCATTGCAATTGGGTTGATCCCAGCATCGTCTTGTCAGGGCCATCCTGGTCCTCGTTCCGACTCCGATACTGTCTGGTGTCCAAGATAAAGAGTTCGAGATCGGCACCGTAACGGACACTCCTATACAGTCGATCGGGCTCCTCCTTCGGAGAGGCGATCGGCCAGTACTCGCGGAATGCCTGCCGCCCAGCCGGCATGTGTGGATCAAATGGTCCTGAGAAATTGTCACGAACTTCATGATCATCCCAAATCGCATACACCGGCACCGTCCTCAAAAGCCGCTGGAGCGCTTCCGCGCCTCGTTGATATCGATGGCGCAAACGGTAGGTTTCCAACGTTGTGGCCTTGAAATCCGCTCCCGGCTCGTTCGGCGGAGACGGGCAGAGGTTGTCCGCATAAATCGTATCGCCGAGAAATAGAAAAAAGTCGATCTCCTGCCGATGAATGACCTCAAAAATGGGGTAGCCACCCATCCCCTGGCGACATCGGCCCTGGCCACCAAGATCTCCACTCCAGGCAAACGTCACCGCAGCGGAGATGTGGTCCTCCGGTAGCGTGATGAAATTCCCCTTGCCTGCAAGTTTTCCGGAGAAGTGTTTCGTAGATTGGTCTGCATAGTCGATCGTGACATGATATTGATAATGTGTTGCAGGGCTCAGCCCCTCAAGAGGAACAGTGAGGGTATAATCCGCTTCCGCTGTGGTCGACAAGAATGCCGTTCTCGGCACCGGAACCACCACCGTCGCTAGTTTCGACGCCGTTTCCCACAGCGAGAGCGGGGCCCATTCAATCTGTACGGATGCCGGTCCGTCAGTACGAAGCCACAGTAAGGCGCGATGGGAACTGACGTCACCAACAGCTACCCCCTGCGGTAACAAATCTGAGGCCAGAAATGACTTTTCCTCGAATGAACGACTCGACCGAACATGTTCACTGGGGAACACCGCACACGTGACAAAAGACGAGGCGAGAGCAAGAGAACAGGCCACCGAAAGCAGCGTGCGCATTTGGGTACCCCTACCCTATGTGGTTGAAGAGGTCAAGCGAACGGTTTGGGTAGCGGACTTGAAAATTAGCTAGGCCGACCATCATACTGAGCGGAGTCGAAGGAGAAATACGGTGCATGAAATAAATTGCTGTGTGCCAAACTGCTTAGCGAAACCCTATGCTCCAGCCGGGACACGATCCGTCTGCAAAGATCATTTCCTCAGTTTTCTCACATGGCGCCGCCGCCGTGGGCCACAAATGTTCTTGACCTATGCAGGCATGGCGATGACCGAACGCGATGCCATCGCCGCTGAATGGATGAAAACCATCCGCATAGATGAAGTGCCCACCGTTGCACCAAAGCTCTGATCCGCATTTCCCCTCTACCCCATCACCGGCGACCCATGGTGATGGATCATCAGCCACTCATCGCCGATCAGCTCGAAAAGGTTCGTGGCCAGGACCTTAGCGTGTTGTGGTTCATCGGACTGTTGCGTCGTGAGATTCTCCACGCAGATAACCCAGGCCATATCGCCCGCCACCTGAACCATCACATCGGTGAGGTCAAACTTCATCGAGAAGGTATTGTTAAAAATGAGCACCCACGAGTCTCGCACAGCAGGCCATCCGGAACGAATTGTCCAGCCTGGGTGAATACACGTGACATAGTCTTGATGCATCCAGACTTGGTCCATCTTCGCAATGTCGAGGCTCTCGAATGCTTCGTAGAATGTTCGATTGGCCTTCGTGACGGCTTCGATGCGCTGTTGTAGCACGGAGTCCCCCTCAAACTCAGCAAAATCGTATCATACTGCAATCGAGCTGAGCACGGCGAGGACATTTCTCCCCCACCATCAATGGGCAGACGGGTGCCAGGTCCAACCAAGAAATCACTCAGGCAACGTTCTGAAAATGACTACATACACCTGAAGGCCAACGGGAAGGAGCGGTTTGTTAAGAGTACGGCAGCACGACGATCGGTACGAGTCTGACAATACACTTGAAATTCTCAGCGCAGCACTTTCCATCCGTCCCCAGGAATCGCTCCCATGAGGGGCAGCAGAGCGAATGGTCCAAGCAACCATCAATGGAACATAGACGTACGTAACACCTGACCAATAAGGGGCTCTCGAATATTATCTAGCCACCTTCCGGATGCTCAGATCCGGTGCTGTCGAACTTGACTTCTTGTTCGAAAAAGTCTTGTCCACCTGTTCAAGACGCCTCAAAGGGTTGCCGAATAAGTCGTTGAGTTCGATGGCGACTCCTCCAATGATTTGGCGAAGCTCACGTTCCGTATGGTGCACTGGAACCAGTCGCCTACGTTGCCAACCGCGGAGCGCGAACATCTTTCTTAACTGCATATGAGGCCGCTCATACACCATTACAAATTCACGGCCTTGGCCGTCTTCAAGTATGAAGCCCTTCAAATGCATAATGCTTCACCCCCTTCCTCAAAAAGTCTTATCGCGACCCACGCTGCCCAACGGACATCATTGAGGAGACTCGGGAAATCTACGGGAAGCCATAAGAGGGCCAACCCTCATTGCTGAGGATCGACCCTCCTGATGAGGCAAATGCGCCACAATACTATCCAAGCTTAGTACTGCAGCTGCAACGCGACATAGAAGGAATCAACCTTGTTGCCGCTCGCATTCGGGCCAAAGTTGCTGAAGAATCCCTTCGTATTGAGATCGCCGTACCGATAGAAGGCCGAAATGCGCGCATTGTGGCCGGCGATGATGTAATTCACC
>JACCDP011151248.1_pt1 | contig 12081 bp, 12 predicted proteins | sample 7445841 | NCBI WGS metagenome assembly JACCDP01 (sample SAMN15323441, study PRJNA562643) | freshwater metagenome | isolation source: river surface water | place: USA:Blue River Watershed | collected 2017-08-17
CGGCCTTCAAGCCGGGCGCCCGGACGGTCCGCGCAAGGTGCGGCTGATCAGCACCACCGGTAACAAGCCCACCACCACCAAGGCCAGCGCCGCAAGCGCCGCCTCGCCCAGCCGCTCGTCGCGGGCCAGCTGATAGGCCACCACCGCCAGGGTGTCACTGTCGAAGGGACGCAACACCAAAGTGGCCGGCAACTCCTTCATCACGTCGACAAAAACCAACAGTGCAGCGGCTGCAGCCGATCGCCTGAGCAAGGGCCAGTGCACCCGCACCATCAAGGCCGGGCCCGAGACCCCCAGGATGCGGGCGCTGTCGTCCAGACTGGACGGGATCCGGGCATAGCCGCTGCCGATCGACTGCAGGGCAACCGCCGAAAACCGCACCAGGTAGGCCCAGACCAAACCCAGGGCTGTGGTGGTGATCAAGGCCCCCAGGGCCGTATTCGGCCACAGCCTCTGCAGCCAACCCAGGGGCAGCAGCAGGCCCACCACAATCACCGCGCCCGGAATCGCGTAACCCAGACCGACGAGCTGGACCGCCCAGCGCGTCAGCGCCCCAGGGCGCTGACGCTGCGCGAAGGCCAGCAGCAAGGCAACAGCCGTGGCCAGTCCAGCGGTCAGGCCAGCGAGCCACAAGCTATTGATGGACCACTGCACAAAAGAGCCCCAGCGCAGTTCGGCCCAGCTGGCCATGAGCGGACGAAGCAGGAACAACACCGGCAACACAAAACCCAGGGCGATCGGTGTGGCGCACAGAACCCAGGCCCAGAGGGCCTGACCGCTGCGCAGCCGCACCGGCTGGGATTCAGCCGCGCCGGCACGCCCACCACCGCGGGCATCGCTAAAACGCAGCCGCCGCTGTGCGGCCCGCTCGGCAGCCAGCAAAGCCGCCACGACGATGAGCAGCACTGTCGCCAGCTGGGCCGCCACCGCGCGGTTGTCCATGGCCAGCCAGGCCTTGTAGATGCCTGCCGTGAAGGTCTGCACCCCAAGGTGACTCGACACCCCGAAATCGGCCAGAGTTTCCATCAGCGCCAGGCCCACGCCGGCAGCCACGGCGGGCCGGGCCAGGGGCAAGGCCACCTGACTGAGACGGCGACTCAGCGGCGCACCCAGAAGACGGGCGGCCTCCATCAGATGTACGGCGCGCTCGGCCAGGGCGGTGCGCACCAGCAGGTAGACGTAGGGGTACAGACACACGGTAAAGACCAGGATCGCACCCCCCAGGCTCTGGATATCGGGGATCAGTCGCCCCTGCAGGCCCAGGCCCTGTCGCAGCACCGTTTGCAGCGGCCCCGAGAACTGCAGAAAGTCGGTGTAGGCAAAAGCCACCACATACGCTGGCATGGCCAGGGGCAGCAACAGCGCCCATTCAAAAACCCGCCGACCCGGGAATTCAAACAGCGCCACCGCACAAGCAGTGGCCGACCCCAGCAGCGTGACCCCGAGGGCCACCGCCACGCACAGGCTCAAGGTGGTCCAGGCATAGTCGGGCAGCACCGTCGTGCCCATGCCGACCAGCAAGGCCCAAGCCTGACGGTCGAGCTCCAGCCAAGACGCCAGAACCGCCAACACCGGCAAACCCAGCAGCGCCGGCAGCAGCATCACGGCCAAGGGGGAAAGAAGACGGGCGAGCATGGGCGAGCAGGGTGTTGCCAGAGTCGGTGGGCCCCGGTCGGGAACCACCCTCCAAAAACCGGCTGTAAATGAGAATTGTACGCATTTACCTCAATCGGCCGTAAAATCAGCGCATGTTTCTGGAAGTCTCCGACCTGAGCGTGCGCTACCCGGGCCGGCCAGCCGCGGCGGTCGACTCGGTCAGCCTGGGGCTGCCCGCCGGCGGCATCGGCGTGCTGATCGGGCCTTCAGGCTGCGGCAAGACCACGCTGCTGCGGGCCATCGCCGGCTTAGAGAAAGCCGATGCCGGCCGCATTGGTCTGGGCGGTGAGTGGGTGAGCCAGAGCGGGCGGCATGTACCGCCGGAGTCAAGGCGCATCGGTATGGTGTTCCAGGACTACGCTCTGTTCCCGCATCTGGACGTCAGCGGCAACATTGCCTTTGGCCTGCAAAACCTCAAACCCAGGGAGCGCAGCGCTCGGGTGGCCGAGGTGCTGGCCCTGGTGGGCCTGGAACAGGCCGGCCATCTGTTTGCCCACCAGCTCTCGGGCGGGCAGCAGCAGCGGGTGGCCTTGGCGCGGGCTCTGGCCCCCCAACCCAGGCTGCTGCTGCTCGACGAGCCTTTTTCCAACCTCGACGTGGAACTGCGCGAGCGGCTGGCGCACGAGTTGCGCGGCATCCTCAAGGCAGCCGGGGCAACGGCACTTTTTGTCACCCACGACCAGTTGGAGGCCTTTGCCATCGGCGACGTCATCGGCGTCATGCATGAAGGGCGGCTGCACCAGTGGGACGAAGCCTACAGCCTCTACCACCGGCCGGCCACCCGCTTCGTGGCCGACTTCATCGGCCACGGGGTGTTCACCCCGGCCACGCTGCATGAAGTGGAGGGGCAGATCGTAGTCGACACGCCGGTCGGGCGTCTGAGCGACGTGGCCGAATGCCCGCTACCCGGAGCCTTCGAGGGCGGGCAATGCGATGTGCTGCTGCGCGCCGACGACATCGTGCATGACGACGATGCACCGGTGAAGGCCGAGATCATTCGCAAGGCCTTCCGCGGCTCGGAGTTCCTCTACACCCTGCGGCTGGCCAGCGGTCACACCGTGATGGCGCATGTGCCCAGCCTCCATGACCACACGCTGGGCGAATGGATAGGCATACGGGCCCAGGTCGACCATGTGGTGACCTTCCACCGCGCCTGCTCACCCCAGCAACGCGATCTGTGCCAGCTGCCATGCGCCCAGGCCGGCGCATGCGCGGCCGAGACCGGGCAGTTCATTCCTCGCGCAAGCTGATGATCTGCTGACGCAGGTCCTGCGCCCAGCGCCTGCGATCGCGACCCCCATGGTGCTCGGGCTGACCGATCAGCACCTGCGCCTGGACACCGCGCGCGGCCAGCGTGCGCAGCACCGAACCGACCAGGGTGTCGTCGTCCACAAACCGCGGCGCCATGCTGATCTGGCCACTGACCCCATCGACAAAGCGCAGCGCCACAGGCTGCACCGGCACATCGGCCAGGATGGCGGCCTCGATCAGGTTGGCATGGAAAGGGCGCAGCACCAAGCCATCGCCCGTGGTGCCCTCCGGGAACACCGCCAGCACATCGCCGGCCTGCAAGCGCTCGGCCATGAAATGGACCATGCGGTGCGCATCGCGCCGCGATTGCCGCTCAATGAACAAGGTGCCCGCCTCATGCGCCATGTAGCCGATCAAGGGCCAGCGCCGCACATCGGCCTTGGAGATGAAGCGACAGTAGCCGGCAGCGTGCAGCACCAGGATGTCAAGCCAGGAGATGTGGTTGGCCACCAGCAACACCGGGCCACTGGACATGGGCAGGCCCTCGCGACGCAGCTCGATGCCCAGCGCGTGGAGCATCTGTCCGGCCCAGCGCTGCACCTGCTGCTGGCGCTGCGGCACCGGCAGGCGCGAGAACTGCAAGCGGATGATCCAGAAGCCCCGCATGATCTGCCAGACCACGCCCAGCAGGCGAGCGGCCACCCGGGGCTGCGACAGCAGCCGCACCATCCTCAGGCCTCGTAGGCGATACGACCGGCCACCAGCGTCCAGCGCACCCGCGCCGGCAAGGCATGACCTGCGAAGGGGGTGTGCCGGCCGCGGCTGCGCAAAGTCTGCGGCTCGACCGTCCACTCGGCCGCCGGATCGAACACGCACAGGTCGGCCACACCGCCCACGCGCAGCTGCCCGCAACTGCCCTGCAGCGGACCGAGCGCCGCCCCGAGCACGCGCGCTGGATGGCTGCTCAGACGGGCCAGTACCTGGGGCAGGTCCAGCCCCTGGGCCTGCCCCCATTTGCAGGCCAGCCCCAGCAGCAACTCGAGTCCGCTGGCGCCGGGCTCGGCCTGCGCGAAGGGGAGCGCCTTGTCATCGTCCTTGACCGGGGCGTGGTCAGACACCAACGCATCAATCACCCCGTCCTTGAGGGCCTGGGCCAGCGCCTGCCGATCGTGCTGCTGCCGCAGCGGCGGATCCAGGCGCATGCGGCTGTCGAAGTAGCCGATATCGGTGTCGGTCAGCAGCAGGTTGTTAATGCTGACGTCGCAGGTGACCGGCAAACCCTCGGCTTTGGCGGCCTCCACCAGGCGCACCCCAGCGGCGCTGCTAAGACGACAGACATGCAGCCGAACGCGGGTGCTGCGCACCAATTCGAACAGGGTGTGCAAGGCCACCGTCTCGGCCGCCACCGGCACGCCGGACAAGCCCAGCCGAGTGGCCAACGCACCGCTGGCCGCCACGCCCTTGCCCAGCCAGGCATCGCGCGGCCGCATCCAGACCGTCAAATCAAAGGTGGCGGCGTACTGCATGGCGCGCTGCAACACCTGGGTATCACGCACCGCCACTTCGGCCTGGCTAAAGCCCACACAGCCCGATTCAGCCAAGGCCGTCATTTCCGTGATGGCCTCCCCCGCCAGGCCGCGGGTGAGCGCACCCAGGGGGAACACGCGCGAGGCCGAGCGACGCTCCGCGCGCGAGCGCAGCATCTCGACCAGACCCGGTTCGTCAAGCACCGGATCGGTGTCAGGCGGGCAGACCAGGCTGGTCACGCCGCCAGCGGCCGCAGCGGCCAGCTCGCACTCCAGCATGCCCTCATGTTCGTGACCGGGCTCGCCCAATCGGGCAGCCAGATCCACCAGACCCGGGGCCACCACCAGGTCGGCGGCTTCCAGAACGCGATCGGCCCGAAAGTCGGCCGGCACCGCGCCCAAAGCCACCACTGTGCCATCGGCGATGGCCACATCGGCCCGCTGATCGAAGTCGGAGGCCGGATCGATGACGCGGCCGTTCTTGATGAGGATCTTCATGCTTCGTTCCCCGCCACCAGGCTCATCACTGCCATCCGCACCGCAATGCCGAACGTGACCTGCGGCAAGATCACGCTCTGCTGGCCGTCGACCACCGCCGAATCGATTTCAACGCCCCGGTTGATCGGCCCCGGGTGCATCACGATGGCGTCGGGCCGGGCCAGTTGCAGACGCTCGGGGGAGAGACCGAAATTCTTGAAGAACTCCTGGCTCGAGGGGAGCAGCGCACCGCTCATGCGCTCGTTCTGCAGACGCAGCATGATGATGACATCGGCCCCACGCAAACCTTCTTCCAGGGTGTGGCACACCCGAACACCCATCTGCGCCATGTCCGAGGGCACCAGGGTGCGGGGACCGACCACCCGGACCTCGGGGCAGCCCAGCGTGGTGAGGGCATGAATATCGGAGCGCGCCACCCGCGAGTGCAGCACATCGCCCACGATGGCGACGGTCAGCCCGGAAAAGTCCTTCTTGTAGTGGCGGATGGTGTACATGTCCAGCAGCCCCTGCGTCGGATGGGCATGCCGGCCGTCGCCGGCATTGACCACATGCACATGCGGGGCGACGTGACGCGCAATCAGGTGCGGGGCGCCCGATTCGCTGTGTCGCACCACGAACAGGTCTGCAGCCATGGCCGACAGGTTGGCGATGGTGTCCAACAGCGATTCACCCTTGGACGCCGACGATCGGGCGATGTCCAGGTTGATCACATCGGCCGACAAGCGTGTGGCTGCAATCTCGAAGGTGGTTCGGGTGCGGGTGGAGTTTTCAAAGAACAGGTTGAAGACGCTTTTGCCGCGCAGCAAGGGCACCTTCTTGACTTCGCGGTCATTGACACTGACAAAGCGGTCGGCGGTGTCCAGAATCTGCAGCAGGATCTCGCGCGGCAGGCCCTCGATGGACAACAGATGAATCAGCTCGCCGTTGCGATTGAGCTGCGGATTGCGTTTGTAGAGCATCTCTCAGGCCCCCTGTAGGTCCAGGGAAAGGCGGCCGGCCGCATCGCGCGCCAGCTGCAGACTGTGACCGGCCGGCAGGCTGACGCGGGCTGCCGCCACATCGGCCTGCACCGGCAGCTCGCGGCCACCTCGGTCCACCAGCACGGCCAAGCGAACACTGGCCGGCCGACCGTAATCGAACAATTCATTGAGCACCGCTCGCACGGTGCGGCCGGTGTAGAGCACATCGTCGAGCACGATCAGGTGTGCGCCTTCCACATCAAAAGGCAGCTGGGTCTGGGCCGAGCCGGAGAGCCCGCGCTGGGAAAAGTCGTCTCGGTGCATGGCCGAGGACAGCACGCCCAGCGGACGGTTCAGACCCAGATCCTGCGCAAGCCGCTCGGCCAGCCACACGCCCCCCGAGGCCACGCCCACCAGGTGGACCACCGCGCCGGCGCGCTCGGCCAGCAGGGCCTGCACCCCGCGCCGCAGGTCCGCGTACAGGGCCTCGGCATCTAGCGTGAGTGCGCTCACCGCACGCCCCCCAGAGGCTCAAGAGACGCATAAAAACAAGCTGTCATGCCAGACTCCGTAAGAACTGCTCGAGGATTATGCAGGCCGCGCCCGCATCAGCATCGCGGTAGCCCTCGGCCAGCGCCTGCGTGGTGGAGTACCGTTCATCGACTTCGAAGACGGTCAGCCCAAAGCGACCCCGCAGTTGCCGTGCAAAGCGCTGCGCGCGCACGGTGTTCTCATGGGCGGCGCCATCGGGGTGGAAGGGGATGCCCACCACCAAGGCGTCGGGCTGCCACTGCGCAATGCGCTCGCCCACAGCCGGCCAGCGGGCCGCCCCGCGGGCGTGGATGGTGCCTTGCGCGGTGGCGGTGCGGGTGATGCGGTTGCCGGTGGCCACACCGGTGCGCTCCAGACCGAAATCAAAAGCCAGAAAAGTGTGGGCCTGCGCCGGATCGACCAGCCGCCCGGCGCTCATGCGTGACCGACTCCAGAGGCGAGCATCCAGCTTTGCAGGCCCAGCAGGCCCAGCGCTTTTTCATAGCGCTGGTCAATGGGCGTGTCAAAAATCAGGGCTGGATCGGCCTGCACCGTCAGCCAGCTGTTTTCGCCGATTTCCGACTCAAGTTGCCCCTCGGCCCAGGCCGAATAGCCCAGAGAAACAAAAATCTTGCGCGGGCCGGCCCCGGTGGACAGAGCCTCCAGGATGTCCCGCGAGGTGGTCATTTCCAGGCCGCCCGGAATGCTCATGGTCGAGCCGTAGGCCGATTCGTCCGATCCCGGGCTCATGGACTCGTGCAGCACAAAACCACGCTCGACCTGCACCGGCCCGCCCTGAAAGACCGGCTGGGCACTGAGGTCCTCGCGCCGCAGCGGCATGTCGACCTTGTCGAACAGGTTCTTGATGCTGATGTCACTGGGCTTGTTGATGACCAGCCCCAGAGCGCCCCGGTTGCTGTGCTCACACATGTAAACCACACTGCGGACAAACGGCTCGTCGCTGACGCCCGGCATGGCAATCAGAAAGTGGTGGGTCAAATTGGTGGCACTGGGGTCGGCCGACATGACGCCATTTTAGGGTCGGCCGGCTGTGCGCCGGCCGACCGTCAGCCCCGGTGAGCCCCCGCGCAGAGTTGACCGGGGGCTGGACAGCGCCCGAGCATCAGCCCTTTCGGGCAGTCGAGCGCTGGGCGGCCAAGCTGCAGGGCTCGAGCCACCCGCCTAAGATGAGCGCATGCCATCGACCTACCACCGCGGGCTGGTCTGGCTCCGGCGCGACCTGCGCGCGCACGACCATCACGCCCTGCATCAAGCCCTGACCCACTGCCGCGAGGTGCTGTGCCTGTTCGTGCTCGACCGCGAGATCCTCGACGAACTGCCGCGCGCCGACCGACGGGTGGAATTTATCCTGGGGTCGCTGAAGGAGCTCGACGAGCGACTGCGCGAGCTCGGCACTGCTCATGGGCGCCGGCGGGCCGGCTTGCTGGTCGAGCACGGCTGGGCCCGACAAGCCCTGCCCGAGCTGGCCGCGCGCTGGCAGGTGCAAGCCGTCTTTGCCAACCATGACGACGAGCCACAAGCGCTCAGCCGCGATGCGCAGGTGGCGCAAGCCCTGGCGCAGCAGGGCATCGACTTCCACAGCTTCAAAGACCATGTCATCTTCGAGCGCCAGGAGGTGCTGACCCAGGCGGGGCGGCCCTATGGGGTCTTTACCCCTTATAAAAATGCCTGGCTCAAGACCCTGACCGACCGGCATCTGGCTGCCTGGGCAGTCGAGCCCCATGCCGCCGCGCTGGCCGATCGGCCTGAGGGCCCGCAAGCGCGAATTCCCTCGTTATCGGACATCGGTTTTGAGACCACCGGCTTGCAGCAGCTGGGCATCGCGCCCGGCGAAACGGCTGCAGCGGCCCTGCTGCAAGATTTTCTGGGGCGCATGGACCGCTACGACACCCAGCGCAACTTTCCGGCCGTCAAGGGCCCCAGTTACCTGGGCGTTCACCTGCGCTTTGGCACCGTCTCCATTCGCACCCTGGCCGCGCAAGCCATGAAGCGCCAGGCCCAAGGCAGCGAAGGGGCGATGACCTGGCTCAGTGAATTGATCTGGCGCGATTTCTACGCCCAGATCCTGGCCAATTTTCCCCATGTGGCCCAGCGGGCCTTCAAGCCCGAATACGACGCCATCACCTGGGAAAGTGGCCCGCAGGCCCAGGCCCTGTTTGCCGCCTGGTGTGAGGGGCGTACCGGCTACCCCCTGGTTGACGCGGCCATGGCCCAGCTCAACACCAGCGGATACATGCACAACCGCCTGCGCATGGTCACCGCCTGCTTTCTGATCAAGGACCTGGGGCTGGATTGGCGCTGGGGCGAACGCTATTTCGCCAAGCAGCTCAACGACTTTGACCTGGCCTCCAACAATGGCGGCTGGCAGTGGGCCTCCAGTTCGGGCTGCGATGCCCAACCCTATTTCCGCATCTTCAACCCGGTCAGCCAAAGCCGTAAATTCGACGAAGCGGGCCGGTTCATCAGGCGCTACCTGCCGCAACTGGCGGGGCTGTCCGACCAGGCCATACACGCGCCCTGGGAGGCCTCGCCGCTGGAGCTCGCTGCCGCGGGAGTCCAGCTGGGGTCCGACTACCCCCACCCGCTGGTGATGCACGACCAAGCCCGCGCGCGAACGCTGGCCCGCTACGCGGTGGTCAAAAAGCCAGGGGGCTGAAGACGCAACCGAGCGCTCGGGGAGCGCTCAGATCTGCACCATCTCGAAGTCTTCCTTGCGGGCGCCGCACTCGGGGCAGGTCCAATTCATGGGCACATCGGCCCAGCGCGTGCCCGGGGCAATGCCGTCCTCCGGGTAGCCGGCTGATTCGTCGTAGATCCAGCCGCAAATCAGGCACATCCAGGTGGTCGAGGCAGAAGATTCGGTCACGATCGGTGGGTTTCGTTCTAATAGAATGGCCGCGATTGTATCGGTCGGTCCGCCACGGCAACCGCCCGTCCGTCAGAAAGACCATGGCGCCCCTCCCCGATTCGTCCGACCAACCTGTCCGTGCAGAAAACGCGGACGCGGCCGAAGCATCGGCGCCGGCTTGCGTCATGAGCTTCAATGCCAACGACCCCAGCGGGGCCGGCGGCCTGGCCGCCGACGTGGCGGCCATGGCCTCCACCGGTGCGCATGCGCTGCCTGTGGTCACCGGGGCCTACAGCCGCGATACGGCAGAAATCTTCGACCACTTTGCCCTGGACGAAGAGGCGGTGGCCGAGCAGGCCCGCACCGTCCTCGAAGACATGAGCGTCGGCGCGATCAAGGTCGGTTTTGTGGGCACGCCCGAGACCATCAGCACGATTGCCGAGATTGCCAGCGACTATGCCGACATCCCCTTGATCGCCTTCATGCCCAACCTGTCCTGGTGGGAGGACGATCAGATCGACGGCTACCTCGATGCCTTCCGCGAGCTGCTGCTGCCGCAAACCACGGTGCTGGTGGGTAACCACAGCACCCTGTGGCGCTGGCTGCTGCCCGACTGGAGCGGCGACAAGTCGCCCAGCGCACGCGATATCGCAAAGGCGGCGGCCGAGTCGGGCGTGCCCTACACCTTGGTCACCGGCATGCCGGTGCTCGCGCACTACCTCGACAATGCCCTGGCCAGCCCGCAAGCGGTGCTCTACAGCGAAAAATTCGAGCACTTCGATGCCAACTTCAGTGGCACCGGCGATACCCTCTCGGCCGCCCTGGCGGCCCTGCTGGCCAATGGCAATGACCTGCAGACAGCCACCGCCGAAGCCTTGAGTTACCTCGACCACAGCCTTGATGCCGGCTTTGCGCCCGGCATGGGTCACCTGATTCCCGATCGCCTCTTCTGGGCCCAGGCATCGGGTGACGACACCGAGCCCGACAGCGACATCCGGCCCGCATCGGCCGACCACTTCGAACTACCTCCCCATGGCACCAAACAGTAAAACCTCGATGAACGACGTGCTGTTCGAGCGCGCCAAGGCCGTCATTCCCGGCGGCGTCAATTCGCCGGTGCGCGCCTTTCGCGCCGTGGGCGGTACGCCGCGCTTTGTACAGAAGGCGCAAGGGGCCTACTTCTGGGACGCCGACGGCAAGCGCTACATCGACTACATCGGCTCCTGGGGCCCCATGATCCTGGGCCACGGCCACCCGGCTGTGCTGGAGGCCGTGCAAAAGGCCGCTGTGGACGGCTTTTCCTTCGGCGCGCCCACCGAGCGCGAGGTCGAGTTGGCCGAGGCCATCATTGCGCAGGTGCCCTCGCTGGAGATGGTGCGACTGGTCAGCTCGGGCACCGAAGCGGGCATGAGCGCGCTGCGCCTGGCCCGCGGCGCCACCGGCCGCAGCAAGATCATCAAGTTTGAAGGCTGTTACCACGGCCATGCCGACGCCCTGCTGGTCAAGGCCGGCTCAGGACTGGCCACCTTCGGCAACCCCACCAGCGCGGGCGTGCCGCCCGAAGTGGTGGCTCAAACCCTGGTGCTGGAGTACAACAACCTCGAACAACTCGAAGAGGCCTTCAAGCTGCACGGCCCCGACCTGGCCTGCCTGATGATGGAACCGATCGCGGGCAACATGAACTTCGTGCGCGCCAGCGTGCCCTTCATGAAACGCTGCCGCGAGCTGTGCACCCAGCACGGCGCGCTGCTGGTCTTCGACGAGGTGATGAGCGGCTTTCGGGTGGCCCTGGGCAGCGCCCAAAGCATCTATGGCAAGCTCATCCCCGGCTTCGAGCCCGATATGACGGTTCTTGGCAAGGTCATCGGCGGTGGCATGCCACTGGCGGCTTTCGGGGGCAAGCGCGCCGTCATGGAAAAGCTCGCGCCGCTGGGGCCGGTCTACCAGGCCGGCACGCTCAGCGGCAACCCGGTGGCCACCGCCTGCGGCCTGGCCACTCTGCGCGAGATCAGCAAGCCCGGCTTTTATGAGGCACTGGGGTCCAAGACGCGGCGGCTGGTTCAGGGCATGACCGAAGCGGCGCACTCGGCCGGCCAGCCTTTTTGCGGCGACAGTGAAGGCGGCATGTTCGGCTTTTTTCTGCTGGACTGGTTGCCGCAAAACTACGCCACCGTCATGACCACCGACGGCCCGCGCTTTAACGCCTTCTTCCACGCCATGCTCGAGTCAGGCGTCTACTTCGCGCCAGCGCTCTACGAGGCCGGCTTTGTCAGCGCTGCGCACACCGACGCGGACATTGAGGCCACGGTGGCGGCGGCGCGGCACTTCTTCTCCCGGGGCTAAACCAAGCAGCCGGCAGCGCCAACGATGGCGCTGTGACCGCCTCGCAGCCCGCGCGTTAGCCTTGCCTGGCCTGCCTGCCCTCTGGACCGCAGGCCTGAACGGCCAGGCCCTCGTCAGCACACGCTGCAATCTGCGGACCTGCGCCTGTCCGCCTCAGGATGGCTGGATCCGCGCCCCCTTGCCGTCCTGCGCCTGCCCACATCCGTCGACGGCATACCCTTCCGCAACAACCCGCGACAGCGCTTGTTCTTGCGCCAACCCGGCCGATCACGTGCCCCAGGATCGCCAAGCTGTGCCATCGACAAGGTTTGACAGGTTCGGCATAGAAGCCACTGATCTCTAAAAGTTTGTAATTTTTAACGTCCGATTGTCGTCGTGCCTCGCTATTTTTCTTTATTTAACGAGCGTGGGAGGGATACCTAATAACTTGGTACTTGCGGCACATACC
>JACCDP010016504.1_pt1 | contig 12078 bp, 9 predicted proteins | sample 7445841 | NCBI WGS metagenome assembly JACCDP01 (sample SAMN15323441, study PRJNA562643) | freshwater metagenome | isolation source: river surface water | place: USA:Blue River Watershed | collected 2017-08-17
AAAGGAATTGATTTATAATGAACTATGAATTTTGGGGGGGGGGGGTAATTCTGTTTTAACTAAAATGATTTTAGCAATATAGGTATTGTCTTCGGTAATGAAGTTCTGAAAAGAAGCTTGATAATTGGGTTTGTAGAGGCTATTAAAAACCTCTATTCGATCGTTTACTAGTTTATTGCCCATCCCGGTACTTTGGGTTTTGGATCTACTTTTGGTAGCGGGATTGGTAATGCTTATTTGAATTGTATTTTCGTCCAATTTTAACAGTTCTATGTTAACGATTCCTCTCTTTTTTGAGGGTAACAAACCATGTTTGATGGCATTTTCAACCAAGGGCTGTAAAATAAGTGGCGGCATCAACCATTTGGACAGATCCATTTTACCGGGCATGACAATGTTCACACGCAATTCGTTGTCGTCCTCGAATCGCAATTGCTCCATTTCAATATAATCTTTAATAAATCGAATTTCTTCATCCAATCCTATCAGATCTTTGGTAGAATTGGACAAAAATACCCGGTTTAATCGGGCCAATCGAGCGGTTACATCAATGGCTTTTTTGGAATTATTTTGTACGATCAGGGATTGAATAAGCCCCATGGAATTGTAAATAAAGTGGGGGTTAAAATTCAATCGCAGCGTTTGAAGTCTTAAGATAGCAATCCTCCGTTGAATGCTGATTCGGGATTGCTTGATATTGAAATAAACTCCCATGGTAAAGAGAACAAACAAGAATAACATTAAATAAAACGGAACATCGAAGTAATAATCTACTACACTGATCCAGAGCGTACTGATGTGTTGGTTGAGATTGGATAGCGTGGCGATATACCTGCCTCGCGGTAAAGAGTTTATCCAAAGTCGGCTACCCGATACAAAGAAATATTGGGATTGTACGTCGGATTTTAAATTGTATAGCCGAAGGGAGTAGACATAGCGATTGTGTTGAATGTAGTCGGCACCGATGATGGCAATTTGGTAGTTTTGGGTTTCGTTTAATTTACTTACGAACTGAATAGGGATGTAATCTACATTTTTACTGATTATTTTGTATTTAAACGGATTGATTTCGTTCTTTTTCAAAGAGAAGCGTTGAATTTCTGAGCCTCTGTCTAAAAATATATCTCCACCGATACTAGGAATAATTTCAGTGGTTTTATAATTCCCGAGATAAATTTGATTTTTTATACGGATATTTTTTTCCTCAATGACTTCTAATTCTAGCACATGGGTAGCAGTTTGTAAAAGAAAACTGTTATCGGTACTTTGGAGTTTCAGTACATTAATTCCCCGGAATTGATCGGGCAATGTAAATTCGTTGAGTTGTATTAATTCTCTATTTTGGGCGTTTATTTTGAATAGAATCAGTGAATTCGAATGTTTTAGTAATAGGTGATTTTGGGTAATCGTAAAATTTGCGTAGAAGAAATGCGGAATTTTACTGGCTGTTTTTAATGGGTAAACGGTATCCTTATCGGTTATGAAAAAACCTTTTTCAATGGAATGATAAATTGCAAATTTTTTATTCGCGGCGATTCCATCGGCCATGTGCAAAAAAGGGAATTTTTTAACGGTATTGGTTTTAGAATTGAATAGAGCTAAAGGAGTGTACATTGGGAATAACCAATGGTACTCGTTAACGCTAATGGTGGTGGGTGCACGCAGTGATTCGGCCACTTTGGTAGGTTTAATAGGTAAGGAATTTCCTGTTCCGGTTCCATACTTGTAAATCCATTCTCTACCCACTATAAAAAGCTCCTTTCCGTTAGTAAAAACATCCCGGACGTGCTCGGGTATTACTATGGTTTCGTAATCTTCTTGATGGAAGTTGTTGGTGTTTTTAAATTTTAGTGTGTCTTTTTTCCAACAGAAAATAAAGTTATTGATGGCTTTTTTAGAACATGATTTAAAGGGAGAGGTTATGTTTTGAAAAAGTTGATTTTGCATGAAAACCCCACCGGTATTGGTGGCCATCCAAAGTTTCATTTTTAAGGGGTCGTAGGTGACTGACCATAAGGACTGGCTCCATGTGGGTGCTGGCACAGAGGTTTGTTTGGAGTTGTGGAGTAGTAAGCCGCCCGTGGTGAAATTATCTACATTGCCAGCTGCACCGTAAATGTGGTGATCGGTTTTTGTCCAATCCCAAATAGCAAAATAGTCTTCGGGGTAATGCTGAATAGAATAACATACTACCTCATCGTTTTTTTTCCATACGAAGTATTCATTTACACCACCGAAAAATATATCGCCATTTATCTCCTTAGCCGTTAGGCAGGGGAAATAATATTTGGATTGACGATTTTCTCTATTAGTAATATGGGATAAAACCGCTTGGGTAATTTCTTTCCAAACGCCGGCAGCTTGTTGTTGCCATACCCCATCTTTCCCATAGGTTAATACATGCAATTGATCATTTCTAAGAAAAATGTCCATGGGTTTGGCGGGTTGATTTTTTTCATCCAAAATGGATTTGGTGTAAAAAATGAGATTTGCTTTTCCGTTATCAATGGTGAATACTCCTTGGCTGGCAATGCAATACACTCGATTGTTCAGGTGTCGTATTCGCCTGATTTTTGGTAAAAGGGAATAGGGGAAATGGATGTTTAACTTACCACTGTAACGGTTAAAAATAAATAGTCCTTTGTTGTAGGTAGCGGCGTACAACAGCGAATCTTGCAAAAACAGATCCCAAACTTGTAAATTCCGCAACGAATTTTGAATGTTCTTATAAGCAGGATTGAAATTGGGTGCAATGTGCAAACCCGCATCGGTAGCAATTAGTAGTGTTCCTGCATCGTCTACAATTATTTTGCGAGTGGATAGTACGGGGAGTCCGTCTGCAAGTTGAATCTCCGCTTGCATTTCCGGATTCTGTCCGAAAATAATGGGCGAAGGAATCAGGCAGCCTATGAAAACAAGAAACCTAGCTTTTAGAAGTATCCGTATTGCTGTTGTAGCTGTTTTCTGCCAGTTTTTGATAGTGCTATTTGTTTTCCATTGGTCAGCCATACGGTATTTCCTTTGAAGCTAGCTATGGTAGCTTGGGGTACAATGTAAGATCGGTGAATGCGCGTAAAATTATCGGGTAGCAAAGGAAGTAAAGCTTTTAGAGTTTTGGAAACAATGTAGTTTTTATTTGCAGTTACAATTTTTGAATAGGCACCTGCTGCTTCGATAAATTGCACATCTTTCAGCGGTACGATAATGTTCAATCCACCTTCGCGAACTACCATTGAACCTTGAATTTCTTTGGAATCAGCATTGGGGATTTCTATTTCGGCCGAATCATCCACTACCATTTTATTTCTTAATTTGGTAATTAACAATTCAAAGTCTGCCGCGAGAATTGGTTTTAATAAATAGTCTACCACGTTGATTTTAATGGCTTGCAAGGCATATTCGGGGTAAGCGCTTATAACAACAATCAGCGTTTCTGGCGATAAATACTTAGCCAATTGCAATCCTTTTTCTCCTTTGAGTTCAATGTCTATGAAAGCAACGTCTATGGTATTGCTTTCCAGTACTTTTTGTGCAGATTCTATGGAGTTGACTAAATAGATGTAGCCAAACAAGTCGGACGCATATTCTTTCAAAAAATATTCGGCCATATCGCGGCCTGATTTTTCATCGTCCAAAACCAACGCACTAAAGTTTCCTGTACCTCGTATACCTTTCATAATTTGATACTTGTAAATATAATTGAAAAAGATAGTTGGATAGACTCGCACCTTTACCAACGCAAAAAGATTTTGGCGAATCGTAGGTAAAAAAAGGATTATGGATATTTTTGTGGACGTCTATGGCTGATTTCGTAGCATTGAGTGGAGAAGCCTTATCGGCTAAAATCGCATTGAAAGGTGCGGAATTAATTGATTTTTCGGTGAACGGAGAATCCGTGTTGTGGCGGGCAGACGGCGTAAATTGGAACCGCACAGCCCCCAATTTGTTTCCCATAGTGGGAAGATTGATGTACGACGAATTGGTTTGGGAAGGGGTTCGATATCCCATGGGTCAGCATGGTTTTGCGAGGGATTCTCAATTTGTTTTGGTAGAGCAAGGTACCAACTTTTTGGTATTGGAGTTAGGCAGCAATGAAGTTTCCCGGGTGCAATATCCCTTTGAATTTGTGTTTCGGGTAAAATACCAATTGTTGGAGGACCGAATAAAAATCACATACAGCACCACCAATCTTGGGGAATCTCTTTTGCCTTATTCGGTTGGGGGACATCCTGGTTTTGCCCTGCAAGGGGCGTTGGATGAGCACGAATTGTGGTTTGATGTGCAGGTGAATACCCAACGCTGGCTCATCGAGGATGGGTATTACAATGGGAAAACGTTAAAATTGAATTGCGGAAAAGCCTTGGAATTGCATAACGATTTTTTTGTTTCGGATGCGATAGTGCTGCGTTCTCCTGAATTTTCTACGGCTACGCTGGTGCATAAGACCAAGGGCAAATTGGTTACGGTGGATTGCAGTTCTTGGGATGCCGTAGGTTTTTGGACCAAACCCGGTGCGCCCTTTTTGTGTATAGAACCATGGTGGGGATGGGCCGATTCGTTGCAAAATTTTGGTGATTTTGCTACCAAAGAGGCCTTGCATTGGTTGGAGCCGAACGAGGAAGAATCGCTGTTTTACGAGGTGATCATTCCCCCAAACCGATTTATCTAATCCCTGGATTGCACACCGGGTTGTGTGAGATTTCAGTTATATTTGTTTATGGATTTATTTTCAAACCCCACGTTGTTGCCGTTATTGGTGGCGGTAGTGTTTTTTGCCGGAGTGTTTTATATTCGAAATATTACCGAAAAAGCAATGGCCTATTTAACTGCTGAAGAAAAAGGAAATTGGATGGACGGCATGCGGATGAATCGTAAAAAAGTATTTTATGTGGTGATGGTAATTTTGGGGCTATTTTTATTGATTACAATTTTCGGAAGTTCGCAGCCGTGGTATAGTGCTTGGAATTCTGAAATTTTATTGGGGTATTTCGTCCTGTTGATGGGTACTTTTGTTTGGTCGCATTATTTGTCGATTGGGTACTTAAAAGATAATAATTTCTCGGCGGAAGCTATTCGGTTATTAACCAGAGCATTTTGGATTCGGGCCGCAATTTATGTATTGCCGTTAATTGTATTGGCTCAGGGTTCGGGCTTATTTCGTTGAATTTTACCGGTTTCGGTAAGCGGTATTCGATTTACCTGTTGAACCTCTTTGGGTTGGTGATAGGAGGGTAGGCTTGAAAACCAAAAATCCAATTGGTCCATATCCACGGCATGCAAGGTATGCAGAACTACTTTTTCCCCCAGTATCGAATCGGACTTACCAAAAACATAAAAACTACCCAAGGGCCATCCCGTTAAGATAGATATCTGGGATTCCAACGGTTCGATCAAAATTTTTACGCCACCCGAATTGATGACCAAGTCTTTGCGGCCTATCCACCGAAACGATGATGGGCCGGTTAATTCGACCAGATCGTTGGTGGTTAACCATTGATTTTGTGTAGTTGGGTTTTTTACTTCCAATTGCGAAGTGAAAGGATTGATTCGAATTTCTGTGCCTGGAGTAATGGTGTATACGTCTGTTTCTAATAGTACGGGTTTGGATTGTTTCCCAACGGATATAATTTTCCCAGCAAAATGAGAAGCAGTCTCGGTACTTCCGAATGTGACAATGAATCGAGGATTGGGGCAATGTTCGCGAAGTTGGTGGGTTAATTCTGGGCTAAGTGCCTGTCCGCCAATTAAAACCGCATCCAACTGATTTAGGTGCAGCGTGCTTTTGGAATCTTGTAGTATAGCGCCTAATTGCATCGGAGTAAACGAAGCGACACCGCCTTTGGGGGAAACTTGGAGTAATGGGTTGGATTGCGGTTCAAATACTTCGATAGGTGCTTCCCAAACTTTGGAGCGTACCAACTGCATGAAGCCACCGGTTTTCCAAGTAGGTAGAAAACAATATTGGTGCAATGCGAAATCCGAAAGCCAAGCCATTCTAGTACTTTCCGCACTCCAAGCAATGGCATTTCTCTCTAAAATCCAAGGCTTAGGCGCGCCGGTGGTACCAGACGTTGTGAGTGTAAATGTTTCGCAACCCGCATCCCAATCGCGGTTGAATTTTGCTACAAATTCTTGCTGTTGCGTCATTCCTACGAAGGTAGTATCGGCCTTGTTAAATCAGGTTCTCCGAAGCCAAAAACTCACGCAGATATTTTACGAATGTATCGATTTCCGCTTCGTTGTTGTAGTAATGGGTGGAAACACGAACGCAATCGATGTTGTTTTCCCCAACGTAGCGTAAAATCATGCCTTTGCTGCGGGCGAAGTTGCAGAATTTTTGACTTAATGAGGGACTTGTTTCTGGGGCGATTCGGAAACTCACTTGGCCGCCGCGAGCATCCAAATGCCAGGGAGTAAGAATGTCTAAGACGATGGAGTTTTTCTCTAAATCCGCGTGTGTTTCTGCATTGTATTTTTTAAGCATATCGCCCCAAGATTTCCAAAAAAAGAGTTGTATTTCGTTGGGTTTTTGGGCAGGGGTGGCCGATTTCATGGTGTTTATCCACGGTTGGGGGCCAAATACTGCGTTTAGCCAAAAGCTGAAGGGAGGTTTTGAAATTTCAGCGTCTTGTACGTCCCACATTTTTCCCTTGTTTGCATTTTTTTTGATGGCTATATCGTGGTTGATGGACAGCAGTTCGTAATACACCTTGGAGGATAGATATTTCACCCGGGTTTCCACCGAATTGGGGCCTAAATGCTTGTAAAAACTCAATGCTGTTTTTGCCCCAGTATAGAGGGGGCCACTGAAGGTTCCGAAGGAATATCGGCCGGTTTTATTCACCAATTCGCCCAGGCTGGGAGGCACCGTACTCATGTCGAATTTGTCAACAGAATAAGCCGCTACGTGTCGGATTCCTGATTTAGGTAGGATCTCTTTGGAGGTGTAAAACCACCCGGTTCCCAGTGGTCCCAAGGCCCATTTATGTAAACAACCGCTGTAATAATCGCAGCCAATTTCTTTGATATTAAATTGGATCATGCCCAAGGGGTGGGCGCCGTCGATGGCGGTAATAATGCCTTTGGTTTTTGCCCAAGCGCATATTTCTTTTACCGGTAAAACTTGACCGATGGTACAGGGAATATGGGGGATGGCGATGGCTTTGGTGGCGGGGGTAGTTGCAGCAAGAAAGTTATTTAGGGTTGCTGTTGCAGTATCGCCCAATTCAACCACAATTAATTTAATTCCTTGCACTTGTGCGCGGTACAACCAGGGGGCGCAGCCGCCCACGTGTTCGTGTTTGGTGATGAGGATTTCGTCTCCGGCTTTCAAATCCATGGCCCAGCAGGCGAGATTTACTCCTTCGCTTACGTTTTTGGTGATAGCAATTTCGGATTCATCTACGCCGGTAAGTTCGGCAATCATTTTTTCGAGGGATCCATCGGCATGCGGGTAAGCGGCCTGGGCGGCTGCATGTTGAAAGGCGTCTTGCAGCGATTTTAATACGGGCGCTGGGGTAATGCCCATCGTTCCGTTATTTAAAAAAGTGAGGTTTGGGTCAATCGGAAATAATTTTCGCACCTTTTTCCAATCTTCGGAAAGGGGGTTTTCTAAATGGGAATAAACTGGAAAATTTGCAGGTTTTGGGGTTGAATTTTTATCGGACAAAACCCTATTTAAGTTTGTATTCTGGGTATCTTCTGAGGATTCTGCCGACAGCCAGGGATTGGGTATTAACGTAGTAGCCACGGCGGCTCCGAAACCTTTTTTGAAAAAATCTTTGCGTTTCATCGGTAGTGCTTGGGTTGCATAGTTACAAAAAAACCATCAAAAACGAATTCATTGTGGTTAAATTTGCAGTTTAAACAAGGGCAAAATAGCATGAAAGTATTAGGAATAATGAGTGGAAGCAGCATGGATGGGGTGGATTTGGCGCTATGCAACATCGAAAAAAACGCTTCGGGATGGAAGGGAGAGATCATTCAAGGGATTACCATTCCTTACAACGAAACCTGGCGGATTCGATTGTCGCAGTTGCGGTATCAGAATGCGGAGTTGTATGCGAAAACTGATATTTTCTATGGTAGGTACTTGGGCGAATTGGTCTCGGCTTTTGTTAAGGAAACCGGTCAGACGGTGGATTTGGTTGCTTCGCACGGACATACAATCTTTCATTCCCCCGGTCAGTGGATTACGGCCCAAATTGGAGACGGTGCTACGTTGAATGCGTTTAGCGGTATTCCGGTGGTGAGTAATTTTCGCAGGGCAGATGTAGCCTTGGGTGGCGAAGGGGCTCCTTTGGTGGCTTTTGGCGATGAATTGTTGTTCGATGAATACGATTTTTGTTTGAATTTGGGCGGATTTTCAAATCTTTCGGCCAAGCATGAAGGTAGGAGGATTGCGTTTGATATCGCACCTTGCAACATCGTATTAAATCGGTTGGCTCGTGAATTGGATCAGGCCTACGACGTGAACGGAGAGATTGCTGAAAAAGGAAGTGTGATTTATCCGTTGTTGAATGCGTTGAATGAAATTCCGTATTACAGCAAATCGTATCCCAAGAGCTTAGGCCGGGAGTGGATTAATAAGAATTTTTGGCACTTGGTTCGGGATTTTGATGATCAACCCGTAGAAGACCGCATGAAAACCTTGGTGATGCATATTGCCATGCAGGTGAAATCGTCCATGGAGTCGTTAACCGAAAAACCGATGCACGAATGTTCAGTTTTAGTAACAGGTGGCGGTGCTTTCAATACAACGTTGGTGGATTATTTGCGTTCCGAAACCGAAGCAAATATTATAGTACCCGATTCTAAATTGGTGAATTACAAGGAGGCGTTGATTTTTGCTTTGTTGGGAGCTGCCAGGGTTTCCAATTCAATCAACGTTAAGGCCAGTGCTACGGGTGCTGAAATGGACCACGTAGCGGGCTCTTTGGATGGGAATTTTTCCGGATTGATAGGTAGTATTTAATTGATAAATAGATAGTAAACGATAAATATGTCCAGCAAATTGCAACAATTGATAGCCAAATTTGAAGGCAAAAAGCCAGAAATAGTGTTTTCTTGGAAGGATAGTGAGACCGAAGCCGAGGGTTGGGTTGTAATAAATTCCTTGCGCGGAGGTGCTGCCGGTGGTGGCACGCGGATGCGCGTAGGGTTAGACCAGCGCGAGGTGGAGAGTTTGGCAAAAACCATGGAAGTTAAATTCACGGTGGCGGGTCCTCCCATTGGCGGAGCGAAAAGTGGAATTAATTTTGATCCTTCGGATCCACGTAAGAAAGGGGTATTGGAGCGTTGGTATAAGGCGGTAAAGCCGCTATTGAAGAATTACTACGGTACCGGTGGCGATTTGAATGTGGATGAGATTCATGAGGTGATTCCCATGACAGCGGCTCTGGATATTTTGCATCCCCAGGAAGGCGTTGTGAACGGACATTTGCTTTCGTATTCGCCCGAAGAAAAGCTAAAGGCTATCGGACGTTTGCAAAAGGGCGTTTTGCTGCCCATTGAAAACGAACAGTTAACACCGGCCTTGGAAAAAGGGTATACCATCGCGGATATGATTACGGGTTGGGGTGTTGCTGAGGGGGTTCGACATTACTACGAAGTGTATGGAGGATTCCTGAATGGGAAGTTGGCCATTATACAAGGTTGGGGGAATGTTGCCGCTGCGGCTGCTTTTTATTTAACCAAGTACGGGGTTCGCATTGGCGGAATTATCGACCGAAATGGTGGAATCATCAACCCCAAGGGCTTGGGCTATGAGGAGGTGGTGGAATTGTTTTTAAACCGAAATGGCAATGCCTTGCAGTGTGAGGGCATGTTGAGTTTTGAGGAAGTGAACGAGAAAATATGGGATTTACCTGCCGAGATATTTATTCCCGGTGCCGCCAGTAGATTGGTGACAGAAGATCAAGTATTGCGCATGGCTAAAGCGGGCATCGAGGTAGTAAGTTGTGGTGCCAATGTACCGTTTGCCGATAAAGAAATTTTCATGGGTCCAATTTCTCAATTGGCCGATTCCCAATTCGCTGTTGTACCTGATTTTATTGCGAATTGCGGTATGGCTAGGGTTTTTGGTTATCTAATGAAGCAGGATGCAGAAGTAACGGATACCGCTATTTTCAAGGATGTGAGTAGTATTATTCGTTCCAGTATCATGCGATTGCATCAATTCAATCCCAAAACCACGGGATTAAGTGCCAAAGCGTTGGAAATGAGTTTAACCGATTTAGTGTGATGAATATAAAAAGTATAGAACAACGGTTTTGCGAATACGCAAAAATCGATACGCAAAGCGATCCCAACAGTACAACTTTCCCTAGTACCGAAAAACAAAAAGATTTGGGCCGGGTGTTGGTGGCGGAATTGCTGGATTTGGGATTAAGCGATGCTTGCATGGACGAATACGGTTACGTTTTTGCTACCTTGCCTTCTAACACAGGCGCGGGGAAGCCCGTATTGTGTTTTTGTGCTCACATGGATACTTCTCCTGATTGCTCTGGGACGGGAGTAAAACCTTTGATACACCGAAATTATCAGGGCGGAGATATCGTTTTGCCCGATGATAATTCACAGGTAATATCGCCTAAGGACCATCCTTATTTGTTGGAACGTGTGGGGGATGATATCATAACTGCTAGCGGGACTACGCTGTTGGGCGCAGACGACAAAGCCGGTGTAGCGGTAATCATGGACTTTGTTCAACGCATGGTTTTAAATCCCGAATTGCCTCACGGCGATATTCGTATTTTGTTCACCCCTGACGAGGAAATAGGCAGGGGCGTGGACAAACTGGATATGAATAAATTAGGTGCGGAAATAGGCTACACATTGGATGCGAGCGAGCGGGGCTGTTATGAAGACGAAACGTTCAGTGCCAATGCAGCTAGAGTTAATTTCTATGGAATTAGTGCACATCCAGGCTATGCCAAAGACAAATTGGTAAATGCGTTGAAAGTGGCGGCAGATTTCATGGATTCCTTGCCCAAAGATTCGTGGAGTCCAGAAACTACTGAGGGAACCCAAGGTTTTGTGCATCCGGTAAGCATGGGAGGCGTTGCAGAACACGCATGGGTTCAGTTTATTGTGCGTGATTTTAAGACCGCCTTGTTGGCAGAACACGAGTTCAAGTTGAAGCAGTTGATGGAAGATTGCGTAGGACGTTGGCCAGGAGCGACAGCAACCATGGATGTGGTAGAACAATACAGAAATATGAAAGAAGTGGTGGATAAAGATCCGCGGATTTCAACATTTGCGATTGAGGCAATCAAGTCTGTGGGAATAGAACCCAAATTGACCCGTGCACGCGGAGGTACCGATGGAAGTCGATTAAGTTTCATGGGTTTGCCTTGTCCCAATTTATTTACGGGAGAGATGGCGTATCACGGTAAACACGAATTTGTAAGTGTGCAGGACATGCAAAAAAGCTCGGATGTACTGGTGGCTTTATCCGCGCGTTGGTCTGAAGTTTGATTGTTAGGCAGATAGTTTTTTGTCATCAAAATGTAAAAAATAGCACTTTTTTAAGTGCTATTTTTTTTTAGTAATTAATTATTCATTTGAAAAAAGTGATATAATTTCCAGTTTGTTTTTTGCAAATAATTAATATTTACAATAATTAGTCATAGATTTTTTGCATATCTATTCAAACAGCGATAAATCTTATTCGTTAGAACGAAAATTTACATTACGAAAGTAATTTTTAGTAAAATTTTGTCATTTCAAAAAGGCCTTAAATGGTTAGGGTTTGTCAACTTTTTTCGGTGGTTTTCAACCTATAATTTGCAATGTTTTTTAAGAAAATATTAACCCAATTATACGTATGAAAATTACTTTTTCGAAAATTCGAACCGCGCTGTTGGTTTGTGGTTTTGGACTTTGGTTAAACCAGTCCGAAGCCCAGATTTGCAGTGCCACCAACACCACGGGATGTTCGCTGGATTGGTTTTCCGGTGTAATCATCAAGAATGCGGCGGGAACCACGGCCAGTTACAGTGGATTAAACTGTAACAACACCGGTCCAACCAACAAATTGATGACCAACGGAGCGATCATGGATGTAACTCCTGGAGA
>JACCDP011184176.1_pt1 | contig 12078 bp, 9 predicted proteins | sample 7445841 | NCBI WGS metagenome assembly JACCDP01 (sample SAMN15323441, study PRJNA562643) | freshwater metagenome | isolation source: river surface water | place: USA:Blue River Watershed | collected 2017-08-17
CCCCGGCGCAGGCCACCCCGCGCGAGCTGGCCACCGCGGCCCGCCAGCGCTGGGGCGCGGCGGCGCAGGCGCTGGCCGACTGGCTGATGCAGCTGGAAGCCTTGCGTTATGCGCCCCGCGCAGCCGATGGCAACGCAACGCGCATCGCTACACTCAGGCGCCAATGGAAGCAGCTCCAGCGCCAACTGCCAGGCCGCGCCTGACACCCGCCGCACGCATCGTCGCCGGCGCCGTGCTTGCCCTGATGCTGGCGACCGCCGGCGCAAGCCCGGCCGTGGCGCAGGACAAGCCGCCTCGCAGCGAGAAGCCGTCACCCAAGGACAGCCAAAAGGGTGCCGCCAAAAACAAGGCGAAGACCACGAAGAAGGACCGGGCCGCTCCGGCGGCCACGGCACCGCGCAGCACGGCGCAGGGCGTGCCTTACGCGCAGCGCGACGATGCGATGCGCGTTGCCGACGAGATCGCCGAGCAGCGCGGGCTGGACCGCGAATGGGTGCGCCGCATGCTGGGGGAGGCGCGGCTAGTGCCGCAGATCCAGCGGCTGATGCGACCTGCGCCTGTCGGAACGCCGAAGAACTGGCGCGTGTACCGCAGCCGCTTCATCGACCCGGTGCGCGTGCGTGCCGGCGTGCGCTTCTGGCAGGCGCAGCGCGAGTGGCTTGAACGCGCCGAGCGCGAATACGGCGTGCCCGCCGAAATGGTGGTGGGCATCATCGGCGTGGAGACGCTGTACGGGCAGCACATGGGCAGCTTCCGGGTGATCGATGCGCTGGCCACGCTGGCCTTCGACTTCCCGAGCGAGCACCCGCGGGCGATGGACCGCACCGCGTTCTTCCGCGGCGAGCTCGAGCATTTCCTGTCGCTGCACCAGCGCACCGGCGACGACCCGTTGCGCGCGCTGGGCAGCTACGCCGGCGCGATGGGCATGCCGCAGTTCATGCCCTCGAGCCGCGTGCGCTTTGCGGTGGACTTCGACGGCGACGGGCGCATCGACCTCAACCGCAGCGCCGCCGACGTGATCGGCTCGGTGGCCAACTACTTTCGCGCCTTCGGCTGGAAGCCCGGCATGCCGACGCACTATCCGGTGCAGTTCGACAGCACGAAACTTGACCTCGAAGCGCTGCTGCTGCCCGACATCCTGCCGACCTTCAGCGTGGCGGCGTTCGGCGCCCGGGGCGCCGTGCTGGAAGGCGCCGCCAACGCACACGAGGGGCCGCTGGCACTGGTGGAACTGCAAAACGGCAGCGACGCACCGCAGTACGTGGCCGGCACCGAGAACTTCTACGTGATCACCCGCTACAACTGGAGCAGCTACTACGCGATGGCGGTGATCGAGCTCGGGCAGGCGGTGCGACAGGCGCTTGACGGCGCCGCACCCCAGGCGGTGCGCTGACGGTGCGCCGCCTGATCAGGCGTAGTTCGGCACCAGGAAGTCGCGGCTGATGCGACCGCCAAGGTCGTTCACGCGGTCGAGGAACTGCGTGAGAAAGGCGTGCAGCCCGGTGGCGAGGATCTCCTCGATATGGCCGTACTGCAGCTCGGCGCGCAGCCGCCCGGCCAGGCGCCGCGTTTCATCCGACTGGTCGTTGGCCACCTGCGCCAGGTTGGCCACCACCTCGTTCATGCTGGCATGCAGCGAGCGCGGCATGTCCGGGCGCAGGATCAGCAGCTCGGCCACCCGCTCGGGCTTGATCACGTCGCGGTAGACCTTGCGGTAGATCTCGAAGCCCGAGACGCTGCGCAGGATCGCGCTCCAGTGATAGAAGTCGTATTCCTGGTCCTGCTCGGTGGCCGCGCCGAAGAAGTCGCTTTCCAGCGCATGGAACTTCACGTCGACCAGCCGCGCGGTGTTGTCGGCGCGCTCGAGGAAGGTGCCCAGCCGCATGAAGTGAAGCGCCTCGTCCATCAGCATGGTGCCCACCGTGACGCCACGCGACAGGTGCGAGCGGAACTTGACCCACTCAAAGAACTGGCCCGGGTCGCGCTCGAAGTCGCCGCTGCGGATCATGCGGTTGACCTCCAGCCAGGTCTGGTTTTGCGTCTCCCACACCTCCGTCGTGAGCGTTCCGCGCACCGCACGCGCGTTTTCGCGCGCGGCCTTCAGGCACGAGATGATGGACGAGGGGTTGTCCTCGTCCTTGACCATGAACTCCAGCACGCCCTTGGGCGTGACATCGCCGTACAGCGCGCCGTACGAGGGCAGCAGCTCGCTGATCGACAACAGTCCCTGCCAGCCCAGCTGCGCCACCGTGGCCGATTGCGGCAACAGCGAGGTCTGGTAGTTCACATCGAGCATGCGCGCGGTGTTCTCGGCGCGCTCGGTGTAGCGCGACATCCAGAACAGGTGGTCTGCGGTACGGGACAGCATGATGTTCAGTGCTCCAGGATCCAGGTGTCCTTGGTGCCGCCGCCCTGCGACGAGTTCACCACCAGCGAGCCCTCTTTCAGGGCCACGCGCGTCAGGCCGCCCGGCACCATCTGCACCGTGCGCCCGCTCAGCACGAAGGGCCGCAGGTCGATGTGGCGCGGCGCGATGCCCGATTCAACGAAGGTCGGGCAGCTTGACAGGCTGAGCGTGGGCTGCGCGATGTAGCCCTCGGGCTTGGCGATCAGGGCGCGACGGAAATCCTCGATCTCCTGATGCGTGGCCGCCGGGCCCACCAGCATGCCGTAGCCGCCGGCGCCGTGCACCTCCTTGACCACCAGGTCCTTCAGGTTGGCAAGCGTGTAGGCCAGGTCATCGGGCTTGCGGCACTGGTAGGTGGGCACGTTGTCGAGGATCGGTTTTTCGCCGAGGTAGAACTCGATCATCTGAGGCACGTAGGGATAGATCGACTTGTCGTCGGCAATCCCGGTACCCACCGCATTGCAGATGGTCACGTGGCCTGCGCGGTAGGCCTGCATCAGGCCGGCGCAGCCCAGAGAGGTGTCGGGGCGAAACACCATCGGGTCGAGGAAGTCGTCGTCCACCCGGCGGTAGATCACGTCCACCCGCTTCGGGCCGCGGGTGGTGCGCATGTAGACGAAGTTGTCGCGCACGAAGAGGTCTTGCCCCTCGACCAGCTCCACGCCCATCTGCTGCGCCAGGAACGCGTGCTCGAAGTACGCGCTGTTGTACATGCCCGGGGTCAGCACCACCACCGTGGGCTCGGCGGTGGTGGGCGGACTGGACGCGCGCAGCGTCTCCAGCAGCAGGTCGGGGTAGTGCGCCACCGGCGCCACCTGGTGGCGCGCGAACAGGTCGGGGAAGAGCCGCATCATCATCTTGCGGTCTTCGAGCATGTAGCTCACGCCGCTGGGCACGCGCAGGTTGTCCTCAAGCACGTAGTAGCGGCCCTCGCCGCTGGCATCGGGCGCGCGCACGATGTCGATGCCGGCGATGTGCGAGTACACCTGCTGCGGCACATCCACGCCCATCATGACCGGACGGAACTGCGCGTTGCCGGTGATCTGCTCGGCCGGAATCACGCCGGCCTTCAGGATCTCCTGGCCGTGATAGACGTCGTGGATGAAGCGGTTGAGTGCGGTGACGCGCTGCACCAGGCCGCGCTCCATGCGTGCCCATTCGTGCGCGGGAATGATGCGCGGAATCAGGTCGAACGGGATCAGCCGCTCGGTGCCTCCGTTGTCCGAGCCCGCGTCCTCATCCTTGGCGCCGTACACCGCAAAGGTGATGCCTACGCGCCGGAAGATCATCTCGGCTTCGTCGCGACGGGCCTGCATCACATCGGCGGGCTGGCCGGCCAGCCAGGCCGCGTAGTCCTTGTAGTGCGCGCGGACGGCAGCGGGGTCGGTCGCTGCAGGCGATGCCCCGCAGGCCGCGGGGTCGGTGTACATCTCGTCGAATCGGCGCAGGGTCGGGCTCATGAGGTCAGGATAGCAAGTTTCGGGCCCGAATCGCTTCAAATGGGCTCACGGTGCACCCGGCATCCGGTGGTGCCAGTAGCGTTGGCGCTCGTCGCGCCAGCATCGCATCGCCTCGGGCTGGTCGCTGCGCCACAGCGCCGCCCCGCACTCCACCGTGCTGACCCAGCGCACGCCGCGCTCGCGGTAGCGCTCCAGCACCGGCGCCGCCGGGTGACCGAACCGGTTGCGGTAGCCGGCCTGCACCACCGCGATGCGCGGCGCGGTCGCGTCAAGGAACGGCGCACTCGACGAGGTCTTGCTGCCATGGTGCGGCACCAGCAGCCAGTCCACCGGCTGCAGTTGCCCGGACGCCACCAGCGCAGACTCCTGCGCCAGCTCGATGTCGCCCGTCAGCAGCGCCCGGCGCCGGCGCCCTTGCGGGTCGGGTGCAGACTCGATGCGGATAACGCAGCTCAGAGCGTTGGGCCGCCGGGCATCGGCATAGTCGTCCGTGCGCGGATGCAGCACCTCGAACTGCACACCGTCCCACGCCCAGCGTTGACCGGCTTCACAGCGCACCGGCTCGGGTGGGGCCGACGTGCCCAGACCCGCCGATGCAACCACCGGCGCTGCGGACAGCAAAGGCCGCCAGTCTTCCACCGAACTGAGCCAGCGCGCCTGCGGCTGCTGCGCCAGCACCGCAGCCGCGCCGCCGCTGTGGTCGCTGTCGCGATGGCTCACCACCAGCGTATCGAGCTGCTCGCCCCACGCGCGCAGCAGCGGCACCAGCACCCGATGGCCGGCGTCGGACTCGCGGCTGTAGCGCGGGCCGGCGTCGTACAGCAGCGTGTGACGGGCGGTGCGCACCAGCACCGCATTGCCCTGCCCGATATCGGCGGCCAGCAGCTCGAACGTGCCCGGCGCGGGGCGCGGCACCTGCCACAGCAGTGCCGGCAGCAACAGCGGCAGCCCCAGCACGCGCAGCCACGGTGGCAGGCGCAGCACCAGCAGCACGCCGCCCAGCAAGGCCGCGATGCCGGCCCACAGGTCCGGGATCGGCCGCCACAGGCTTGCCCACGGCCACAGGGCCAGCCAGCCCAGCACCACCGACAGTGCCTGCAGCGCCAGATCGGCCAGCGACCACAGCGGCGGCCACAGCACACCGAGCATCGCCAGCGGCGTGACAAGCAGCGTCACCCACGGGATCGCCAGCAGGTTGGCCACCAGGCCGATGATCGAGACCTGCCCGAACAGCAGCAGGCCCAGGGGCGCAAGCGCCAGCGTCACCGTGCCCTGCTCGCGTATCAACGCACCCGCATGCCGGGCGAATGCGCGCAGGCCTGCGGCGAACGTCGGGCCGGTGTTGGCTGCGTGCGCTTCGCGCACGGGCGCTGCCTCGCGGCGGCCCGCGGCAAACAACACGCCCACCGCCACGAAGCTGAGCCAGAAGCCGGGCTGCAGCAGCGCCCACGGATCGACGGCCACCACCGCCAGCGCGGCGGCGCACCACATCCATGACGCCGGCCACACCCGGCCCGACAGGCGCAGCACGCCCACCGCAAGCAGCATCCATACGGTGCGCTGCGCAGGTACGCCCCAGCCGCTGAACACCGCATAGCCTGCGGCCAGCAGCAGCCCCGCCAGCAGACCGGCGTGTGGCGCCGGCCAGCGCAGGCACAGCCGCGCGCTGCAACGCCACAGCGCACCCACCGCAGCAGCGGCCAGCCAGGCGAACATCGTCACATGCAGGCCCGAGATGCTCATCAGGTGCGCGATACCCGTGGCACGGAACAGGTCCCAGTCGGCGCGGTCGATCGCGCGCTGGTCGCCGGTGACCAGTGCGGCCAGCACGCCCGCACTGCGCGCATCGGGCACCGCTTCAGCGATGCGGTCGCGCACCGCCTGCCGCGCCTGCTCCACCGGATGCAGCCAGGTGCCCGCCACGCGCTTTGGCTCGGCGTCGCGGGGGCCGGCGCGCACATAGCCGGTGGCCCCCAGCCGCTGCTCCCACATCCACAGCTCGAAGTCAAAGCCGTGCGGATTGATGCCGCCGCGCGCCGCCTTCAGCCGCACCGTCCAGGCCCAGCGCTCGCCTGCGCGCAGCGGCTGCGGCGCGCGCTGCAAGTCGGCGGGCACAAAGCCGCCGTACCAGGCCAGCCACACGCGCGACGGTGCACGCACCGGCTGGCCGTCGAGGGTGGCTGACTCGATGTCAAAGCGAAACCGCACGCCGGCGTCGGTGGCCTGCGGCATGGAGGACACCACCCCCACCACCGCGATGTCGCGCCCCTCCAGGCGGGCGTCGATCGCCTCTTGCGACATCAGCGTGGCACGCCAGCCGGTGGACGCCGCCGCCAGCGCCGCCATGCCAAGGCACAGCACGGCCAGCCAAGCAAGCTGCAACGACCGGGACGACGCGCGCATGCGCCGCATCCGCGCGAGCATCATCACGCTGATCAGCACCCCTGCCAGCGCCCCCACCAGCGCTGCCCCGTAGGCAGAGGGCGCCCACAGGGCCGGCTGCTGCAACTGCAGCGCCACGCCACCGATGAAGGCCAGCGCCGCGGCGGCGATCGCGCGCGCAAGGACGCCTGCGCGGTCGCTGTCGCGGTCGCCGTTGCCTTTGCCGTCGCGGATGCTGCCCTGGCGGTCCATGCCTCCCATGCGCTGTCCCCTGCCTCCCGAATGTTATTGATGCCCTTGACGCCCTGGATGCGCCTTCCTTGCGCACGATAGCGCAGCGGCCCGCGCGACTTGCTAGCATCGGCCGCCATGGCAAGCCACGTTGTCCTGCAACACACCACCCACTACCGCTACGACCGCACGGTGCGCCTGGGGCCGCAAACGCTGCGGCTGTGCCCACGGCCCGACACCTCGCCCCAGGTGACCGACTTCCGGCTGGAGGTGTCGCCTGGCGCGCACCAGCTCGACTTCGCCACCGACGCCTACGGCAACCGGGTGGCTTGGGTGCGCTTTGCGGGGCCGGCCACCGAGTTCCGCATCGACGTTTCCATGACGCTCGAGTTGGTGGATGCGTTGACGGATGCGCTGACCGACGCATCCCTTCAGGCGCCTGCGCATGCCACGCCCGTCCACTCTGTTGCTGCACCTGCACGCAACTCCACCGACGCGGTGCTGCCTGCCTACCGCGAGCCCGTGGGCCCCAACCCGGTGATGGAAGCGTGGCTGGCGCAGTTGCTGGCGCAAGGCGCGGCCACCAGCGACTTGCCGGCACACCTGTGCGCCGCAGTGGCCCAGCGGCTGGCCTACCGGGTGCGACAGGAGCCCGGCGTGCAGATGCCCGACGAGTCGCTGGCGCTGGGCAGCGGCTCGTGCCGCGATTCCGCCTGGCTGCTGATGGCCATGCTGCGCAGCGCAGGCTGGGCCGCACGCTTTGTGTCGGGCTATCTGGTGCAGACCGCGGGGCTTGGCGGGCACCCCGAGGGCCGCAGCGACCACAGCCCGGCGGACACCGGCCTGCACGCCTGGTGCGAGGTGCATCAGCCCGGCGCGGGATGGATCGGCCTGGATGCCACCTCAGGCCAGACCATCGGCGCCGGTCATGTGGCGCTGGCCTGCGCACCCATGCCCTGGCAAGCCGCGCCGGTGGAGGGCTCGGTGGAACCCTGCCATGTGGACTTCAACCACAGCATCCAGGTGCACCTCGTGAAGTAAGCCCGGGCGGAAGCGGCAGCGCCACACCCGTCGCGCACCAGGCTCGCATGCCACTGCCGCGGCCCCTCCCCTACACTGTGCGCCTTCCGGTTTCAACCCACCCCTCGCCATGAACGTCTACGAAAAGCTCCAGCAACTCGGCATCACCCTGCCGCCCGTCACCCCTCCTTCGGCGGCCTATGTGCCCTTCGTGCAGACCGGCAAGCTGGTCTTCATCAGCGGCCACATCGCCAAGAAGGACGGCAAGGCGTGGGTCGGCCAGTTCGGCAAGACCATGACCACCGAAGAGGGCAAGGCCGCGGCGCGCACCATCGCCATCGACCTGATGGGCACGCTGCATGTCGCCTGCCAGGCTGCGGGCACCGATCTCAACGGCGTGAAGCGCATCGTCAAGGTGATGAGCCTGGTGAACTCGGCGCCCGACTTCACCGAGCATCACCTGGTCACCAACGGCTGCAGCGAGCTTCTGGGGCAGGTGTTCGGCGCTGCCGGCGCGCATGCGCGCAGCGCCTTCGGCGTCGCGCAAATTCCGATGGGCGCCTGCGTCGAGATTGAAATGATCGCCGAGCTCGCCTGATGGCGCGTTCGCGCTCGCGCTTCGGCTCGCGCCCCGCAGCACGGCCCTCGCGCATGCTGCCGCTTTTGGTGGCGGCGCTGGGCTTCGGTGCGGTGGGCGCGGCACTGGTGTCGCAGTACGTCTTTGACATGCTGCCCTGCCCGTGGTGCACCTTCCAGCGCCTGCTGTTCCTCGTGATCGCGCTGCTGGCCCTGTTGTGTGCACTGTTGCCGCGCGGCTGGTTCGCGCGCATCACGGCGGCCCTGGGCCTGCTCGCCTGCGCCGGCGGTGTGGCCAGCGCCCTGTGGCAGCACTTCGTGGCAGCCAAAAGCGCATCGTGCGCCATGACCTTCGCCGACCGCGTGATGAACACGCTCGGGCTGTTCACGCTGTCGCCCGAAGTGTTTGCGCCGCAGGCCAACTGCGCCGATGCGGCAGTGAAGCTGCTCGGGCTGCCCTACGAGTTCTACAGCCTCGCGCTGTACCTGCTGTGCGCGGCGCTGCTGGCGCTCGTCATTCGACGCGCGTGACCGACTCGGGCTTGAAGCCCAGGTCAGCTGCCTTGCCCTTGCGCCCGCGCGCGGCCCGCGCGTTGTTCAGCGAGCGGATCTCCAGCACCTCTTCACGCGGCTTGCCGCCCCGGCCGGTGCCCGCAATGCGCACGCTGCGGGTGTAGGCCGCCGCGCCCGCCAGGCGGTCCTTGTCGTCCAGGTCGATCAGCATCAGGCCGCGGCCGCCATTGGCCTGCGCCTTGAGCTCGCCGATCTCGAAGGTCAGGATGCGGCCCGCGGCGGATGCGCAGGCAATGTGCGTGGCCGGCGCATGCGGGCCGACCGCATCACCGCCCGAGGGATGCGGCACGTTGGCCGGCGACGGTCGGCACACCGCCTCGCCGTCGGCGACGCTGATGAAGGCCTTGCCGCCCTTCTGGCGCGAGGTCATCTGCTCCACCGTGGCCAGGAAGCCATAGCCGCCGCTGGTGGACAGCACCAGCCACGCACCGGCCGCACCCGCAAAGTAGTGCAGCAGCTGCGTGCCCGCCTCCAGGTCGATCAGCGTGGTGAGCGGCTGCCCGTCGCCACGCGCGCCCGGCAGCGACGACACCGCCACCGAGTACACCCGCCCGTTGCTGCCGAAGGCCAGCAGCGTGTCCACCGTGCGGCACTCGAAGGTGCCGTACAGGCCATCGCCCGCCTTGAAGGCAAAGGCCGCCGGGTCATGCCCGTGGCCCTGGCGCGCACGCACCCAGCCCTTGGCCGACACCACCACCGTCACCGGCTCGTCGATCACGCGGACCTCGGCCACCGCCTTCTTCTCCGCCTGGATCAGCGTGCGGCGCGCGTCGGCAAACTGCTTTGCGTCGGCCTCGATCTCCTTGACCATCAGCCGGCGCAGCGCCGCCGGGCTGCTCAGGATCTCTTCAAGCTTGCCCTGCTCTTCACGCAGGTCCTTGAGTTCCTGCTCGATCTTGATCGCCTCCAGCCGCGCAAGCTGCCGCAACCGGATCTCGAGGATGTCTTCGGCCTGGCGTTCGCTTAAGGCGAAGCGCGCGATCAGCGCCGCCTTGGGCTCGTCGCTTGCGCGGATGATCGCAATCACCTCGTCGATGTTGAGCAGCACGAGCTGCCGCCCCTCGAGGATGTGGATGCGGTCCAGCACCTTGGCCAGGCGGTGGCGCGAACGCCGCTCGATCGTCTGCTGCCGGAAGGTGATCCACTCCTCCAGCATCTGCCGCAGCGACTTCTGCACCGGCTTGCCATCGATGCCGACCGCCGTCATGTTGATCGGCGCGGAGGTCTCCAGGCTGGTGTGCGCCAACAGCGTGGTGATGAGCTCCTGCTGGTCGATGCGGCTGGTCTTGGGCTCAAAGACGATGCGCACCGCCGCGTCCTTGCTGGACTCGTCACGCACCCCGTCAAGCACCGCCAGCACCGTGGCCTTGAGCTGGTTCTGCTCCGCGGTCAGCGCCTTCTTGCCGGCACGCACCTTCGGGTTGGTGAGCTCTTCAATCTCTTCGAGCACCTTCTGCGCGCTCACGCCCGGCGGCAGCTCGGTCACCACCAGCTGCCACTGGCCTCGCGCCAGGTCTTCGATCTTCCAGCGCGAGCGCACCTTGAGCGAGCCTCGACCGGTGCGATACGCCTCGGCAATGTCGGCGGGCGGGCTGATGATCTGGCCGCCGCCCGGAAAGTCAGGGCCGGGCAGCAGCGTGTACAGCTCCTCGTCGCTCAGCCTGGGCGACTTGATCAGTGCCACGCAGGCGTCGGCCACCTCGCGCAGGTTGTGGCTGGGCACCTCGGTGGCCAGGCCCACCGCGATGCCGCTGGCGCCATTGAGCAGCGCAAACGGCAGCCGTGCGGGCAGCTGGCGCGGCTCTTCGGTGGAGCCGTCGTAGTTGGGAATGAAGTCGACCGTGCCTTCGTCGATCTCGTCGAGCAGCAGCGTGGTGATCTTCGACAGCCGCGCTTCGGTGTAGCGCATGGCTGCGGCACCGTCACCATCGCGGCTGCCAAAGTTGCCCTGGCCGTCGATCAGCGGATAGCGCTGTGCAAAGTCTTGCGCCATGCGCACCAGCGCGTCGTAGGCGGCCTGGTCGCCGTGCGGATGGAAGCGGCCCAGCACATCGCCCACCACTCGCGCGCTCTTGACCGGCTTGGCGCCGCTGTTGCCGGAAAAGCCCAGCCCCATGCGCGCCATGCTGTAGAGGATGCGGCGCTGCACCGGCTTCTGGCCGTCGCACACATCGGGCAGCGAGCGGCCCTTGACCACCGACAGCGCGTATTCAAGGTAAGCGCGCTGGGCGTAGGCGCCCAGGCTGTCGTCGCTGGCGGGTTCTTCGCGAACAGGGGTGAACAGGTCGTCGGACATGTCGGGTGCTTGGTAGGTTTCAGCGCGCTTGCGACAGCGGCGCGATCATGTTGCGTCGCCCCACCGCGCCGCCGGGCGGCGTGGCGTCGCGCGCTGCGGGTTCGGGCGATGGCGCTGCCGCTGCAGCCGTGCCTGCGGAGGTGGGCACGGCGCGTGTCGCGGGGCGCGGGGGTGGCTCTGGCAGCAGCGCGCGGTAGATCTGCATCACCGTGCGCACATAGTTCTGCGTCTCGGCAAACGGCGGGATCATGTTGCCGTGGCGTTCAACCGCCCCCTCGCCGGCGTTGTAGGCGGCCAGCGCCAGGTCCAGCCGGCCTTCGAAGCGGTTCATCAGGTCGCGCAGGTAACGCGCTCCGGTGTTCAGGTTGAGCTGCGGGTCCGCCAGACGCTGCGCCACCGGCGTGCGCCCGAGCGGCTGCACACCATAGCGCTGCGCGGTGGCCGGCATCACCTGCATCAGGCCGACGGCACCCTTGGGCGATACCGCTTGCGGGTCGAACCCCGACTCGGCGGCGATCAGGGCCTGCAGCAAGGCGAAGTCGATGCTGTGCTGCTGCGCCGCGGCGCGCACCAGCGGCTCGGCGCGGCGGACGGCCGCAGAGCTGTCGAAAAAACGCAGCAGCCGCGCGGCGCTTGCATCCGGCACGGCACCGGGCGCCCACGAGGGGCTGTCCGTCGAAGCACCGTCGCCCTTTGTCTCTGCTGCATGTACCGCGGACGGCACCCCGGCCTGCGGCGTGCCATGCGGCAAGGCCGGTAGCGGCAGCACGCCAAAGCGGTCGGGGCCGCGCATGAACAGTTCGTAGCGATCGTCCACCCGCTCTGATGCGAAGTGTGTGCGGCCCTGCGCGTCCACATAGGCCCACAGGTCGGCGTGCGCCGCACTGCTGCACGCGAGGCCAGCGAGCGTCAGCGTGAGCAACGCCAAGGCGTCAGATGTCGATCTCGACCGCATCGCCGTGCCGCTCCATCAGCTCGCGCCGGGCTGCGGCCTCGCCCTTGCCCATCAGCTGCGTCATCAGGGCTTCGGTCTGTGCGAAGTCCATGCCGCCCAGATGCACCGGCATCAGCCGGCGGGTGTCCGGGTTCAGGGTGGTCTCCCACAGCTGCTCGGCGCTCATCTCGCCCAGGCC
>JACCDP011368143.1_pt1 | contig 12077 bp, 9 predicted proteins | sample 7445841 | NCBI WGS metagenome assembly JACCDP01 (sample SAMN15323441, study PRJNA562643) | freshwater metagenome | isolation source: river surface water | place: USA:Blue River Watershed | collected 2017-08-17
AGGCACTTCCAATACCTTATCTGGTTGCCGCCCACGTCCGGCGACAGACACCAGTTTTCGCTCGCTGTGACCCCCGTTATCGACACTGACGGCCGGACGTTGGGGATTGCAGTGGCTCAGTTTGCGCTCCAACGTACCACACTCGGGATCCCTGGCCGTCCGCCGTTGACATGGCTCATTGCCGTCATCGCGAGCGCACTGCTCGTGGCGGCAATCGGTACGCTGGGGCGCTGGTCGCATAGCCGCAGTGCACTCGTGGTGGGTGGAATTGTGGCACCGTGGGTGCTGGTGTTGGCCGGCGTGGCGCAGCTCCAGCTGGCGATTCTCGGTGCCGGTGGGTGCGTGCTCGCGCTGATGGTGGCGATACTGGCGCTCCGTCAGCACGTCCCGAGGCTGGCTGTGATAGAGCGTCGTGTGCGCCGTGTCTGGACGACACGACCGTTGTACACCCAGATTGTGCTGTGGACGATGATTGGTTTGGTCGCTTTGCTGATTGTGCGGGTCTGGCCGGCGTATGCCGCACATGGCAGCTGGGGGATGTTTGGGTATGTCGCCGTTTTGTTACTCTATCCGCTGGTGGTATGGCTACGCATACGTCGCATACCGTTTGCGCCGTGGCTAGGCGCGTTGTTGGCAGGATTAGGCACTCTTGGCTTGATGGTTGTCTATTGGCGGATCTATCAGCGCCAACTCGACGGCTCGATGCTGTCGGATTTGCCGTTCCACATGGACGACGCCCGCCGTTTGATGCTCGACAAAGCATTAGTACGCTATGCCGTCTGGGTCAACGGTCAGATCGAAGTCACTACACAGGGCGGCAATCGCTGGGTCTCGATCCCGCATCCGTTGTTTCACTGGTCTGTCGGGGCGATTGCATGGCTAATGCGCGATGTGTACTATCATCGCGCCGTACCGGTTACCTTGCTGCTGTATCAGCTCGCCGGCATGGTGCTTTTGGCGGTGGTTATGGTGCGCATGGCAGGGCCGCGGATTCATTGGGTCTGGGTCTGGTGTGTCTCTCTGCTCCTCTGTGTGGTGGCTGCGGTGTATGTGCCCGACGTCAACCCGATGATCTATCGAGGCCAGGGGTCGGTTACGGTGTTCCACAACGCCACTACGATTGTCGCCAAACCGGTCACCTGGGCTGCTCTCCTCCTCGCATTGGCGTTGTTGCGTCCACAGACGCGTCAGCGCCTGTGGCTCGTAGTACCCCTTGCGTTGCTGACGATGATAGCCGCGACCTTGGCCAAGCCGAATGGGCCGCTGGCTATCGTCCCAGCGCTGTGGATCCTCGTCGCACTCCTCTGGCTTGTACGGGCGCGCATCCCCATCCATGCAGCCTGGTTGGTTGGGCCTACCGTGGCCGCGCTGGTCGTGTTGGTGGTGCAATCAACCGTACGGAGCAACGGCGGGAGCGATTTTGCCATCGCCTGGCTCCAAGCCGCTGCACTGAGTAGTCCGGCGCCGTACCTCTCGGTCCTGCAGTTGGTGGCGTTCCCGCTGGCGACCATTCTGGTGACCCCGCTGTTGTGGCGTGATCGGTTGACGCTGGTGGTGGGGCTGGCCTTTGTGATCGCGGTGGTGCAATACCTGCTCTTTGTCGAGCCAGCCAACGTGAGTGCCAATAACTTTGCCTGGGGCATGCGCATTGTCGTGCCGCTCTTGTATGCCTGCACACTCGGTGTTGTGTTGCGCACCCGGCCGACTGGTGTGCGTCGTCACCTCCTAGCGTTGATATTGACGGCACACCTGCTGGCAGGGGTGTTGTATCTCGTGCAGCTCCTGACGACCGCGTCGTACCTGTAGCTACTACAGTGCTACGAATAGCCGTGTGGTTGCGGTATACTGACATCGATGCTCTTTGGAATGCGAGACACCATGAACGAATCACTCCCTACCTTGGCTCCGTCGAATCGCACCGTGCAGGTGCTGACCATAGCTGCCCTTGTCCTGGTCATTGCCGAACCGGCTATCCCGGTCAGCACACAACTCATCGCACTCGCAGCACTCCTCGCCGCAACGCTCGCATGGGTCTATACCGCACCCCTGCGCTGGCCCTCGGTGGCTTTTTTGGTGGCAACGGTACCGTTGCTGCTCTGGCCTGCACAACCATTTGGCCAATTGTGTGTGCTCATCAGTGCCAGCGTTGTGCTGGTACGGAGCTTTATCCCCACACCCGACAGCACCAAATTGGGCGGCAAACGCGAACAAGCACGCGGTCGCTACCGGTCCCTGGCGATAGCCACCACCGCGGCACTGGCAACGGTCACGTTGTTGGGGAGTGTCGGCGCCATGAGCTGCACCACGTTCCCGTTCTGCGGCGAAAACGGCATCATTGCCCAACTGCAAAACAGCCACCGCGTCTTTTCGGTCATCGCGGCCATATTCACTGCGCTTTTGGTCGTTCAGACGTTGCGGAGCTACACCACGCAGGCCTCCCGCGTGAGTGCCTATGCACTCGGCACCCTCGTGCTGGCACAAGTGGTGGCGGGCATTTTTGTCACCACTTCGGTGCTCCAAGCGGTGGTACATGCCGTGCTGAGTGGATTTAGCATCATCAGCGCTGGGGTCTTGGTCGGCCTGGCGTACCATCTGCCCTGGACACTCGTGACCGTCGATGCACCGGCCAAAACCGTCGAAAGTGACGACATCGTCGGCCCGTATACGTGGAAAGAAAAAGTCAAAGACTACGTCAGCCTGACCAAACCGGGCGTTATTTCGTTGCTCATCCTGACCACCATTACCAGTATGTACATTACCCCAGCCGGCAAACCCGAGTTGGCCTTGGTGATCTGGACTACGATCGGTGGCTGGTTGATGGCCGCGGCATCACACGCATACAACTGTTATTTGGACCGCGACATCGATGTCTTGATGGGGCGCACCGGCCGCCGTCCAATTCCCAGCGGTCGTATCCCCGGCTGGCACGCATTGGTCTTGGGCAGCGTCCTGATGATTACAGCGGCAGTTATTTTGGTCGTATTCGCCAACTGGTTGACCGCCGCGCTGGCGTTTGCCGGACTGGTCTATTACGTCCTCATCTACACGATGTGGCTCAAGCGCAGTAGCGTCCAAAACATCGTCATCGGCGGCGGCGCTGGCGCCTTCCCACCACTGGTTGGCTGGGCAGCGGCCACGGGTAGTCTGACCTTGCCGTCGTTGTTTTTGTTCGCGATTATTTTTTATTGGACCCCACCGCACTTCTGGGCGCTGGCCATCATCCGCTCCAAAGACTATGCCCGTGCCGGCATCCCCATGCTCCCGGTCATCGCCGGCGACAACGAGACACGCTGGCAGATAGTGTTGTACACCATGCTGATGTTTGTGGTGACGATTATGCCGACGCCGCTGCAGATGCTGGGCATGGCATACCTGGTGATGGCCAGCGTGCTCGGCGTCATATTCAGCTACTACGCCATCAACCTCTACCGTCAGGGCACGACCGCCTCGGCATGGGGTTTGTACCGCTTCTCGCTCCTCTATCTGGCACTACTGTTTGGTGCCATGGTGGTCGATCGAGCCTACTTCAGCTGATTATTCTCTGTCAAAAAGCCCCTCCCGCAATGCGGGAGGGGCTTTTGCATACCAACACTCAACTCAAACCGACCGTATTGCCGTGCTTGTCGATGTCGATGCGTTCGGCGCCGGGGTGCGTGGGCAAACCGGGCATCGTGCGCATGTCCCCCGCAAGCGGGTAGATGTACCCCGCGCCTGCTGCCAAACGCACCTCGCGAATGGGAAAGACGTAGCCTGTCGGTGCGCCGATTTTGCTGGCGTCGTGACTCAACGAATACTGGGTTTTGGCCATACAAATAGGCAAATTGCCGTACCCTTGGGCCTCGTACGTCGCCAGCTGCTTGCGCGCCTCGGGGCTGTATTCGACGCTGTCGGCGCCGTAGATGGTAGTCGCCAGTGTTTCGATTTTGGTCGTCAACGATGCCTCGAGCGGGTACAAATAACGGAACTCGCCGGGTTGCATGCAGGCCCGTTCGACTGCTTCGGCGAGTGCGAGACCACCGGCGCCCCCGTCCGCAAAGACCGAACTCTCGACCACGGCAAATGCACCGGCGGCCATGGCACGTTCTTTGACCACGGCGATTTCTTCGGCGTGATCGGTTGGGAACCGGTTGAGTGCCACCACGACCGGCCGACCAAAGCGCGCCGCATTGGCGACTTGGGCCGTCAGATTGCTACAGCCCGCCGCCACGTCGTCGGCATTGGCCTGGAGCAGGGCCGGGTCGAGCGGTTTGCCGGCGACGATTTTGTAGCGGCCACTGTGTGCTTTGAGCGCGCGGATGGTGGCGACCAGCACGACAGCATCGGGCGTGACGCCCGAGACACGTGATTTGATGTGACAGAATTTTTCAAAGCCGATGTCGGCACCGAAGCCGCTCTCGGTCACCACATACTCTGCCCGGCTGAGGGCTACACGATCGGCCATCACCGACGAATTACCGTGGGCGATATTGGCGAAGGGACCGCAGTGGACGAAGGCTGGCGAGTTTTCGAGCGTTTGGAGCAGATTGGGTTTGAGTGCCTCGCGCAACAGCACCGTCATGGCGCCAGCAGCCTTGAGATCCTCGGCGGTGACGGGCGTCCCGTCTTTGCGCTGGCCGACCACCATGCGTGCCAGCCGCGCCCGTAGATCGTGGATGTCGCGCGACAGCGACAACACGGCCATCACCTCTGAGGCGACGGTGATGTCGAAGCCGACTTGGCGCGGCGGGCCATCGGCTTTGCTGCCCAGGCCGACGACGATGTTGCGCAGGGCGCGATCGCTGATGTCCATGACGCGCGGCCAGCGGATCGAATAGGGGTCGATCCCCAGCGCGTTCCCATGGTGCAGATGATTGTCGATCATCGCCGCCAGCAGATTATGGGCCGCGCCGATGGCGTGGATGTCACCGGTCAGGTGCAGATTGAACTGCTCCATCGGCACCACTTGGCTATAGCCACCACCGGCAGCACCACCTTTGATGCCAAAGGTCGGCCCCATGGATGGTTGGCGGATAGCCACCACTGCCCGATGCCCACGCTGCGACAGCGCCTGGCCAAGTCCGATGGTGGTGGTGGTTTTTCCTTCACCTAATGGCGTGGGGGTGATGGCGGTGACGACCACGTATCGCGCGGTGCGCGCACCATGAATGGCGGCGGTGTCTATTTTCGCCATATGCCGACCATACGGCTCGAGGTACTGCTCTTCGACCCCGGCTGCGGCGGCAATCGCGCCGATGGGACGCAACGTGGCTGCCTGGGCGATTTCGAGATCAGAACGCATGGCATCCTCCTAATCGTATCTATGCGACCGGTACCGACGCACCAGCCATACCCCATACCAGAGCCAAATCCCACCCCACACTAGATGAGATACCCACATCCATTGCATGGCACTCAGCCAACGCAGGCGTACCGTCTGTGCACCAGCCGGAACGACGACACTCAGGAACACCCCATTCACGCTGACCGTCTGTGCAGCCAGCCACTGCGTGCCATCATACACGTCCGCCCGCCATTCTGCCGCCGCCATGGTGCTGTGCACAAACAACGTCGGTCGCGTCTGTGGGGTTATTGTCGCCGTGATTGTGTCGTTCTGGTCCTGCACATTGGTAACCGGGTAGTCTGGATGTTCGCGGTAATCGCTGATACGTACATCACGACCATGCGGGGTTGCTTCGAGCGCAGTATGCCAAAACGGTCCCATGCGCTGCTGTACCTGCATCAACTGGGCCGGCCAACATCCACAGGACATTGACAATGGCTTGTGGGTAGCCCATCAGCAGCAGGCTATACCCTGCCAGCAGCAAGGTCATTGCAGCAACGACGTCGCCCTTCTTGAAGACGCGCACGATGCCCCAGAGCAGCGCGGTGCTCCAACAGACCGTGGCCACATGCATCGGGTAAGTCTGCCAGTAGCTGACAAACGGACTCAGCGCCGTCAGGAACGCCGCCCCAAATCCCGCCAGCGGTAACAGCTCCCACTCGCGACAAAGGAACAACACAAACAGACCGGCACAGCCGGTCAGCGTGCTGGTCAACATCATCAGGATACGCACCGGGTCGGAGCTGAACTGGTAGATGAGCCACGTGTAAATGTTGGCTGGCGTGTTCCCAGTGATATGTTTGGCCGCTCGACCAAACTCGGTCGCTGTGTTGCGCAATACCAGCATGCCGGTGTGCGGGCTGTGGATGTGGTTATACACCTCGGGGACGAATTCGCTGTCGTAGTCAGCGAACTTTTGCAGCCCGCACGGATCGAGCTGCGCACCGGGTTGTGTCAAACCGAGGACCGTCGACCGGCAACTCGGGGCCAACACCTGCCTCATCCCCCAATACGGCACAAAAAAGAGTACCACGCAGCCCAGATAGAGTGCTACGGCAGTACGACAGCGCATCTGCCGTAGACGGTGCTGCATCGCGCTCCACACGCCGGTCACTGCTAGACGCCGTCGCCATCACGACCATCGGCCGTGCGCCCGGCATGTGCCATCCGCGGTGGGTTGAATGCCCCGCCCAGCGGACGGTGGCGATCTAGCAAAATCCACCCGGCGGTGCCCTTGCCGCGATCGGCGAGCCGCTGGATGGCCCGGTCGGCGGCGATTTGGGGATGACAGTCGTCGGCCAGATAGTCAACGGCTGTTTTGGCCAACAGAATACGCATAATCGACTCGCCCCAACCGGTGGTCGAACAGCCGCCCAGTTCGTTCATCGCATACAAGCCGCCGCCCAACAGTGGTGCATCGCCGACGCGGCCGACGAGTTTGTGGCCGGTCCCGCCGGTCGACGTGCCGGCGACCACCCAGCCATTGCTGTCGATGGCCACACACCCGACGGTGTCGCCGGGGCGGTCCATGCTGGGAGCCGGCCAACCACCTGCCTGGATGGCTGCGTTACGCTCACCCGGGGGTGGGGTGGCGCCGGTATCTTTGGATTCGTCGTAGGTGCGCACGAGGTCTTGGTAGATGGCGAATTCGCGGTCGACAATCAAATCTTCGGGGTCGCATAGTTTGATGCCGCGCTTGACGGCGAACTGCTCGGCGCCCTCGGCGACCAACATCCCCGCTGGGCTGTTGAGCACGTGGCGTGCAAGCGAGATAGGGTTGCGGACGCGGCGTACACCGGCGACCGAGCCGTACAAGAGTTGATCACCGTCCATCACTGCCGCATCGAGCTCGACGAAACCGCCGCGATTGAGCACCGAGCCGACACCGGCGTCGTATGTGGGGTCGTCTTCGAGGATGCGCACCGCCGCCTCGACGGCGTCCATGGCGCTCCCGCCGGCGGCCAATACGTCCCAGCCAGCGTTGCGCGCGTTGCGGCACCCGTTGCGGTGCGGCGCGACCTCGTTGTCTGGGATGGCCCAGGCGCCGCCATGGACGATGATTGCAATTGGCATGTGTGTCCTTCGTTCTGTGTTGTAACGGTTGTCAGCATTATAATGAGTAATGAGTAGTTTGTAATGCGTGAAGAACATGTTGCTGCGTGACGCGTTGCGACGATCTCCCTTGCCTCCACATAGATTATCCGTAATACACGAGCAACCATATGACACTGCATCGCACCGCACACAACGCACTCGCAGCCTTTGGCATCACCGGCGCGTCGTTGCGCGCCCTCAACACCGGGTTCAACACCACCTACCGGGTCACTGTTCCCGATGGGACGCGCTACGCGTTGCGCCTGGGCACCAATTCACTGCGCGACGCAGCGGGACTCAATGCCGAGCTGAGTTGGATCCAAGCGCTCGCCGACAGCACCGATATCACGGTGGCACCGCCGTGTCGTACCGCAGATGGTGCGCCGTTCGTCCGTGTGACTGCACCATCGGTGAACCGTGTCATCTACGCGACATTGACACGCTGGCTGCCCGGGCGCCTCGTCGGCGACAAGCCCAGCCGCGCACAACTCATCGCCATGGGATCACTGATGGCGCGCCTGCATCAACACACCGCACAATGGAGTCCACCCGCCGGCGCGTCCTTTCCGTCGCTGACCCACATGTTGATGAACAGCACCGACATCCTCACGACATCGACCCATGCCTGCCTGACGCCGGCGCTACGTGATTGCCTGGCGCGGGTTATCGAGCGCATCCAACCGCACTACGAACGCCTCGGTCAGAGTCAACCGACACAAATCATCCACGCCGACTTGCACGGCTACAATGTGCTCTGGCACGAGCAGCGCATCGCCGTCATCGACTTCGACGACGCCGGTATCGGCTGGCCGATCCAGGACCTCGCCGTCTGTGCCTACCATCTGCGGACCAATCCCGGCGCCGAGGCGTACGTCAATGCAGGGTACCAACAGATCGCACCGCTGCCTGTGTGTGATCCGGCGGCGTTCGAGGCACAGCTTATCGCCCGTGGTGTCCTGTTGCTCAACGATGTCCTCGGTTCACCGATCGCAGCCGATATCGAATTCGCCCCCATCTACGCAGAACGGCTGATGCGACGCATGGAAAGGTATCTCGACACCGGTGTGTTCCAAATGCTGATGTAAGCAGCGCCTACCACGTGCACGCACGCGCGCCGCTAGAACCAGTCCCAAGCAAATCCCGCTGCGTCACAGCCACACAACGGCACTGGTATGAATCATGCAAAAACAGCCCCGTTCCAGTACGGAACGGGGCTGTTGATGACTACTGCCATGGCTCCATGCAGGACGTTAGTGTCCGAGCAGTGGGCGGGCGTGTTCCGAGTCCTGGAGTTCTTGGTTGACGTCGCCGTAGATCAGCATCGTACCAATGTGGGCATAGACCAAACTGCTAAACAACAACCAAATCAATACCAGTGCGCCGGTGACGCCCCAGATCGAATCGAGTCGCAACACCAGCGGTACCAGCGCGGCACAGAGTAGCGGTGCGATGTACAGCGGCAGACTGTGGACACGTGCTTTGGCATAGTATCGCCGTGCGTGTGGTCGTAATGCCTCGCGCAGGGGGAACGACGTCAGCGCCCGCTCGGGCCCACCGTCATCCACATAGACCAAACGCCCCACAGCCGACACGCCCGTCGCAAAGACAAACAGCCACCAGGCGATGAGTGCTCCACCGATGATGCCCAATATGCCGAACTGGCCCTCGTCAGAGCGTGCCATCAGCATCGTCAGACCGCCACAAAAGAAGAGCAACCCCATCAGCATCAGCGGCATCACGAAATAGACGAAATCGACCAACACCGCAAACAAGCCCATCAACCAGCGCGTCGTCCAATCGTAGAACGGCGGCAATGGCGATGCATATCCCTTGCGCGTGTTGTCCATGTGTTCGACCACGAGGCCGGCTGCCAGCGGGTGCCCAAACAGCGTCAGACTAAACAGTCCACCCAGGCCGATGGCATGCCACCAGCGCTTGTCTGCATGAATGGTCCGGAGTGCACGACGAAGCATGGTGTCACCCTTCTAGATCCCCAACATATCGTCGTCGCTGGCTGCGGGTTTGGTGCTGACCTGGGCCTGCTGGTAGCGCGCCCACAATTGAGCTTCTTGGGCAGCTGCAGCTTCCCGTGCGGTTTTGACAATCTGCCCGACAAAGCTCGCCGGGTCGTCCAGCTTGCCGATACGGCGGAGCCACCAATACCCGACCAGACTACCGGCCAACAACCCAAACAGCAATCCGATGATGAATCGTCGCATGGTGTCACCTCTCACTCAAAAAATCCGCACCGCCACAGATGCGACGGTGCGGAGTGTCATTAGGACTTGGCGGCGATTTCGGCCTGTGCCCGTGCAATGAAGTCGTCCACCGCGATGGCTCCGAGGTCTTCGCCGCTCCGAGTACGGACGGCAATGGCACCGGCGGCCTGTTCGCGGTCGCCCACGATGAGCATGTACGGTACTTTTTGCATCTGCGCATCGCGTATCTTGGCCTGCATGCGATCGCGGCCCATGTTGACCTCGACGCGCATCCCCAAGGCGGCCATTTTGGCCTGTACCGCAAGGGCAAACTCGCTGTGCTTTTCGTCCGAAATAGGGATGATGACGGCCTGAACAGGTGCCAACCAGAGCGGGAAGGCGCCAGCGAAGTGCTCGATCATCACTGCCATGAAGCGCTCGGTCGAGCCGGTCACGGCGCGGTGGATGAGCACCGGCGTGTGCATCTGACTGTCTTCGCCCACGTATTCGACGCCCAAGCGCGCCGGCTGGATGAAGTCGATCTGGATGGTCGACAACTGCCATTCGCGGCCCAGCACGTCCTTGGCCAAGAAGTCGGCTTTGGGTCCATAGAACGCTGCCTCGCCCTCGACGGCCTCGTACGAAACGCCGTTGGCGTCCAAAGCGCTTTTGAGGGCAGCCGTGGCGCGCTCCCATTTGTCGTCGTCGTTGACGAACTTGCCTTCGTTGCCGCGCAGCGACAAGCGCACGCGGTAGTCCGACAAAGTGTAGGTCGTCAAGACTTCTTTGATGAGCTTCAGACAGCGGCTGAACTCTTCTTGGATCTGATCGGGCGTACAAAAGACATGGCAGTCATCCTGCGTCAACGAGCGCACACGCGTCAGACCGCTGAGCGCACCACTGTCTTCGTAGCGGTACAACGTGGCGAACTCGGTGAAGCGCAGCGGCGACTCGCGGTACGAATGGCGGCCCATTTCTTTGAACAGCGTCATGTGGGACGGGCAGTTCATCGGCTTGAGTCGGAACACCGAATCGCCGTCGACCATCGGTGGGAACATCGAATCGCGGTAGTTGTCGTAGTGTCCCGACTTGTGATACAGCGTCTCTTTGACCAGATGGCCGGTCCAGACATGCTGGTAGCCGTGGCGCGTCTGCGCCTCGCGCACGTAGGACTCCATCTGATAGCGGATCATTTCGCCTTTGGGGGTGAACAACGGCAGGCCGGCACCGACGTCTTCGGAGAAATAAAACAAGCCCAGTTCGCGGCCTAGCTTGCGATGGTCGCGGCGCTTTGCTTCTTCGAGTTGGAACAAGTATTTCTCGAGGTCTGCCTTCGATTCCCACGCGGTCGCATAGATGCGCTGCAGTTGCGGGCGCTTTTCGTCACCACGCCAGTAGGCACCGGCGACGCTCATCAACTTGAAGCCGTCGGCGGGGATTTCTTTGGTGTTGGCCACGTGTGGGCCACGGCACAAATCCTCGAACGTGTCTTGTTTGTAGGTCGAAATGACGACTGCACTGCCGTTGGCGGCTCCGCCGTTTTCGTCCTGCCCGGCGGCCAAACCGTCGATGAGCTCCAGCTTGTAGGCTTGGTCGGCGAAAATCTGGCGCGCTTCGGCAGCACTCACTTCGCGGTATACAAACGCGTGTTTGCCATTGATGATGCGACGCATACGTGACTCGATATCGGCCAGATCGTCTGGCGTCAAGGCGCGCGGGAGGTCGAAGTCATAATAGAAGCCGTCGTCGATCGGCGGACCGATAGCGATACTCGCAGCGGGGAAAATCTCGCGCACCGCTTGCGCCATCACGTGCGCCGCCGAGTGACGGATTTTGTAGAGTTGGTCGTGCACAGCTGACATGCCCTTTGGCTCCTCACATACAGATACCTGTTTATCTGTCTCTATTCTACCACGTGCGATTTTTTGGGGAATACATAGCACCACGGAATCCGTGGTGCATGTATCAACACTATTCTTCAGCCCCAGTTTAGTCGCGCGCAACCACCGTGTCATACAAACCGTAGTGCGTGAGACCATCGTGACTCTCGATCCCGGTATAACGCAGCGACGCATCTTCGTAACGACGGAAGGCAAACACTGCCTGATTCATCTGTTCGGTGTTGAACACTTTGAGGCTCACCAATAGGTTAAAGTCCTGCACCGACAAGCCCGTCACGACCTGGAATAAATCCGGCTCGAGTTTGGTAATCACATCCTGCAATGTGTTCTCGCGGAAGTCCGTTAGATACATGAACGCAGGGATGCGCGTCGCAAACTTAATCAGCTTTTCTTGGACGAGCTTGCGCTTGCTTTTAATTTCTTTCTCTTCATCTGAAAGATCCTTTTTGTCTGAGGGAGTAACTTCTCCGTCTTTTGCCTTCTTTTTGGCTTCTTTCAGCGACTCTCTCTTGTTATTAATTGTATCGAGTATGTTGTTGCCCAGCGCACGTCCTCCCTCGATCC
>JACCDP010754711.1_pt1 | contig 12075 bp, 4 predicted proteins | sample 7445841 | NCBI WGS metagenome assembly JACCDP01 (sample SAMN15323441, study PRJNA562643) | freshwater metagenome | isolation source: river surface water | place: USA:Blue River Watershed | collected 2017-08-17
ATATGTTGGCATATTAAGTACTCCTTATACCTTATCTATTTCTTCGAAGAAACATAAACTAAAACAAATTATATTTTTTGTTTTCAATTTGTTATTTCTATTACTTTTTATTTTTCACCTTCAACCCTTGTTTTGGGCAATTATTTTTTATTTATGAAAAACTGTACGTTGTTCCTTTAGAAATTTTGTAGTTATTTCTTACTCAAATAATGAATATAAAAAGTATGAAGTCCTAGATGCTGTAAAAAAATTACAGCTGATAATGTTGCAGCCCGTTTTTTCTAAATTTTTATGTCAGATTTTTACATTGTCCCTCCCAGATTAATAGTTGGATCGCTGCAAAGATCTAATGTAGTCACGTCTTTAAACACATTAAAAGGTGATTTATCATTTAAGGTCTCGCCCGACACTGGCTTAACCCTTAATATCAACAGTGGAGTTTTCAATCTATCAATTCAGCCAGATTTTTATATTAAGAAATCTGGAGACATTGTTCCTTCCAATATTATTTTTCAACCAGATCCAGGTAAATATGGTTTAGCCGTTGGTTCTGGATTAACTGATCCAGGTGTAGGTGTTGGCGGTGCTTTATTCTTCAATACCACATACAACGTACTTAAGGTATATGATGGATCAACGTGGAATGAAATTGCTTCTACGGGCAGTTCCGGAATCACGCAATCTTTTGCTGATAATAGATACTTAAGATTAGATGGCGGAAATGTACCTACTGGTGCAATATCTATGGGAAGTCAATTCCTTAGATTTGCAAACTTAACTACAAGATTATCCTCTGGGACAGCTGGTCAGGTTTACTACAACACTGATACAAATAAATTAGACTTATATAATGGTAGTGCTTGGATTCCTGTTGGATCTGGAATCACACAGTTGTCTGCGGGAAATGGTATCACATTATCCAACAATCCGATAACAACATTTGGCACAGTTGGAGTGAATGAAGCTTATAACTTCAACTGGACTGGCACACATACTTATAGTCAACCTATTACATTCTCTACTTCACAAATGTTCGATGCTTCTAAGCTAACAATAGCTTATGAAGTTCAAGGTGATATTTTACATTTCAATGGAACAAGTTGGGCAAGATTACCATTAGGAACACCCAATCAAGTACTTTCTGTTTCAAATTGTGGTGGAGATGTTGAATGGCATAGTTTAGTAGCTGGTAGCGGAATAGCCATAACTTATTCAGCAGGTTCATTGATATTTTCAAGTACTGGTGGAAGTGGTGGAACAACAATCATTTCTGGTACTGGAAACTCTGTATTCATTGGAGTAAACCCACCTCCATATACAGTCAATGCTGGAGATCTTTGGTACAACTCTGAAAATGGTGCATTAAATATCTACTATTCAGATATTGATACATCACAATGGGTTGAAATAAATAGTGCATTTGGTGGTGTAGATCCTCCAGCAAATATTGGTATTGGTATCACTCAAATTAATAATTTGGGTTCTACTACTCAATTTTTATATGCAGGTTTTGCCGGAAATACATTTAATATTTCTTCTGTTGGTAGCTCACATACATTTAACATACCAATAGCTAGTATTGGATCTACAGGTTTAGTATCTGGTATTGCACAAACATTTGGTGGTACAAAAACATTCCAAAATGGGTTGATTTCTGGAAATGGAATTACTGTTTATGGAAGTCTTACGTTACCAAATCAACCTTTATCAAGTATTTATGGTGGTACGGGTAAAACCCTATACAATTTAGGTGATTTACTCGTTGGTGCTGGGACTTCTCTTATAAGTTTAGCAGCAGGACCAAATAGATATGTTTTGCAATCTCACACATCTTATGCAAGCGGTTTGGGTTGGACTTATATATCAAATGTAAATGTTTCCGAAACTGCACCCACTCCTGCTATAACTGGTGATTTGTGGTGGAATTCTATTGATGGTTCTTTAAGTGTATATTTTGTAGATGTTGATAGTACAGAACAATGGGTTGAAATTGGAAACGCACCTTCATCAAATAGTGGTAGTGGTGTAGTTTCTGGAATTTCATATATTAATGGTTTATACGATAGCACTCAATTTATAAATGTTGGAGCTGGTAATAGTTTTTATGTAGCTTCTTCTGGTAGTACACACTTAATTCAAATTCCTCTTGCTGGTTCTGGATTTACTGGTTTAATATCTGGAATCGCTCAAACATTCTCTGGAAATAAAACTTTTCAAAATGATGTCAATATTTCTGGAATGCTCAATTTTACATTTGCTACAATTGGAACGGCGGGAATTACCACCTCCCCATCTATAGCATTTATTGGACAGACAAATAATCCTATAACCCTAAATGTTCTTCCAGATAATTCTTTATCTTTCGATAGTGCTTCAGGACAATTATTTAAAATCTCCAATGATTTATTAGCTGACTATATTTATAGCGTTAATGATGTGTCTGGTTTACCTATTTTAAGAGCTAAATCAGATTCAACTTTGACTATGGCAGAATATGGTAGCAATGTTGGTATTGGTTTATCTAATCCATCATACAAATTGCAAGTTTCTGGTGATATTTATTCTACTACATCAAAGGCAGCAAGAGGGTTTATAGAAACGGTTTATGGGTTTGGCACTACTTCTGGCACAATTACGCCAAATTGGAATAACGGAAGTACACAAACTATGACATTGAATAATAATTTGACCCTTAATGCTCCTGTTTCAATGCCAACCGGGTCATCAATGCAGCTTGTAATAACTCAAGATGTTTCTGGTAGTAGGCTTTTATCTCCAAATGGTGCGTATAAGTTTCTTGGTGGAGTAAATACTTTATCAACAGCTGGAAATTCTATAGATATCATAAATGTGTTTTATGATGGAACAAATTATTTATCTGAAATAAAGAAGGGTTATTCGTAATGGCTATTGTTCAAAATCCTTCCATAGTTACACTAGGTTTACAAGCTTTTTTAGATGCCTTGAACCCTAGAAGTTATTCAGGCTCTGGTAATACTGCATATGATTTGAGTGGGTTTGGATCGACATTTTATTTAAACAATGCTCCAGGATACTCATCAACAGGATATACAACCTCTATGACATTCAATGGTACAGATGAATATTCTGAATGTGCTTCTTTTTTAAATAGAACCGCTTACACTAAAATTGCTATATTTCAAATTCATAACACAAATACACCTAATGTATTAATTGGCGGCGATGCAACATTTCAGCACGTTTTATGGATGGCTGGAGGAAATAAATTAGCTGCTGGACATAACAATAGATCTGGTGGTAGTTTCACAAGAGTTCAAACTACAACTTCTCTTACAACTTATAAATGGTATTTTGGTGCAGTTAGTTTTTCAAACTCTACAGGATATAAATTATATCTAAATCAAAATTTAGAAGCTTCAGATCCAGATACATCTATGTTTGCTTCAGGTGATGCAATTATTCATTTAGCTGCGCATCAAGATGGAACAAATCTTCTCAATGGAAAAATTGCTCAAGCTTTAATTTACAACCGAGCTTTGAGTCAATCTGAAATTTTACAAAATTATTATGCTTTTAAGTACAGATATGGAATTTAGTTAGATTCATTTATAAAAAAAGAAATAGAAATTATGTTAAATCAAGAATATTTAAAAAGCACCCTCCAAAATTCGGATAAATAATGGCAGCACTTAATTTTCCCCCATCACCATCGACAAATCAGATTTATTCAGCAAATGGAAAATCTTGGAGATTTGACGGCACAAGTTGGAAAACATTTTATATATTAAATGTTGAAGGTGGGGGAACTGGTAATACTTCTTATAATCTTGGTGATCTTCTTGTCGGTGCTGGAACATCTATACTTACATTACCAGTTGGAACAAATAATTACGTTTTAACTGTTGATACTTCGACCCCGACATTATTATCTTGGAAGTCAGTTTCTGGAATTTCAATCACCAATATCAATGGTGTTACAAGTAGTTATCAATACTTTGCAGTAGGTTCTTCAGGAACTGGATTTAACATTAGTTCCTCTGGTTCTACTCATACTTTTAATATTCCAATTGCAGGTTCTGGAGCTACTGGATTAGTTTCAACACAAGCCCAAACATTTGCTGGCGAGAAAACGTTTACATCTGCAATAATTGGTGATCTTACTGGTACTGCAACAACTGCTGGTTTTGCATCTACTTCTAATTATGCCGTAAGCTCAGGTTTTGCTGTAACTTCAGCGAATGTAAATATTGAAAATGCACAAGCAAATACGCCACATCAGATAGTTTTAACTCCAACTGCTACTGGTTCTGGTGTAGCTTTATCTTCAAATACAACAATATCTTTCAATCCATTTACATTTGTTTTATCGACTTCTGGATTAGCAGTAACTTCTTCGTTAGCGTCAACATCTTCAAGTACAGGCGCTTTGACTGTGGCTGGTGGTGTGGGTATTGGAGGAAGTTTATTTGTATCCTCTTCCTTACCATCAAGTTTATCTGGAGTAGTTGTAAATAATGGTGTAGTCTCATCTGGTGCTTGGGCTGGTAGTGTTGTCACTTCGCTGTATGGAGGAACAGGTCAGAATTCATATTCAACAGGTGATATTTTAGTAGGAACTGGAAGCACCGTATCAAAATTTCCTGTAGGCACTGATACATATGTTTTGACAGCTGATAGTTCATCATCAACAGGCGTAACTTGGAAAGCAGCAGCAGCTTCGGGTACAACTGTGATCGGTACTCCTTCTGACGGTGTATACACAGATGGATTTTTCAATTCTTGGACAAATAATACAACTATTTCTAATGCTTTTGATGACGTAAATGAATTATTAGCTTTGATAGCCCCAGCTAAGCCAAATGAAATGACAGGGTTAAGTTTAACTGCAACCTCTGTTCCTACATATTATAATGCACGAATTGCTGGCGGATTGGGAACTGAATGGTACCAAGCTGGATTTGGTACAGGAAGTTTAATATCAAGTAAATACTTTGTAACTGGTTCCCATACACTTTCAACTCCAAGCACAAGCACTACATTTTACGCTGGAACATTAGTGACTTCAACTTATGGAATTTTAAGTTTTAGCGCTTCACATTATCTCACAGGTTCTGGTGCAACAGTAAATCAAATTGATATGACTGTAAATTATACTGCTGGATCGTCTAGTGGCAATCTTACATTAGTTGCTATGGACGTTTACAACAGTATATGGACCAAAGCAAATGCCAGAATAACTACTTACACCCCTTCACACGCTGGGTATGAAGCTTTATTTATATCTCATTCAACCAACAGTCAATCTTCAGCTTCATATACAATGTGGTATGACCCGTGGTCTAATGGGAAATCTCCTTCATTTTCACAATCAGCTACAGCTTCAACCTACAGTCAGTCTTTAAAATGGCTTTCAGGAATAGGTTATTACACTACTGGAACAGGATTTAGTGTTTATTTCAAGGGTGCAGCTGGAATTTACAGCTCTTGTTATAATGTTACTCAAACATATGCTATATCTGCGACAGGTTTAGTTACATCAACTGGTCTTCCTGCAAGTCCTCCTTTATATACTGACGAATTAGATAAATCAGGTGCAAATCACGTTAGAGTATCTTTGAATTCTGCAAGTGCATCTTCATTCAATAAATATTTAACTGTTACCTTATATAAAGCCCATAATACTACGGTTGCTGAAAATCCAAGCATTGCAAGAGCAATAAATACTTATGGAACTGTTTCAACAGATACTTATGAAGGTTTTCAGGATGAGGCTAGAAGATTGGTAATAGGTTCAGGCATAGCGTTCACTTCAACTATAGACATGGCTAATGGAAATGCTCAAGTTAGATCTGGAACATTACAATATCCTTTAGCAGCTGATTACGACACTGAATGGGGTGGAAGTCATACATTTACTGGAGATCAAGAATATCAAAGATATTTTTACAAAACATCTGCCAGCACTGGATCATTGACTTTTACAGGCTTTACTGCTTCAAACATTGCAGCGTATGGCTCTGGAAGTGTCAATGTATTACTGTATCTCGAAGGTGATGCAAAATGGTTTGATCTTGGAGTTCTTCAGGGTTCTAACGCAAATGACGGATCATCTAGAGCACAGGCAATTTCCGCAAAAACCTCAACATCTTCTGGAACTGTAAACTGGTCTTTGGGAACAAGTACTACTGGTGTTAGTGGTGCTGGTAATTCTGGAAGATATAGAGCAGTTGTAATTCTAAGAAATAACACTTATTCAATGACAAGTATAACGAGCGCATAAGATGCCCTGGACACAAACAGATACAAGCTTTAAAAAGCTATCAAGCAAAAGAATCACTACAAGCACTGGGAAAGGGCTGCCTGAAGAAAAAGGAGCTTCAACTCTTGAATTATATCTTCCTGATATTAAAACAGGACTAATTCCAGGCACTCCTCCAAATGCAACCACAGGTGTGCTTTACTACACTGGTGCTATTGGACAAACTCTTGCTGTTGATACGTCTGTCCCAGGAAATTTAACTTGGTTTGCTACATCTGGATACGGCAACACTACAAATGCAAACGATGGATCTGCTCTTTCAGAATCTCAAAGATTAGGAAACTGGGTATCAGATAAGTACGATGGTTTTGGAACCGTTGCTGGTGCTGGTTATGAGATTAAAGTTTACGATAAAAATGATAATCTTATAACTAAATCAGACAATTCTAACTGGTTATTTGATTATCAAACTGGTATTCTGATATTTAACAATAACGTCAACTCGTATGGAACAGGCATTTCTACAAACGGTCCATATAGAATTGTTGGACATAGATATATTGGACCTCAAGGTATTATTCCAGCATCTTATGGTGGTTTGGGTTATACATCCTACACATTAGGCGACATTTTAGTAGGCGCTGGTTCAACATTCATAAAGTTAGGTGTTGGAACAGATAGTTATGTTCTTACTGTTAGTTCATCATCATCTACAGGTCTGACTTGGTCGCCAACAGCTGCAACTGGCATAACCAATTTCAATTCCATAACTTCAAGTATTCAATATTTTGCCACTGGGTCTTCTGGAAATGTATTTAATATTTCCTCATCTGGTTCAACTCATACATTTAATATTCCAATTGCTGGCACTGGATCTACTGGTTTAGTATCAACTCTAGCACAATCATTTGCTGGAATAAAGACATTCACCAATGACTTAATTGTATCTTCTTCAACAGGTTCAACATCAACATCTACTGGTGCATTAACTGTTACAGGCGGAGTTGGAATTGGTGGAAGTTTATATCTTACGAATTCTTTACCGTCAAGTTTATCGGGAGTTGTAGTCAACAATGGTGTAATTACTTCAGGCTCTTGGGCAGGAAGCGTTATTACAGGTTTCTATGGTGGTACTGGATATAATTCTTATACCAAAGGTGATATTTTAGTTGGATCAGGTAATACATTTATTAAGTTAAATGTTGGTACTGATAATTTTGTATTGACTGCTGATGCTACTTCTCCTAGTGGTGTTAAATGGTCTAGTGTGGCGGGGCTTTCTATCACTTCAGTAAATGGTCTAACTGCCTCTGCTCAATTTTTCTCTACTGGAACATCTGGAACTGGATTCAATATTTCATCCTCTGGTTCTACTCATACATTTAATATACCAATTGCAGGTACGGGTGCAACAGGTTTAGTCTCTACATTAGCTCAATCTTTTGCTGGCATTAAGACTTTTACTGGTGATGTAATTGTTTCTTCAACAACTGGATCTACTGCATTCAACACTGGTGCACTCACTGTTTATGGTGGATTAGGTGTTTCCGGTCAATTATCTTTCAATCAAGCTGCTTTAGGATATACAGGCGCAATTAATCCTTCTATGGCATTTATTGGAAGCACAACAGCTGCTCCAATAACCTTGACTGTTCTTTCAGATAATTCACTTCTTTGGGAAGGTACATCTGGAAAATTATTTGGCATAAATAACAATCTTTCATCAGGTTGGATTTTCAATGTTGGAGATATATCTGGTCTACCAATAATTCGTGCAAATGCTGATGGAACAATTGCAATGGCTGAATTTGCAGCCAATGTAGGCATAGGTCTTTCAAATCCATCTTACAAATTGCACGTAGTTGGCGATACTAATCTCTCAGCTGGATACGTTTATAGAATAAATGGTGTTCAAGTTCTTTCTTCAAACACTTTAGGTACTGGAGTTACAAATTCTTCACTTACTTCAGTAGGAACGCTTACTACTGGTGTTTGGGCAGCCACAGCCATTACATCTTTCTACGGTGGTACAGGTTTCCAAACTTATAGCACTGGTGATTTGCTTGCCGGAGCTGGTTCAACACTTACTAAAATATCAGTTGGAAGTAATAATTTTATTTTAGTTGCTGATAATACTGTTCCAGGAGGCATAAAGTGGGTAAGTGCATCTGGCGTAGCAATTACCAATATAAATGGTCTTACCGCTTCAAAACAAGATTTAGCATTTGGATATTCTGGAACCGTACCAGCATTTTCTTCTTCTGGATCAACACATACACTTAATATTCCATTAGCTGGTACAGGTTCTACAGGTTTAGTCTCTACTCAAGCACAAAGCTTTGCTGGAATAAAAACTTTCACTAATGCTGTTAATATTACCGACAGTACAGGATCAGGATCATACACATCTGGTGCATTAGTAGTCACAGGTGGAGTAGGCATTGGTGGAACGCTTAATGTTCAAGGTGATCTCAATGTTCAGGGCACTTTCACCACTATAAATTCCACAACAATTACTGTTGCTGATAAAAATATTGAGTTAGGTGTTGTAGCAACACCTACAGATTTGACTGCTCAAGGTGGTGGAATTACTTTACGTGGTGGAACAGACAAATCTATAAACTGGTATTCTGGTGTAGGTTGGTCTTCTTCAGAAAGTTTTAATTTAGCTTCTGGAAACACATTTAAGATAAGTAATGGCATTGTCCTTTCTGCTACATCATTAGGTACTGGAGTAACAAATTCTAGTCTTACAGCATTAGGAACAATAACTACTGGTACTTGGTCTGCAACAGCTATAACAGCACTATATGGTGGTACAGGTCTGGTTCCATCATTTACAGTTGGAGATATTCTTTACGCAAATACATCTTCTACTTGGGGAAGATTAACTGCAAATTCGAATGCTGGATATGTGTTAACTTCTGCAGGATCAGGAGCCACCCCAACATATGTAGCACAATCCACTTTATCAGTTGGAAATGCAACAACAGCTGGATTTGCTTCTACTGCTGCATACGCTTTTCAATCTGGATATGGAATTACTTCAGGATTTGCAACAACATCAGCAAATATAAATGTTGTAAATGCTGCCTCTGGAACTTTTTTTCCTGTTCTTTCAAATACAGCATCTTCAGCAAGTGGTATTGGCGCATCTGTAAATGGTTTCTTCTCATTCAATGCAGCAACTGGAGCTTTTGGTGCAACTTCTGTAAATATTCTTGCTGGTCAATCTTATAGCATTGGTGGAAATAGTGTCCTTTCTGCAACTTCACTTGGTACAGGAGTTACAAATTCTTCACTAACTGCTGTAGGTACGATTACTACTGGTGTTTGGGCAGGTACATTGATAACTGCCTTCTATGGTGGTACAGGATATAATTCATATACAAAAGGCGATATTTTAGTTGGCGCTGGTAATACATTTATCAAGTTAAATGTTGGCACTGACAATTTTGTATTAACAGCAAGTTCATCTTCTGCAACTGGATTAACTTGGTCCCCTACTGCAGCGACTGGAATTACTACACTTAATTCCCTGACTGCGACACAACAGTTTTTTGCTACTGGAACTTCTGGAAGTGGATTCAATATATCTTCTTCTGGTTCAACTCACACATTCAATATTCCAATAGCTGGTACTGGAGCTACTGGTCTAGTATCAACTTTAGCACAAACATTTACAGGTGCTAAAACTTTTGATACAACACTTACTGTATCAGCAACTACGCCTTCTACAAATTTTAATTCTGGAGCGCTTATAGTTGCTGGTGGAGCTGGATTTGCTGGCACAATTTACACTCAAACTGATGTAAATATAGGCAATTCAACAACAGGTAGATTGTTCTTTAGTCAAGCTACTTTAGGATCTGCTGGAACAACAGTAATTCCATCAATGGCGTTTATTGGAGCAACAAATTCTCCAATAACATTATCTGTTCTTGCTGATAATTCGCTTTCTTTTGATGGTAGTTCTGGGCAATTATTCTCAATAAATAATAACTTGTCTTCTGGTTGGATATTTGCAGTAAATGATATATCTGGTCTTCCATTATTACGTGCTAACGCTGATGGCACTGTTGCAATGGGTGAATTTGCTGGAAATGTTGGTGTAGGACTTTCTAATCCATCTTACAAACTTCACGTTGCCGGTGATACAAATCTTTCATCGGGATATGTTTACAGAATCAATGGCACTCAAGTTCTTTCCTCAACGTCTTTAGGGACTGGAGTTACAAATTCTTCTCTGACTGCAGTAGGAACAATTTCTACTGGTACTTGGTCAGCAACTGCAATAACTGCATTCTATGGTGGAACTGGATACAATTCATACACAGTTGGCGATTTACTAGTTGGTGCAGGATCAACTTTATATAAATTACCTGTAGGAACTAATAATTTTGTTCTTACTGCTGATAATACTGCTCCTGGTGGCGTAAAGTGGTCTGTTGCTGCATCTACTGGTGTAACAACAATAAATGCTCTTACATCATCAATTCAATTTTTTGCTACTGGAACTTCTGGATCTGGATTTAACATATCTTCTTCTGGGTCTACACACACATTCAATATTCCAATAGCTGGTACTGGTGCTACTGGTCTTGTTTCTACACTCGCTCAATCCTTTGCTGGTGTAAAAACATTCACAAATGACACTGTAATTTCATCTTCCACAGTTTCAACTTCAACTTCTACTGGTGCTTTGACTGTAACTGGTGGAGTGGGCATTGGTGGAAGTTTATATACTGGAACTTCAACCGCTAGTAGTATTTCTGGTGTAGTTTTAAATAATGGTGTCATAACTACTGGAAGTTGGTCAGCTACAGCAATAACAGCTAGATATGGTGGTACTGGAAACACTTCCTACACTCTTGGCGATCTTTTGGTAGGTGCTGGATCAACATTTATCAAGCTTCCTGTAGGCATAAATAGTTATGTTCTAGGTGCTGATTCATCTAAACCATCAGGAATTGGTTGGACTACTGTAACTCCATTAACTGTTTCAGATACACCTCCAGCTAGTCCAAAAAATGCTGATCTCTGGTTCAATTCTTTAGATGGTGGTTTACTTGTTTATTACAATGATGTAGATACGGCTCAATGGGTAGAAATCGCTCTTGGTAGTGGTATTGATTTATCTCAACCTGTTCATATAACTAATGCTACACCTTCTACATCAACTTCTACTGGCGCTTTGATTGTTGATGGTGGTGTAGGAGTTGCAGGAACAGTATTTGCATCATCTTTTAGTATTAATGGAATTTATGATCAAATTTCATCTACATTAGTAACATCTGCCACCACTGTAAATCAAGTTGCATTATCTTTAGATGCATCATCATTTAGAACAGCAAAAATGTTTGTTCAAGTGACATCTGGTTCAAATTATCATTCACAAGAAATTTTGATGGTCCATGATGGCAGCCAAGTATATATGACTGAATATGCAATGGTCAATACTGGTGCAATTGGATCAACATTTGATGGAGATATTTCTGGCGGAAATATGAGATTTTTAGTAACACCAACAAATGCAGTAACAACTTATAAAATTGCTTGTTCTGCTATGAGGATTTAGTAATGGCAATAAAGCGTAGTTTTATATTATCTAGTGGACTTGGGGTAAGTGCTGATAATATTTTTGTTGTCAATAATACGAATTCAGTTTCATCCACTACTGGTTCAATTATATCTACTGGAGGAGTTGGAATTGGTCAGTCTGTATCGATAAGTGGCAGATTACAATTATTCAACGGTGCTAATTACACTGCTTTTGTTTCTTCTGCATCAGGCAACACAGTATATATATTACCAGCAAGTTCTCCAGCTACAGG
>JACCDP010800454.1_pt1 | contig 12073 bp, 13 predicted proteins | sample 7445841 | NCBI WGS metagenome assembly JACCDP01 (sample SAMN15323441, study PRJNA562643) | freshwater metagenome | isolation source: river surface water | place: USA:Blue River Watershed | collected 2017-08-17
AGGCCATATACCAAAGCAAAAAATATAAAAATTCTCGAGAATTATCATGAGGCTGCACTTCGAGCTCATAAAGATCACAATTCACCTTCGATGGCACTCCCAGAGCTACAGTAATAATCGAATAGGTTCGGGGAGCGTTAGTGGATCTTTTCGATAATGACGAGGATGTTTCGGCACAAGCCCCACTTGCAGCACGAATGCGTCCTCAAAGTATTGATCAAGTTGTTGGGCAGGAACATTTACTTCAGCCGGGATCGCCACTAGCTCGATTGCTTGCTCGTGAGAAAGGTGCACCGCCTGCACTAATTCTTTATGGTCCTCCAGGTTCAGGTAAGACAACGCTTGCGTTACTTCTTGCCAGCGGCCGAAGATTTAGACAACTTTCAGCTGTATCGGCAGGTATCAAAGATGTTCGTGAAGAGATTGAGGGTGCTCGATACCAATTAAGTCAGCGAGGCGTCGAAACTATTCTTTTCATCGATGAAGTTCACCGGTTCAATAAGGCCCAACAAGATGCGCTATTGCCAGCGGTCGAAGATAAAATTGTCACATTAATTGCCGCCACTACTGAGAATCCTTCATTTTCGATTATTACGCCGCTACTCTCGCGCGCTTTAGTAGTTCGCCTCAACCCATTAGCAAATAATCACGCTGAGGAGTTGATTGAACGTTCTATCAATGCGGAGATTGGTCTCAACAAGAGCGTTGCCATCGAAATTGAAGCTAGACAAGAACTTGTTCGATTGGCACATGGCGATGCAAGAAGGCTTTTGACGTATTTAGAAGCAGCTGCAGGTGCGGCCGTATCAGGGGTGATTACAAGAGAGAGTGTTAGCGCTGCCGCAGATCGAGCATTGGTTGATTTCAATGTCGATCTGCATTACGACATCATTAGCGCTTTTATAAAATCGGTTCGAGGTTCTGATGTCGATGCAGGGATTCACTATTTATTACGAGCGATCGAAGGGGGCGAAGATCTTCGATTTCTTGCTCGACGTTTGATTATTTTGGCAAGCGAAGATATCGGAATGGCTGATTCCCAAGCGCTCATCGTTGCGACTGCGGCTGCCCAAGCCACAGCTCTTGTGGGAGCACCAGAGGCCTATTACACCCTGGTTCACGCAACGGTGTATTGCGCGCTCGCTCCTAAATCTAATTCGGTAGCGCGCGCATTAAGCACCGCCCAGGAGGACCTTGCGCGAGGTGAGATTGGTGAGGTGCCCGAGAACTTGCGCGACGGTAATTCGCCATTCGGCCAGAGCGGGATTTACCGGTACCCTCATGACTATCCTGAGGGTGTTGTTAGCGCGCAGTATTTGCCCAGGCCATTGATAGGTCGGCGGTATTACGAGCCAACCACACACGGGGCTGAGTCACGTATCTCTCAGGCGTTGATTCGGATAAGAGAGATTTTGGAGGAGAGAGCATGAGCGCTGGTGGAATCGCAGCGATAATTGCCGCAAGCGCATTGGCGATTGTTGCAATCTCAGTGGCCTATGCCGTAATCCGATTTAGTAGAGTTTTAGATGAAGCGAGCACGGCCATTAAGAATGTAACGACTGAGACCCTCCCTCTACTTGAAGAGGTAACCACAACTGTCGAACTCACTAATCGCCAACTTGAACGAGTTGATAATCTCACCAAGAGCGTGGAATCCATGGCTAATAAATTAACCTCGTCGGCAGATTCAATACTCTCAAAGGGCTCAGCAGCAAAACTAGCTGGCGTAGCCTGGGGGATTGCAAAAGCTGCACGAAAAAAGAAGAATTAAGAGATAGGTCGCGTTTAAATTTCTATGAATTCTGCCGAGATTAGAAAGCGCTGGCTCTCGTTCTTCGAAAGCGAAAATAGAGTTGGCCTCCCTCACGCAGTGGTTCCGTCCGCTTCGCTTATTGCTGACGATCCGAATCTTCTCTTGGTCAATGCCGGAATGGTCCCTTTCAAGCCATTCTTCTTAGGTGAAGTTGCCCCTCCCTACAGTCGCGCCACTTCGGTGCAGAAGTGCGTTCGAACTCTCGATATCGATGAGGTGGGTAAGACAACTCGACATGCCTCGTTCTTCCAGATGTGCGGAAACTTTTCTTTTGGCGACTATTTCAAAGAGGGTGCAATCGCTCTGGCTTGGGAACTTCTCACTAAACCGGTAGCTGAAGGTGGTTACGGTTTTCCTGAATCTAAACTTTGGGTGACGGTTTATCACGATGATGATGAAGCCGCGCAGATCTGGGAGAAAAACATTGGCGTTTCGCCTGAACGGATCCAACGTCGCGGAATGGCCGATAACTTCTGGTCAATGGGAGTACCGGGGCCATGCGGACCGTGTTCGGAAATCTATTTTGACCGCGGAGCAGCCTATGGACGCGAAGGCGGGCCGGTAGCTGATGAAGACCGCTATTTGGAGATTTGGAATTTAGTTTTCATGCAATTCGAGCGTGGCGCTGGAAGCGGTAAGGACGATTTCCCCATCTTGGGCGATCTTCCTAAGAAAAGTATTGATACAGGTCTAGGTCTTGAGCGAACGGCCGCTCTATTGCAAGGCGTGGATAACATTTACGAAATCGATACCACGAGAAAAATTTTAGATGTTGCCTCTGAATTAAGCGGTAAAAAATACGGAAGCTCTTCCGGAGATCCCAAAGTCGATGTCTCACTACGGGTAATTGCAGATCACGCCCGAACTGCAGCAATGCTTATTTGCGATGGAGTCACTCCGGGTAATGAGGGGCGTGGTTATGTCTTGCGGAGAATGATGCGTCGAACCATTCGAAATATGAGAATACTTGGCGCTCAAGATCCAACAATTGTTCAACTAATGGATAGCGCCATCGCGGCAATGGGGGAGCAGTACCCAGAACTCATTACCGACCGTAATCGAATCACTCAGGTAGCTGCGAGCGAAGAAGATTCGTTTCTTCAAACTCTTCGCGCGGGCACCACGCTTTTTGAGAGCGCTGCAACAAATCTGAAGAAGATGAAGAGCAACACTATTTCCGGAGATGACGCATTTAAGCTCCACGATACCTATGGATTTCCGATTGATTTAACTCTTGAAATGGCAGAGGAAATTGGACTCAAGGTTGATCAGGAAGCCTTCAAAGGTTTGATGAATGAACAGAAGACGCGCGCGAAGGCGGATGCGAAAGCAAAGAAAACCGGTCATACCGACCTTTCTATTTACCGAAGCGCGATTGATGTAGCGGGCGTAACAGAATTCCTTGGTTACGAATTCTTTAACGCTGAAGCAAAGCTCGCATTCCTTCTCAGCAAGGGCGCACCAGTGTCGAGTGCGCGCATGGGAGAAGAGGTAGAGGTCGTTCTCGATAGAACTCCGTTTTATGCTGAAGGCGGCGGACAGGTTGCCGATTGGGGCAAGTTGGTGAGTGGAAGCGGTGCTCAGGTAGAAATTGAAGATGTGCAAACCCCACTTCCAGGGCTCTTTGTTCATCGCGGCAAGGTTCTTAGTGGTGAAATCACCGTGGGCGAGCAAGTATTTGCTGAAATCGATAACGATCGAAGACACGCGCTATCTCGTTCCCATACAGCCACACACATGGTCCATAAATCATTTCGCGAAGCGCTTGGCGAAACTGCTACCCAAGCGGGCACAGAGAATCAACCTGGTCGTTTTCGTTTTGACTTTGCAGCAGTGGGTGCGGTGTCCGAATCCACAATGAGTGAGGTTGAGGACCGGGTAAATACTCAACTTGTTCGCGATTTGCCGGTCAGCGCCGAGGTTATGTCACAAGCTGAAGCAAAAAAGAGCGGAGCGATAGCGCTCTTTGGTGAGAAGTATGGCGATAAAGTCCGAGTTATATCCGTTGGAGATTGGGCAAAAGAACTCTGTGGTGGCACGCATGTAACCCGTTCCAGTCAGTTAGGTGTGGTCAAACTCCTGGGAGAATCTTCTATTGGTTCTGGAGTGCGTCGCGTTGAAGCGCTGGTCGGAGTAGATGCCTACCGATTCTTTGCACGAGAGCATCTGATTCTCAACTCTGTAAATGAAACTCTTAAAGTTACAAAGCCCGAGGAGTTGCCAGAACGAATTGAGAGCATCCTTGAAAAATTAAAAGGTGCTGAGCGGGAGATTGCGCAATTCCGAAGTAAAGAGGCTTTAGTCCAAATCGATCCCCTGATCACGAAGATAATCACCATAGGAAAAATGAAAGCTATCGTCGCAACGGTGACTGGTGATTTAGGCAACGAAGAGTTACGTGTGCTAACGGGGGCTATTGCAGAGCGACTACGAGGGGAATCACTGGTCATTACCTTGTTTAGCGCAAGCAAAAAACCTATTGTGGTGGCGCAAACCACCGAAGGGGCTAGAAATTTAGGCGTCAAAGCCGGTGAGATGGTCAAGCGTGCATCGAAGACCCTTGGCGGTGGCGGCGGTGGAAAAGATGATTTTGCACAGGGCGGAGGCGCTGATTCATCGGCGATTCCTGCGGCGATAAAGGAATTAGAGGCGTACCTAGCAACAATTGGCTAGCCTGTTCTCAATGGAAGAGCACACTTTGAGCAGCGATAAGTCAGAAACGATGGATACACCCACTCGAATAATGGGCGTGGATCTTGGAAGAGTGCGGATTGGAATAGCTCTCTCAGATCTGAGCGCCATTTTAGCCTCACCTTTCACAGTTATTACCCACAAGGATGATGCTGAAGTTGCCATCAACTCAATTTTGCAAATCGCAGATCAAGAGCACGTTGCTGAAATTGTGGTTGGTATACCAAAGAGCCTATCTTTTGATAACACACTTGCACGGGATTCCGCACTGGGCTTCATCTCACTTTTACAAAACCGCACCCAAATCAAGATTTCAGGGTATGACGAACGATTCACTACGGTAATAGCCAGTAAAAAATTACGCGATACCGGTCATGACTCTCGAACAATGAAATCTAAAATTGATGCTATGGCTGCTGCGGAAATACTTCAACAGTACTTGGACTCTCGTGGCTCTATCTAAATCACTACGTCTACAACTGACAGCAGGAATGATGATGCTGATCTTTGTTGGAACGCTCTTTCTAATTAGGGAAATAAGAAAACCTGATCCGATTCCTAATTATTCAGTGAGTGAACGTGCGGGAGAGACCGTCGTAGTCATACCCTCCGGTGCAACAGGCGATCAGATTGCTCGAATACTATTTGAAGCAGAAGTTGTGAAAAGTGCTCGCGCTTTTTTTGCTGCAGCTACGGCGAATCCTAAATCTCAATCAATACAACCAGGGACCTACTCTATAAATCAAAGAATTCCTGGTACAGAGGCCGTTAACCAATTACTAGAGCGTGATAGGCGGCTATTGGTCTTTCTCATTAGAGAGGGTGAGCGCACTTATGAAATCGCCGATGAACTTGCCAAACTTAAATTTGATCAAAAAAGCATTAGAACCCTAATCAATGAACGCATCAGTGTTCCCGGCTTTGGAGAGCAAGAGCCAGAAGGATTTTTCTATCCGGCGACGTATAACTTGATTCCCGGCGAAGAACTCGGAGCTATCCGTTCTCGGCTACTAGAGAAATTCGAGAGCGTCATGAAAGAACTGGATTTCTCCTCGAGGGCAAAAGATATTGGTCTGACTCCTTATCAGGCGCTCATAGTTGCTTCTATAACCCAATCTGAAGGTTTTAATGAGAGTGATTTTAAAAAAATTGCACGGGTTATTTACAACCGGATGAAGTTAGGAATGCCACTTCAGATGGATAGCACTGTGCTCTATGCTCTCAAGGAGCGACGTATCGCTGTGACAAATCGTGATATTTCTATTGCGTCGGCGTTCAACACCTACGCCAGAAAAGGATTGCCGCCTACGCCGATTAGTAATCCCGGTAAAGCAGCGTTGGAAGCTACTGTCAATCCTGACCAAGGTGATTGGTTATACTTCGTAACAGTGGAGCCAGGCATAACGAAATTCACATCCTCTTATAAAGAATTCCTAACCTTTAAAAGAGAGTTTCAGAGAAATTTGCGAGCTGGGAAATTTGAAGGTGGTTCATGATTAGAGCGAGCGTGCTGGGTTCACCGATATCTCATTCGCTCTCGCCCATTATTCATCAACGCGCATATCAGGTTCTTGGTTGGGATTGGACCTACGAGAGACACGAAGTTGCTTCAGGTCAACTTGGAAATTTTTTGGAGCAGAACAAAGGTCGATTTCGTGGGTTATCCCTGACCATGCCGCTCAAAGAAGAAGCTTTATCTCTAGTCGATTCGCTCTCTGATTTGAGTAAACGCGTCAGTGGGATCAACACCATTGTGATAGATGAATTGGGAAGCCATGGCCACAATACCGATGTTCAAGGTTTCATCGATGCGTTATCTTTTCAACGCGTGAGAATTCCTTCGAATGTGACCGTTTTAGGTGGGGGAGCTACTGCGAGAGCCGCGATAGCGGCAGTAGATGGCAGGGCCCAGTACATCAAAGTTTTCTCTCGTTCGGCACATCGAAGCAAAGCGCTCGTTAATTCTGCTACAACTTCAATAGTGTCAGTATTCGGTTGGGATGAGATTTATGAAGAAGCGGGACTTTCTGCTGAATTAGTTATTTCAACAACTCCAAAGGGTGCCACGGATTCTTTACAAATTAGCGAGCCAGTCCACACGCTTTTTGAGTCGCTTTACAATCCTTGGCCTACTTCGATGCTTTTATCGTGGCGCTCTTGCGGAGGTCTGGGAATCGACGGGTTGGATCTTCTTGTGTGGCAAGCAATTGGGCAACTAGAAGTGATGGGTTTTGATCAGAGAGCGGTGCAAGGCGCTCGAGAGGAGCTCTACCACCAGATGCGTGCGAGCGCGCTTCAATCTCTAGGTTTGTAATTTCATTATTGTTGATAACCCCATTCCCATCGCCCAAGGGGTAATTACCCTGTAGCGATGATGGTTGAGATGGTTTTTTTCTTCTCCGTTCGCACTGGGGCAACTCTCTGGTTCTTAAGATTCGTGTCGAACAAAATGGATATAGACATTCCTCAAGCGAGCGTTGTCGTATTTTCTCTAGCTTTAAATTTGTACACACAGGAGGAGAGATTCATTCTTTTGGGCGCCGTTCTATTTCTTACTTCGGAATTTGACCGGAAAGAATTTCGGATTCCTGATTTCTTTACCAAGCCCGCGCTCTATATATTTACAATATTGACGGGCCTAGATGTGCGGTATCTAGCGGTAGCGTGGGGCTGGATTGCTCTGATGTACGGATTCACTTACTTGGCTCCACATGCTCTTGGGCGGGGTGATGTGAAGTTCATTGGCGCACTCATTCTGCTTTCTAAGTGGATGACCGATACACCGCCCCAACTCTTTCTCGCCCTACTCCTTGCGCTTGCGAGCCTGTTGGCTCTTCCTGGCTCTCTCCGTATGCGCAGTAGAGGGCGGGGATATCCCTTCGCGCCAGCCATTTCCGGTGCAACCCTCTTGCTTCTCTGACTCTCTCGAATAGGCGTCATGTAGAGCCACTTATCTGAGAGAATTATCCAATGCTCAGATGGCTAACAGCAGGCGAATCCCATGGTCCAGCGCTCTCCGCGATAGTGGAGGGAATTCCGGCTCAGGTTGAAGTCACCTCAAAGGATCTTGATTTTCATCTAGCTCGTCGCCGACTTGGCGTTGGTCGTGGCGCGCGACAGAACTTTGAAGCGGATCAGATTTCAATCCTCGGTGGAGTCCGACATGGATTAACCCAAGGTGGACCTATCTCTATTCAGGTGGGTAATACCGAGTGGCCGAAATGGGAGAAGGTGATGGCCGCCGATCCTGTTGCGGCGGAAGAACTTGCTGGGCTTGGTAGGAATGCGCCCCTTACTCGACCTCGACCAGGACATGCTGATTTGGTAGGGATGCAAAAATACGATTTTGATGATGCTCGTCCAATCCTAGAACGCGCTTCTGCGCGCGAAACTGCGGCGCGAGTTGCACTTGGGGCTGTCGCACGACTCTTTTTAAAACAAGCTGCCGGAATTGAAATCTTTAGCCATGTCGTATCGATTGGCGGCGCACGCATCTCTGAGGGGCATCCATTGCCCCTTCCAAAAGATATGTCAGAAATCGACGCCGATCCGGTTCGTGCCTTTGAAAAAAGCGCTAGTGATGCAATGGTCGCTGAAATTGAGAGCGCACATTCTTCCGGTGACACATTGGGCGGAGTTATCGAAATACTCGCATATAACGTGCCACCAGGATTAGGTTCACACGTCCATTGGGATCGAAGGTTGGATAGTCGGATTGCTGGCGCCTTAATGAGCATTCAGGCGATCAAGGGCGTCGAAATCGGGGATGGGTTCACAACAGCTACGCGCAGGGGCTCGCAAGCACATGATGAAATTGATCTGACAAAAGATGGCATTCGACGACGAACCGGTCGCGCCGGTGGAACTGAAGGTGGCATGAGCACTGGAGATCCGCTTCGCGTTCGGATTGCGATGAAACCTATCTCTACGGTTCCCAAGGCGCTCGATACCATCGATGTTGCAACAAAAGAGGCAGCAAAAGCGATTAATCAAAGATCAGATGTTTGTGCGGTGCCCGCCGCAGGGGTAGTCGGTGAGGCTATGTTAGCTCTGGTTATTGCTGATTCCCTCCTTGAGAAATTTGGTGGAGATAGTTTGCAAGAAGTTCAGCGGAATATTCGGGGATACCTCGACAACCTTGAAATTAGGTAGGACGCGTTGAACAAACCACCAGTAATAATCACCGGTCCTCCTGGAGCAGGAAAGAGCAGTACCGCGCGGGCTTTAGCGGAGATTATTGGCGGCGAAGTTATCGATACAGATCTCTTGATTGAAGAATCCTGTGGAAAAAAAATTTCAGATATTTTTACAGATGAAGGTGAACCGTACTTTCGTGAACAAGAGGAGCAAGCCGTGCTAAGAGCGCTTCGCCAAGAGAGTTCTCGAAGGAAAATTATTTCATTAGGCGGGGGAGCAATTCTCTCACCGCGCACACAGGAAGAACTTCGAAGTAGCAATGGTTCAATTATTTTTCTTAACGTTAGCATCGCTCATGCCGCGCCCCGCATCGGTTTCAATCGAGATAGACCGCTTCTGGTTGATAATCCTCGCGCTAAATGGGTTGCTCTTATGAAAGAACGGCTGCCGGTGTACCAATCACTTGCAACCATCACCGTGGATACTGATGCTAAAAGCGCTCGTGAAGTAGCCCAGGAAATTGCAAAGGCAGTTTGATATTCGTGAGCAAAAAAATCACTGTTAATGCCGAGCACTCTTATGATGTTGTATTTGAGAAATTTTCTCATGGCTTAATTAGGTCGGCTATGGATAATGCAAAGAAGATCGCGATTATCACTCCGAGCGATTTGGTTCATCTTGGAAAGGCAATCCAAAGCCAACTCGAAGAGCTTCAGGAGATTGAACAAGTTCTATTAATTGAAGTTCCTGAAGGTGAAACCCAAAAGAATTTTTCAACAGTAAATGCATGTTGGAACCACCTAGGAAAATCGAATTTTCGCAGAAATGATTTAGTAATTGGATTAGGTGGCGGGGCTACTACCGACCTTGCGGGTTTTGTTGCAGCAACTTGGTTAAGAGGTATCAAGTGGATTGCCGTTCCAACCTCTCTTGCCGGCATGGTTGATGCGGCCGTAGGCGGGAAAACTGGAATAAATACAGATGCAGGAAAGAACTTAGTTGGCTCTTTCTACTCTCCACAATTGGTCGTTATTGATGTGGATTACCTCAAAACTTTACCAAAAGCGGAATTACGCGCTGGAATGGCGGAGGTCATCAAGTGCGGCTTTATTTCGGATCAAAGAATTCTCGAAATTATCGAAGAACGCGATGACTTCTATGATTGTGAAAGTCATTCTCTGAGTGAATTAATAGAGCGAGCGGTTGCTGTGAAAGCTCGCGTGGTATCTCAAGACCTTCGAGAGAGTTTTCTGCGGGAGATTCTTAACTATGGCCATACGCTAGCGCACGCTATTGAACGCCATACTGGTTACACCTGGCGACATGGCGATGCTGTTGCTGTCGGGTTGGCCTTTATTGCTAACCTAGCTGTTGAAGCTGGCATATCTTCACCTTCGCTTCGCGATCGCCATTTAGCAATACTCACTCGCGCGCAATTGCCAATAACATACCAATCGGCAGCCTGGCCAGAACTTCTGGCGAATATGCAGATAGATAAAAAATCTCGGGGTAGCGGGGTGCGATTCGTGGCACTTGCGGATAACTATGAAGTGGTGCGCCTAGAGGGCATTGCTAATGAAGTTTTACTTAAAGCTTATGAGAGAATTTCCTCATGAAGATTTGGGTACTCAACGGGCCAAATTTAGGCCGACTTGATCTACGTGATCACGCAATCTATGGCGACATCTCATTCAAGGATTTGGTCGAATTTTGTGTAGCCAAGGGCAAAGATTTAGGGCTTGAAGTTGAAGTGAAGCAAAGTGATAGCGAAACTGAGATTATCCATTGGTTGCATGAGGCGGCGGATAAGGCCATTCCGATCGCTTTTAATCCTGCGGCGTTCACGCATTACTCATACGCCATTAGGGATGCGGTCGCCATGTTGAAGGCCCCGAGTATTGAAGTTCATCTTTCAAATCCACTGGCGCGCGAAGAGTTTCGCCATACATCTGTTGTTTCTGGGGTTGTTACTGGGACTATCGGGGGCTTCGGTCTGCTTTCGTATGAACTTGCGTTGCGTGCACTCGCATATTTAGTGGGGAAGAAGTAAGAGTTTCCTCGGGTAGAATTGTCTCAGGCTGTGGGTAGTGGTCCCACACAAATGCAAAGGATTCATCGTGGCAACAACCAATGATCTAAAAAACGGCATGACACTCAATCTCGACGGTCAACTTTGGACCGTCGTTGAGTTTCAGCATGTAAAACCTGGCAAAGGTCCAGCTTTCGTGCGAACCAAGATGAAGCATGTTTTATCTGGAAAGGTTGTTGAGAAAACCTTCAACGCTGGTTTGAAGGTTGAAGTAGCAACAGTCGATAAGCGGGATATGACCTACCTCTACAAAGATGCAGAGAGCTTTGTATTTATGGATAAGGAAAATTTCGACCAGATGTATATCTCTGAAGCGATTGTGGGCGAGGCTTCTAAATACATGTTAGAGAATGTTGAAGCAATCGTTGCGGTGCACGAAGGTGAACCACTTTACGTCGAATTGCCGGCTTCCGTTGAATTGCGAATCACGTACACCGAGCCTGGTTTGCAAGGAGATCGCTCAAATGCTGGAACCAAACCAGCGACTCTCGAAACTGGCGCAACAGTGAACGTGCCGCTGTTTATCAATCAGGACGAGAAGGTGCGCATTGATACTCGCGATGGCTCTTATCTCGGGCGAGCGAATTAATGTCTGCACGCTCGAAAGGGCGTAAGCGCGCGCTGGATATTCTGTACGAAAGTGATATCAAGAGCGTCAACCCACTTTGGCTGGCAAAAGAACGTACAACATCGAGTGATGAGATTTCACTTTTTGCTGCAGAAATAGTTGAAGGTTATGGTGGTCAAGCTCTCACTATTGACGCTTTGATTGATAAGCATGCCAAGAATTGGGATTTAGATCGGTTAGCTAGCGTGGATAGAAACATCATGCGTATTGCAACTTATGAGATTTTGCATAGCGCTGAGCGCGCTGTTCCTGTTTCAGTAGCAATTGACGAAGCCATTGAATTAGCGAAAATGTTATCAACGGATGAATCTCCTCAATATATACATGGAATTCTCAGCGCAATAGCGCGAGAAAACGGTGGGCTCGAAGATTCGAAATAAATTGAGCAAGATCAACTCCATCACAGATTGCAATTAGTTCGAGATCGCTTTGTCGGAGCGTGAGTACGTGACCATTCCAATCACCACGAGCGTTGATGATGTGGGTAATGAATTGAGCCAGCGAGTAACTCAGGGAGCTAATCTCTTGGCGTTTTCCGAGATTAATTGTCCATGGGGTAGTGGGCACATCTGCGCTAGGGCTGGCCGTAATAGCTGTAGTTGATGGCGTAGTACTTGCCCCAGAGGGAAAAATGGCGCCAATTGGAGCTTGGTAGAGCGCCATTAAAGAGCTCAGGCGTCCGACAGTAATAGCCCGGTCGGCTCTTTCATACGAG
>JACCDP010182722.1_pt1 | contig 12069 bp, 11 predicted proteins | sample 7445841 | NCBI WGS metagenome assembly JACCDP01 (sample SAMN15323441, study PRJNA562643) | freshwater metagenome | isolation source: river surface water | place: USA:Blue River Watershed | collected 2017-08-17
AACTTTGTTGCGGAGGGAGTGAGGATTGCCTGAACATCAGCGCCAGCAGCGCGCAGTGCGCGCACGATCTCAGGCGACTTGAATGCAGCGATTGAGCCCGTAACACCGAGGACGATCAGTCGACCGCTCAGCGGTCCGCTCGTCGTTGCTGATGCGCCGCTCATGCGCGAACGCTCCGTGGCAGTGCAAGGAGTGCGCGGACCACGAGGTCTGGGTCGCGCAGATCGGCGCGGATGCCCGCACTCCAACCCGCCGTTGCCGCGCCACCCGTGAGGCTGATCGCGGGCGTGGGAGATCCCGGATCGCGTCGCTGCATCTCGGCGACGCTCTCGCTGATTAGCGCCACGAGTCCGCCCCGAATGCTGCGGAGAATCCCCGACGCGAGTGCGCTCTCGGTCGACGCGCCGATCGGACCTGGGATCTCTGGACTCTCGTCATAGAGGGCCACCTCAGGAAGAACGGCGGTTCCGCTGGCGAGTGCGCGCGCGGCGAGGAGGGGCGAGGCAGCGATCGCTCCACCGAGCAACTCACCGGCTCGACTCACGCACGTCAGCGTGAGTGCCGTGCCGAGCGTCACCGCGATCGCGCCACGCTGAAGTGGTAGCCCCTGCTGCGCATAGGTAAACCAGGCGGCGAGGGCGCGATCGACACCGATCCGAGCTGGCGCGTCGAGTCGCGAGACGAGTGGGAGGTCACCGCTTTGGATAAGTTCAACTTGGACGCCGCGTGCCGCCGCAACATCGGCAAGCGCCGCGGCACCTTCAGGGACCACGCTCCCAACGATGAGTTGGGTGGCGGCACCCCCTTCACTCACGGCGAGGTCGAGGAGTCCCTCGGCGACGTTGTGCCAGGCGCCAGCATCACGAGGGTTGGCGGGGGAGGACACGCGCAGTGAGACGAGGGCGCCTTCGCGCAGGTAGCCGACCTTCGCGGCGCTGTTCCCAAGATCAACGGCGTAGCGCACGAGCCGATGATAGGCGGGGTGGGGGATCGGCGGGCGCGTGCCCGCGGCGCGCAGGCGGCTGCGCTAGGCTCTCCCTCTCATGGATCATGACCACGACGAGCAGGTGCCGGGCCTCTTTGTGAATCGAGGACTCGCCATCCTGCGCGCGGATAAGGCGAACGTCCTCCGCCCCCTCCTTCGGCAGACCGTTGCCTACCAACACCTCGTCGGGGGAGAGCTCATCGCCCGAGGGATGGGTTGGGTTGAGGAGGTCCTTGGAGACGATCCGGATGTCTCCTCTATCTTCACGCCGCTCACCATCACGATCAATGTGGATGCGTTTCAGAGCGTCGAGTTCGATCTATCGGAGCCTGGCCACCTTCGGTACACGTTGCGCAGCAACGATGCCGTGGTGGAGATTGAATATCGCGCCGGCGCGACCCCGCCGCGAAGTGAGCCAGTGCGAACCTGGCTCGAGTATCGCGGAGAAGAGTACGTCCAGATTGAGCTGCCAACGCAGGCGTGGCCGAGTGCCGACGCCGCCTCCGACTCTTCGGAGTCTGGACGTAGCGACTCCTGAAGCACCACGAACTTCGCTCCCGTGCACTGCGCGGTGGGCCGCTTAAATCTTCAGTTTTCATTCAAACGCCAGCGGCGCGAAGCGTTGCGATCGCCATCGCGATCGGTGCGGGTTCGCGGCACGAGCGCCCGTCAGAGCGCGGGGCGGCACACCTCCTAGAGCACCTTTGCTTTCGCGGCATCCAAAGCGCCGAAACCTCCGCGGCGCTCGCGCATGCAATGGAGTCACTCGGCGCAACCTCAAACGCGGGCACCGATCGAGAGAGCACGATGTACTGGATCCATGCGCCTCGAGCCGCTGCGGTGGACGCGGCACGGCTGATCGGCGCCGTTGCGCTCGCACCGCTCTTACAGGAAGATCACATGCGCATCGAGCGTCAGATCGTGATCGAAGAGATCCGCTCATATGATGATGACCCGAGCGAGCAGGCGGGGACGGCTCTCGATCGCGCGCTGTATGGCGATCATGCGCTCGGGCGTGAGATTGCTGCGCGACCCGCGGAGGTTCGTGCGCTGAGCCATGACGCGGTGACTCGCTTTCATGCGCGCACATATGTCCCGCAAGCAGCCACACTTGCGATCGCCGGAGACCTCACGTTATCTGGCGCGCAGGCGATCGCTCGGGCAGCGCTCGCCGCACTCCCGCGGCGAGCCGCGACGCGGCGAGTCACATCGCCGCGTGGCGCAAGCGCTGGCCTGGCGGCGAGGATCGTTCCCGCGCGCGGCCAGGGGATCGTTGCAAAGATCCGTGATGGTGAGCAGGCGCAGTTCGCCCTCGGACTTCCCGCACTTCGGCGTGAAGATCCTGACGCCCCAGCCCTCGAACTCCTCTCAACGATCCTCGGCGACGGATCCGCAAGCCGACTCTTCCTCGAACTCCGAGAGGATCGCGGCCTTGTCTACGACATCAGTGCCAGCAGCATCGAATACGCGGATGCGGGAGCGTTCATCGTCGCGGGCGGTGCTGATCCATCAAAGGTGCTCCCGGCAGTGCTGTTGGCGACGGATGCGCTCAAGCGCCTCGCTCGCGAAGCGCCGAGCGATCGAGAGATTGAACGAGCACGCGCCTATCTTGCAGGGCGACTCGAGCGCGCCGCAGATGACCCACGTGGGCTCGCAGAGTGGCACGCGAGCCAGCGTCTTCTCCGCCGATCACCGCAAGAGCTCCCTGATCTTCTCAGGGAGATCGCGCGCGTGCGACCCGCCGATCTGCTTCGCGTTGCGCGTCGGCTCGCGAAGGGCGGCGGCTTCCGCGTGGGCCTCTCCGCGCCACGCGCGACGGTCTCAGCCGTCCGTCGTGCAGCGGCTCGGGGGGACCTTGATCCCTCACGGCCCGAGCCTCGAGCGCGGTGATCCGCTAGGCTCTCAGCATGAAGTCAGAACGCACGCTCGTCCTCGTCAAGCCCGACGGTGTTCAACGTCTCCTCGCTGGTCGCGTGATCACACGCTTTGAGGATCGTGGTTTGAAGATCGTTGCGATGAAGTTGATGTCAGTGAGCAGGCAGCTCGCTGAGACGCACTACGCCGTGCATGCCGCTCGACCGTTCTTTGCCGGGCTTGTTGCCTTCATCACCTCAGGACCGGTCGTTGCCCTCGTCCTTGAGGGACCGAACGCCATCAGCGTGGTTCGCTCAATGGTCGGTGCAACGAAGCCGCACGAAGCGGCACCGGGCACGATCCGAGGCGACTTTGGCCTTGAGACGGCGAAGAACCTGATTCACGCCTCGGATGCGCCAGAGACTGCAGCGGCAGAGATCGCACTCTGGTTCACCAAGGGTGAGCTTGTTGAATACACGCGCGTCGTTGACGACTGGGTGCTCTCCGACGAAGAGTAGTCGCTAGGGGAGCTCCCCTGGCACCGAGGTCGCCTCGGGCGCGGGACGGAGCAGTTCAGAGGCCGCCGATTCAACGTCGATCACCCCAGTTGCTGTACCTGCAATCAAGATCGTCCCTGCCAACATTGCAATGGTGATGGGGTGTGTCGCCCTTCGCACCTCAGTGCGCTGGACGGCTCGACTCTTCTGTGCGAGCCCAACGAGGAGAACCCGAAGTATCGACGCGAAGAGTGCAACCGCACCAGCGAGGGCAGCGACGATGGCGATCACGTTTCCACCTGCGCCGATTACTTCCGCGCGTGCCGTCCACAATTCGCTCCCTGGTAGTGCCACGAGTGCAGCCGCAACTCCAATCAAGACGAAGCCGATCGCGCTCGTGTGTCGAGCCCAACCGGTCAGTTCCTGGAGAGAGACGAGATCGTAGCGACGCCGTACGGCGGCGCGCCAGAGCCCAAAGAGTGAGATGGCGAGTGTTGCGGGGATCACAAGCTCATGAGGAGCGAGGGTTGAGGGGCGAGAGATCACTGCGGCAAGTCCAAGCACAAGCCAGCCGCTGCTGCCCACGGCGAAAAATCCAAGAACCTCCCCAACGTCGTCATGCAGGAGCGCGGAGACTCCCCCGAAGAGCATGGTGAACGCCCCGGTGGCGACCAGTATCGGTAGGACTGCGCCACCCATCGGTTCGTTGACCGCTGAGATGAGCAGTGAGAGTTCGCTGAAGATGATGAGCGTAATTGCGGCGGGGATCCAGACGCCAACCATCAGCGAACCGACAATCGGAAGGGAGTCAAAGATCCGCACGAGGCGGTGATGGAAGGGGAATGCTCCAACGCATGCGAGCACGATCAATGAAAGGGCGAGTGCGACTCCTGCGGTGAGTGACGCGGTAGTCGCGTAGGCGGGATCGGTCGCTGAAAGCGGAATCGACGCGCGCAGCAGCTCAGCAATCACGGTCAACGTGATCAGCACTCCGGCGCTGCGAAGGTCGCGGAATACCGCGCGCGCACGTTCAGCATCCTCTTTCCCGCCCGCCGCAAGCGCGGCGAGGGACGTCCCGCCAATCAGCAGCAGCGTGATCGGCGCGAGACCGATCGGGATCGCGAGGGCAAGATCAATGACGGCGAGTCCGAAGAGGGCAACCTGCCCCATCGCGCCAGCGCGTCGACCCTCGCCAACGGCAACGATGATCGCGAAGATTGGGCCCCCGAGCGCGACCAGGAGTCGACCAGGCTGTGACGGATTGATCGTGAGATCCCCGATCGACAGCGTTGACGTCACACCTGCACCAGCGATAAACGCCGACCCGCCACTAAGGAGAAGCAGCGCGACGACGATATATCGTGCTCGCGTTGCCGCTTGAAGTGGCCCGCCAAATCGCAGCGCACTCACGAGCGGCACAGCAAGGAGGCTCAGCAGCGCAAGGACGAGTGGCGCGAATGCGCGCAAGGCGCTGAGTAGCAGGGCTGCCTGCGCCTCACTCATGAATCTTCAGCCTTCGTGAGTTGACCCGCGACGGCCGTCCCTGTTAAGAGCAACGCCGCGAATCCGCCGGCGACAATGAGGGAACTGAGTGCGTCGAGAGGGCCGAGGATTGCTGCACGGAGAAGCAGTGCGCCGGAGAGCGTGACAACTGCAGCCCGCGCGGTGGCTTCAACATATCGACTCGTGAGCAGCGGTGGCAGTCCAATCAGAAGAAGTGCAACTCCCGCACTGCGAAGTAGGGTGGAGCTACCTTCAATGGGTAGCGCAAGTGGAATTGCGCCGAGCAGCAGGCCGGCGAGCGCGGTGGCAACGACCACAGGATGCTCGCTCAGCGTTGAGAGGATGCGACGTGGCGCAAGGTCGTGTGTCAGCGCTTGCGGCGTTAGGAGGCCGGGCGGCAACGCAGCGAGGATAGCCCCAAAGATGGCGGCGAGCCGCAAGACAAGAGTGAGCGGGACTGAGTCCGTCGGCTGGAATTCGAGAAGCGCTACGGCGGAGGTGGCGACGATGAGCGCAATCCACGCACCGCGGCGTGCACTCGTCACGGCAAGGGCAGCAGCGAGCGTTGCGATGATAGTGAGCGGAAATTCGAGACCGATCTCGCTCACGGCGCGGACGGATATGCGGGCGGCACGATCATGCTCATCTGATCTATTGGGAAGTAGCGCACGAATGCGCGCCCGATAACGCTGGAGGAAGGGATTGGTCCAAACGCCCGCGAGTCAGAAGAGTTGGATCGGTGATCGCCAAAGACGAGGATCTCATCTGAGCCAAGCGTCCATGAGGTGAGCTCCTCAAGGTCGCTCCCGCTTTCGCGGTAGACGTACGGCTCGTCGATCCGTGTGCCATTGACGGTGAGTCCCTCGGGCCCGAGGACGATCGTTTCTCCCGGGAGGCCGATGACGCGCTTGATGTACGGCGTGCCATCACTACTAGACGGCCAGCTCTCAGGTGGTCGAAAGATCACTACATCTCCACGATGAAAACCGGTGATGCGAGGGGTGATCTTGTCCACCATCACGTATTCGCCAGGCTGAAAGGAGTTCTGCATAGAGGTCTGTTCGACTCGAAACGGCTGGGTGACAAACGTCATCAGGAGGTAGTACGCGATCACGGTGAGCGCGACGGTCTGCAGGATCTCGATCAGGAGGTGGCGCTTCCGCATGCGGGGAGTATAGGGGTGGGCGTGCGTGGATCGCCTCCACGGTTGACCCTTCTCGGGAGTGCGCCCTACCATCGCGCTACTGGGTGCCCATCCCAGTCGGGTCACAGATGTGCCCCGTAGCCCGACAGACGCCCGACCCGAAGCGCGGTGCACGCACCGCGGCCACGCGACGGATCTGGACGCATCGGAGGAGTGTTCAAACAATGGAAATCACTACGACGCTGCTGCAGAGTTTGATTCTCCCAGCAGGTATCGTCGCCGTCCTCTTCGCCATTTGGCTCGCGAACGACGTCCTTGGACGTGATCGCGGGACCAAGGCAATGCAAGAGGTCGCCGGCACAATCTTCGAAGGGGCGGTCGCCTTCATGCGACGCCAGTACTTCACAATCGCCGCACTCGCGGTAGTCGGTTCAGTTGCGATCGGCGCACTCATCTCGGTCTTTGAGACCGCGGAAGTAGCCGAGACGAGTGTCTACGGCGTAGAGCTCGGCATTCGCGCGGGCCTCAGCTTCCTCTTCGGCGCGATCTGCTCGATGGCCTCTGGCATCATCGGCATGTACATCAGCGTCAAGGCAAACCTCCGCACCACCGCCGCCGCACGTGACGGCGTGGTGAAGGCGGTACAGGTCGCGATGCGCGGTGGAGCCGTCTCTGGTTTCCTCGTCGTTGCGCTTTCACTACTCGGCGTCTACGGCGTCTTCGTTGCCTTCGGTGGCTTGACGAATCCTGCTGAGGCTCCGTTCCTTATCGTTGGTTACGGCTTCGGCGCCTCGTTCGTTGCGCTCTTCGCGCAGCTCGGTGGCGGTATCTACACCAAGGCGGCAGACGTTGGATCGGACCTGGTTGGCAAGGTCGAGAAGGGCATCCCCGAGGATGACCCCCGCAATGCGGGTGTGATCGCCGACCTGGTCGGCGACAACGTGGGCGACTGCGCAGGTCGCGGCGCTGACCTCTTTGAATCAACAGCGGCCGAGAACATCGGCGCAATGATCTTGGGCGTTGGTGCGTTCACGATCGCCACAACGGCAGGCTGGGCGAACCCAGAGGCCTGGATCTTCTTCCCACTCGTCGTGCGCGCCTTCGGGCTTGTGGGCACGATCGTGGCAATGTTCTTCGTGACGGGTCGCGAAGACGAAGACCCAATGAACATGTTGAACCGCGGCTATTGGGTCACCACGATCCTTTCTGCGGTGGGCATGGCAGTCACCTGTGCGGTGATGCTCCAGACAGACGGAAGCGATGCGTGGCTCTACTTCTTCGGCGCTGGCGTCGTGGGGCTGGCCACGAGCGTCGCCTTCGTCTACATCACGCAGTTCTACACGGCGGGCTCGTACCGCCCAGTCCGTGAGCTCGCTGAGGCTAGCCGCACGGGTGCCGCAACGAACATCATCTCCGGTACAGCAGTGGGCTTTGAGACCACGCTGGTGACCGCGGTTTCTATCTCCATTGCGATCTTCGTGTCGCACTGGCTCGGCGAGCAGGCGGCAATTGCCTCAGGCCTCGTTGGTGAAGACGTTTCCAAGTTCGGAATCTTCGGGACCGCAGTGGCAACCATGGGCATGCTCATGACCACGGCGTACATCCTGGCCATGGACACGTTCGGTCCAATCACGGACAACGCCGGCGGAATCGCCGAGTTCAGCCGTGCTCCGAAGTCGGTACGGCACATTACGGATCGGCTGGACGCAGTCGGCAATACGACGAAGGCACTGACAAAAGGGTATGCGATCGCCTCGGCATCGCTGGCTGCCTTCCTCCTCTTCTCGGCATATCTGGACAAGGTCAACCTCATCCTTGAGCGGGCGGGTCGACCAGTGCTTGAGGCCGTGAACATTGCGAACGTGAATGTGTTTATTGGCGCACTCATCGGCGCGATGCTTGCCTACTTCTTCAGCTCCCTCGCAATTCGCGCGGTAGGGAAGACGGCACAGTCAATCATTGTTGAAGTGCGACGTCAGTTCCGCGAGTCGCCGGGGATCATGACCTACAAGGTTCGCCCTGACTATGCTCGCGTCGTTGACATCACCACCAAGGCCGCGCTGCGCGAGATGATCGCGCCTGGTGTGGTAGCGGTGGCGACCCCAGTCGTCGTCGGCGTACTCCTTGGGTACGAGGCGGTCGCCGGTCTGTTGATCGTTGGTACGATCAGCGGCGTGCTCCTTGCCACGGTGTTGAATAACTCCGGCGGGGCTTGGGATAACGCGAAGAAGTTCATTGAGTCGGGTGGACTCAAAGACGCAAAGGGGAAGGTGCTCGGCAAGGGAAGCGACGCGCACGCCGCCGCGGTGGTGGGCGATACCGTTGGCGACCCCTACAAGGACACGGCTGGCCCGTCACTTCACGTACTCGTGAAGCTGCTCGCCACGGTGACCCTCGTGCTTGCACCGCTCTTCATCGGGCCAGCCTGATCGAAGGCTGACGCGAGCGCGGGGCGCTCGCTCGCTGCAGAACGCAGTTGCGAATGGGCGGCGCCACCCTCGCGGGGGCGCCGCCCAACGCTATGGTGCAGGGTGATCAGCACGGAGCAGTGGAGAAATCTGAGCCTGTCGGGCGACGTGCCCACAGCATAACGTGGAGGTTGAAGGATGGCGGACCTTGGTGGCGCGACCGACCTCCTTCTCGCGCTGCTCCTCGGCCTCGTACAAGGCCTTACTGAATTCTTGCCAATCTCATCATCGGCACACCTCTACGCGATCCCATACCTCTTCGCCATTGAACACCCTCTCCTTTCGTCGCGCGCCTTTGCCGCCGTTGTACACCTCGGCACCCTCGCGGCGGTGCTCGTTGCGCTACGAAGTGACGTGGCTCGACTTCTGGGAACAGCGCTCAAACTGCTCTTCTCGCTCGGACGTCGGCGTGGGGAGGGCGCCGACGAGCGCCTCCTCCTCGCAATCATCGTCGGCACGGTTCCCGCCGTTGCGTTCGGACTCCTGGCAGGAGACTTCTTGGGGAGCAGCGTGCGCACGCCGATCGTCGTGGCGGCCGCGGTACTTTTTGGGGCGGCACTACTCTGGGCTGCGGATCGTGCATCAAGTCTTGAGCGCCCGCTCAGCGGGATCTCGGCGATTGATGGGCTGCTGATTGGTTTTGCGCAGGCACTCGCACTCATCCCCGGAATCAGTCGCTCTGGCGCAACGATCAGCGGCGGACTCTTCCTCGGATTTAGTCGCGATGCTGCGGCACGCATCAGCTTCCTGCTCGGCGCACCAGCCATCGCGGGGGCGGGCCTCCTTGAGTTGCGGGGTCTTCTGACCGACGGAACGGATCTCGGTGCGGCGGCGCCGCTCCTTGTGGTCGGTGCGGTCGCCGCCTTTCTGAGCGGTCTCGTGGCGATCCGCCTCCTTGTTCGTCTTCTGAACGGTGGGAAGCTCTGGAGCTTCGCACTCTACCGCGTCCTCTTTGCACTAATGCTGCTCGGCGCGGCGTTTGCACGCGGTGAGATTTAGCCGGTGAATCTGTCGTGGATCTAGGAAAAGAGTTGCGTCACAGGGCGCTGCGCGACATCGTTTCGCGTCGGCCGATTCGGACACAGCGCGAACTTGTCGCCGCCCTGAAAGCTCAGGGGATCCCGGCAACACAGGCAACGCTGAGTCGCGACATTACCGAGCTCGGACTGACGAAGGTGGAACGCGCTGGATCGCTCGCCTATGCGTTACCTGCCGGCTCTGGCGTTGAGCAGACCGCCGAGGTACGTCTCGCCTCACTCCTTTCGGAAGCCCCAGCGGAGATATCTTCGGCTGGCTCCATCCTCGTCTTGAAGACACTCCCGGGGAGTGCCCACGCGATTGCCGCATCGCTCGATCGACTCCACCTGAAGGAGATCGTCGGCACCGTTGCGGGGGACGACACCCTCTTTGTGGCGGTCCGGGACGAGGCGGCGCTTCGCTCGCTTCGTGCGCGACTCCGTGCGCTGGCCGCTCGGGAGGGGCGCGGCGCAGGCGACCGCTAGGATTCGATCATGTATTGGGCAGACGAACTCGCAGAACGTGTCAGTGGGCCGCAGGTGGTCAACGACTCTAAGACGCCATCTGGCACCGTTCACGTCGGGAGCCTGCGCGGCCCTGTCGTCCATGACGTGATCGCACGGGCACTGCGCGATCGTGGCGTCCCCGTGGAGTTCCGCTACGGCGTTGAAGACATGGATGCGATGGATGCACAGGCACTGCTCACTCCAGATGCTGTTGAGAAGTACATGGGGGTGCCACTCTCTCGCGTCCCTGCCCCAGAAGGTTCAACGGCAAAGAACTATGCGCGTCATTTCGTTGAGACGCTCTTCTTCCCGACATTTGCGCGACTCGGCATTCGGCCAGAGTTCTACTGGCTTTCAGAGATCTACCCAACAGGGAAGATGGATCCATATATGCGCATCGCACTGGATAAGGCGCAGGTGATTCGCGACCTCTACGTGCGCGTGAGCAACGTTGAGCGACCTGCTGGATGGCTCCCAGTGCAGGTGATCTGTGAGTCGTGCAGCCGAGTCGGGACAACCCTTGCGGACGATTGGGATGGCGAGACGGTGCGCTATCGCTGTCTCCCCGACTACGTGAAGTGGGCAAGGGGGTGCGGCCACGAAGGGCGCGTGGCGCCGTTCGGTGGTGCCGCCAAGATGCCATTCAACGTGGAGTGGGCGGCGAAGTGGTCACTGATGGGGGTCACGATTGAAGGGTGCGGCAAAGACCTCTCCACCAAAGGTGGCTCACGTGATCGAAGCGAAGCAGTCTCGCGCGAAGTCTTTGATCGTGAGCCGCCGATCAACGTGATGTACGAGTTCCTCAATGTGGGCGGAAAGAAGATGTCCACCTCGAAGGGGCGCGGCGCCGCCGCACATGCCGTCGCGGAGTCGATCCCGCCAAGCGCGCTGCGCTTCCTCTTCCTGCGCCCGCGACCAAACCAGGCGATTGACTTTGACCCCTCTGGCACCGATGCGATTCCGCGTCTGCTAGATGAGTACGACCGCATCAGCAACGCGACCGCAGGGAAGGCGTTGCGCGGCGAGCTCCCGCTCGATCATGAGCGGATGCACTTCTACAGCCAGGTGGCGGATGGAGATGCCAACGCGGCGAGGGAAGCGGCAGGTGCATGGCGCCCCGCATTCGGGCAGCTCTCTCTCCTCTTGCAGCTCCCCGGCGTCGATGCCGCTGCACGTGCGGCTGAGGAGAAGGGGAGCGCGCTGACGGCAAGCGAGCAGCACGAGTTGAATGAGCGTATTGAGGCGGCGAAGCACTGGCTCGCGGAGTACGCGCCAGATGAGGCGCGCATCGCGGTGCGAGATGACCTGCCGACCGAGGCGGTGCGTGAACTCAGTGCAGAGGAGCGCGCCTGGCTGCTCGCCCTCGCCGAAGCGGCCGATGCGTCCAAGCCAACCGGTGGAGAGGCGTGGCAGAGCCTCATCTTCAGCGCCGCGAAGGAGGGGGGTCTTCAGCCCGTGCGCGCCTTCGCTTCGCTCTACGCCGCCTTCCTCGGTCGCACCAACGGCCCACGAGCTGGATGGCTGCTTGCCGCACTAGATCCCGCAGTGGTGGTCACGCGGCTGCGCGCCGCCGCCGCCATTCAGTAGAGTGCGCGCATGAGTGGAGTACGGGCATGAGCGTCGGCACGCAGCGGCTTCGGGACGACGCTGACCGCCTGCGCGCGGGCGCGATCGCCAAGCGCGAAGATCCGGCCGTTGTTGATGCTGCCCTCGCCGCCGATGTGCGTCGCCGTGAACTCTCGGTGAAGGTGGATGCGCTGCGCGCTGAACGAAAGAGCATCTCGGCCGAGGTCGGCGCACTCCTCGCCGCAGGTACTGCAAAAGACGACACGAAGGTCGTTGCCGGGAAGGCCGCCTCACAGAAGATCGCCGAGCAGCTGACGCAACTTGAGGAGCAGCTCGCAGCGTCGGAAGCGGCGCTAGATGAGGCGCTACTCCGAATCCCGAACCCGCCCGACGAAGACATCCCAGTTGGTGGCGCCGAGGCGAACCGCAGCATCCGCACATGGGCGCCGGCGGGGCATCCTGGAATCCCTGCCGACGGGAGTGCGCCGGCAACGGCGCCAGCACCAGAACACGACGCGGTGGCCGAACG
>JACCDP011088196.1_pt1 | contig 12061 bp, 12 predicted proteins | sample 7445841 | NCBI WGS metagenome assembly JACCDP01 (sample SAMN15323441, study PRJNA562643) | freshwater metagenome | isolation source: river surface water | place: USA:Blue River Watershed | collected 2017-08-17
AAGCGTATGATGCTGTTTTTATGCAAGTCGCAAGCGAAGAAGATGTTGATTTGGCAATGACCAAAGGAGTTAATTACCCGAAAGGTTTAATCGCTTGGTCCAAGGAAATTGGACTTAAAAATGTTCTCCACCAGCTCGAGGAACTTTTTGCTTTTTATGGGGAAGATCGTTATAGGCCAAATCCATTGTTGAGAAAACGTTGTTTGATTAAGGATTAATTTTTTTAAGAAAAAGACCCAATCTTATATTAGTTCTAAAAAAAATCCCCCATCCTTTTTTGGCGGGGGATAAAACTAAATTTTGCTTTAATTATTTTTCAAATAAAAGCAGAGTTGTAAAGCACTTTAAAAGAGTCCGAAGAATCTTTTTGGTTTCATTTCTTTGTGTTTCTTTTCGAAAAATTCTATTTGACTTGGATTTCCTATTTGTTTCAATTTCATCATACCAAAATCAAATTTTTCAAATGCTGCTTTTTTTACTGCTTTAGTATGATCACTGTTGGTATATTTATTTCCACTTGCCCAAAGGGAACTAATTTCACTAAGTTGATTCCCAATTTCATCAGGGTCATTTGAAAAAACAATTTTAGAAATGTAATCGGTCGTTTCTTTTACTTCAGTGGAATCTTTAGAAACTCCGGCCAATAATCCAGACAATAGAGCAGTCCTTTCTTGAGATTTTGCCTCTGCTACTCTCGCTCTTTCTTCAGATTTTGCTGCCTGTGCATTTGCTTTTGCTTCTTCAGTTCTTGCTTTTTGAGCGTCAATCTCAGGATTATTTACATTTTCAGAGGAACTAGAGGAAGAATTATTAGCGGAATTATGACGATCTTGGCATCCTTTTGAGCAGAAATAATATCCTTTTTTATGATACCATCCTGAAGGAGTATAAACACCATTGAAAGCTTTTTCTGCCATTGTTTTATTAGTGCATGATGAGCACCTGATTTCTTCATATGCTGCCATATAATTAATTTTTATAAACACCTACTCATTTGGCTTTTCGGTTTCCGCCTTTGCTGAAAGTTGCGATTTAACAACAAACATCAACAAGGTAAAATTACAGGCAAGTTGAAATTAGTTGGTAAACTCTTATTGTCCGTATCGTTCATAATGTGCATATAAATCAGTTCGTTCATTTCGTTCATTTCAGAGATAGAGGTAAAACAAAACATATCTTTGTTACGAAATCTATATTCATGTTATCAAAAATTATTCGAGAACGTGTAGAAAATAAATTTGGTCAAGAGATCCGTTATTCCAAAGATTGCGAAGTTCTCGCTAACGAGATTTCTAACAAAACCACCAAAAAAATAAGCGCATCAACCGTTAAACGACTTTTTGGTTTGGCTAAAGGAATTGAAGAACCGCGTCTCTACACCATGGATGCATTTGCTGTTTATCTGGGCTACAAGAACTACGATGACTTATTAATGGAACTGAAATCTGCTAATAGTTCAGAATTCGAAATTGTAGAAGAAATTCGCGTGGATGAACTTAATTTGAATGTTGAATTGGCATTGCATTACGAACCAAATCGTCGGCTCAAACTCCGTTATTTGGGAGATTCCAAATTTGAATTAGTCGAAGTGTTGAACTCTAAATTGAAGGAAAAAGATATAGTTGTAGTTAGTCACATTGTTCGAAATTATCCGTTGTTCTTAACAAATGTGATTCGTCAGGAAAAAAATCTCGGATCCTACATTGCAGCAAAAATTTCAGGTGTAACTGCAATCCGCATACTACCGAGTAAAAGTTAGTTTTTATATTCGTTTTTTATAATGGCATAGTATTTCTTTGATTTTAATGCCAAATAGGAGATTGACATAAATTAATAATCATCCCCCTAAGTCTCACTTCCTGCATTCGGCAGACAAGCAAAGGGGGAAGTCAACTTCAGAAATATTCCTGCGAATGAAACGATACTTTCAAATAACAATTTGATTCAAAAACAAAATATTTACTTTTGAATGTGGATAGCTCTGAATTTGAATCTATATTCCAAAATGATAACTTAATGGAGCAAAAGCTTCACGATGGTAAATACTTTTTAATTGAAAAAGTTAAGTTAAAACATCGCTGGGAAATTAAAAAATCCATCCAAGAAAAAGAAATTTCGAATCCTTTATGCATCGAATCATTGAAAAGGGAATTCGAAATCGGAAGCCAATTGCAACATCCATTTATTTGTTCTTACTACCAACTTTCCATTGATGGACGTTCGATTCATCGTGAATACGTTGACGGATTAACATGGGACGACTATTTTGATACTTATCCTGATGAGATTTCAATTATTGAAAAATACATTCTTCAATTAATGGAAGTAATTCATTATATGCACTCCAGAGGAATCTTTCACATGGATTTGAAGTCTGAAAACATCCTAATTAATCTTGAAATCAATACAATTAAAATAATTGATTTCGGTCATGCAGTGTACCAAAATGACACGCTTTGGCGAGGTGGAGTTCAATCCAATTTGAAAACTGAAAAATTGATTAGTGCCGAGCAGGACTGGAATGCATTTTTTTTCATTATTCAGTTAATGGAAACCAAGGTTTCAATAAACAGTGCTCTCAAAATCGAAAAAGCCAATAAATTATACATTAAGAATGACAATCATCTTGATTTTCAACAAACCAAAGCCATTTTTGAAAGTAAATCAAAAATTAGAATTAATTCCAAGTTGATCGTTTTCATTTGCTTTGCCCTAGCCTTTTTATTGCTTTTAAGGCAACTTAATCGACCTGAAAAAGATTATTTGAAAGAGTCGAAACCAAAAGTAACTCAAAAGTCAACCGGTATCCCTGAAAATCAAGCGTCTAAAATAATTGAATCGAATTTACAAAAGCAGAAGCTGAAAATCGAACCCCAGAAAATTATCCATAGAACCATTTCAGTCGAAGATTCGATGTTTTTTGTTACTAAAGCTAGCTTATTTGGTCCAGAATTTGAAAATGAATTAAAAACAAAGAGTGATTCTATTGAAAAAATAGAACTTTTCGAAAAATTAACGGATAAATACTCAGTAAAGTTTGAATACTATGCTCAAAAACATAATTTGGATTCGTTGAAAAAATTAAAAGCCAAGGAAATTTATTTTTACCAATTGAGTAAATCCATTAATAAATATGTTCATTTGTTAAAGTAATTTTTGTGTCTTTCATTACATATAATTAACTTTGCGACCTAAAAAACAAGAATAATGGCATATTTATTTACTTCTGAATCAGTTTCTGAAGGACATCCGGATAAAGTTTCTGATCAAATTTCAGATGCACTAATTGACAATTTCATGGCCTTTGACCCTGAGTCAAAAGTTGCTTGTGAGACATTGGTAACTACTGGATTGGTTGTGCTAGCTGGTGAAATAAAAACCACTACTTATTTAGATGTTCAATCAATTGCTCGCGAGACAATAAAAAAAATCGGATATACGAAGTCTGAATATATGTTTGACGCGAATTCTTGCGGTATTATTTCAGCTTTACATGATCAATCAGAAGATATCAATCAAGGTGTAGATCGTGCGGTTGCAAATAATGATTTTGAATCAAAAGCAAATGCGCAAGGAGCAGGTGACCAAGGAATGATGTTTGGATATGCAACCAAAGAAACAGAAAATTACATGCCTTTGGCTTTGGATTTAGCGCATAAGATTTTGCAAGAGTTATCTCACATACGTAACAATGAAGCCAGTTTGATTCCATATTTACGTCCTGATGCCAAATCTCAAGTAACGATTGAATATTCTGATGACAACGTTCCACAACGAATCGATACGATTGTCGTTTCAACTCAGCACGATGATTTTGATTCTGAAGCCAATATGCTTGCAAAAATCAAAAAAGACATCATCGGAATTGTAATTCCTCGCGTTAAAGCGAAATTGAAGCCGGAACTGCAAGCGCTTTTCAACGATAATATAACTTACCATATCAATCCAACTGGGAAATTTGTAATTGGTGGTCCTCACGGAGATACTGGATTGACAGGTCGTAAAATTATCGTTGATACGTATGGTGGAAAAGGTGCTCATGGTGGAGGTGCTTTTTCAGGTAAAGATCCATCAAAAGTTGACCGTTCTGCTGCTTATGCTACACGTCATATTGCTAAAAACTTAGTTGCTGCTGGACTTTGTGATGAAGTTTTAGTACAAGTATCATATGCAATTGGTGTTGCTAAACCATGCGGTTTGTTTGTTAATACATCAGGTACGGCGAAAGTAAATATGACAGATGGTGAAATTGCCAAAAAAGTTGAGGCTATTTTCGATATGCGTCCATACGCAATCGAACAACGTTTGAAATTACGTAATCCGATGTATTCTGAAACAGCTGCTTATGGTCATATGGGACGTAAAAACGAAGTTGTTACAAAAACATTCAAAAGACCTGACGGAGTTGAGATTACTAAAGAAGTTGAGTTGTTTACATGGGAAAAACTAGACTATGTGGATAAAGTAAAATCTGCTTTTGGAATTTAGTTTATCGAATACATAAATACTAATCCCGGTTTTTGAATCGGGATTTTTTGTTTTTTACATAGTTATAGAATTTTTTTACTATTTTTAACAAAATAATTAATACTATGAAGAAATTGAAATTTTTAGCTTTTGCAGGTTGCTCTTTGTTTTTCACCTCGTGTGTTACAAGCACCTACATGGTTACTGACAATCCTGTCGGAACAAAAAAGGGAGTAGCTAAATTAGCTCTCTTCGGTGTTGAGAAAGACATCAGCTTAGAGAAAGCTTGTCAAAATGGAGAAATTACAAAAATTGGAACAGTTGAAGTTCGAACTACGTATTTCATTATCCCATTTGTAAAAACAATCGTAACAGGTGAATAAAAATTAAAAGAAAATGAAAAAGATATCATATATTTTAGGAGCTATTGGATTTGTATTTACCATGAACTCATGTGGTGTAACAACACCTTTTATTGTTACAAATAATGATTTAGGAGAGAAAGTTGGAACATCTTCGACGATTTGTTTTTTCAGTGGTGGAAGTCAAAGCTCAGCAGCAATGGCTCCAACAAGTGGAAAAACCATTTTTCATGGATTAATGTTAAACAAAAATTTCGGCATCGTTGAAGCTGCGGAAAATGGAGGTATAGAAAAAATTGGTGCAGTAGATTACAAAATTACATCTTATGTGTTTTTTGTAAAGAAAGAATTTATTGTTGCTGGAGAATAATCTTATAAAATTGAAGAAATGAAAAAAATAACAAAATTAGGAATTGGTTTGGTATTAGCTGGATTTCTAGGATCTTGCTCGGTGGCTGGACCATTGATGGTAACAAACCATCCTGTGGGTGAAAAAAGAGGAGAGGCAAGTAGAAAAATCTTTTTGAATATCACGTTTGGTCAAACAGATCTTGGAGCAATTACAGCGGCCAAAAATGGAGGTATTACCAAAATCGCTACTGTTGACTGGAAAGTTACTGGTGGAATTTTTTCTACAACTTACACAACTGTTGTAACTGGAGAATAAAACTTTTAAAATACAGAATAAAGACCGGTTATGCCGGTCTTTTTTATTTACTTATGTTTTTTAAGCTTTTCTTAAATGTCGAATAAATTTAGAACCATTTGGACAACTGAAGATAACTACATTGAGGTAATTGATCAACGTAAATTACCACATAATTTAGTAACAGTTAAACTTTTATCATATAAAGATGCCGAGCTTGCTATAAAAAATATGACGGTCCGAGGAGCTCCGTTGATTGGAGCTACAGCCGCTTATGGGGTATATCTTGCTGTTCGTGAAATGATTGAAAAACAATTAGATGGTAAGTTCCTTGATGATGCTTTTGTTGCTTTAAGAAATTCAAGACCAACGGCAATTAATCTTTTTTGGGCTCTAGATCGTATGCAAAAGGCTTTGGAAGATTCCAATAATTTCTTGGAAAAAGCATGGTCTGAAGCCGGAAAAATCGTTGAAGAAGATATTGAAACGTGTCGAATGATTGGAGTTCATGGACTACCAATTATTGAGGAAATTTCGAAAAGAAAAAAAGGAGATGTCGTTAACATATTAACTCACTGCAATGCTGGAATGCTCGGTTGTATAGAGTGGGGAACGATTACTTCACCGATTTACCAAGCACATCAAAAAGGAATCAAAGTGCATGTTTGGGTTGATGAAACACGACCTAGAAATCAAGGTTCAAATTTAACCGCTTATGAGTTAACGCGACATGGTATTGATCATAGCTTAATCGTTGATAACACAGGAGGACACCTTATGCAACATGGAATGGTTGATATGGTAATTGTAGGAACTGATCGAACAACAAGAAATGGAGATGTCGCCAACAAAATTGGAACATATTTAAAAGCGTTAGCTGCCAAAGACAATGATATTCCTTTTTATGTTGCACTTCCTTCAACAACTTTGGATATGGGAATTCGAGATGGACTTAAAGAGATTCCTATTGAAGAACGGGATCAAGATGAGGTTCGCTATTTTGAAGGTAAACGATACTCAGATGGTGAAATTGATCGTGTATTAATCTGTCCTGAAACAACTCAAGCTAGAAATTATGGTTTCGACGTTACTCCTGCAAGATTGGTTACGGCCTTAATAACCGAGAGAGGAGTCTGCTTGGCAAGCGAGGAAGGAATTACAAAATTATTCCCTGAGTTCAAATAAAATTAATCTCAAATTAATAATTAAAGAGTCTCCGAATTCATTTTAATCAATAACCCAACTCTTCCGTATTCACTAAAGTAGAAAGGTTATTGATTAAATCCTCATATCGTTGTTTGATACGTTTTTTGTCATCCGCTTGTCCGAAAGCTTTTGCTTCTTCCAATTGAGCGATTTCCATGTCAAGCTCGTTTACTTTTTCCCCGTATGTATTAATGTTATATTCGATGATTCGAGATAAATACATTTTAACGCTTGATCCTCCTTTTTCATTCAACATAGCGAAAATAGCATGTGATTTTTCTTGTAAATCGATATCCATGCGCATTATGTAGACTGCGTATCCGATGACCAATCGCAATTCATCATACCCTTTCATTTTCCCCTCATTAATCTGTTTTTCGAAAAAGGTAATTTCTTGAGCCTCACCTTTTTGCCCATAAACTTCGGCAAGAACAACATTGATGTTTTTATTATTGTCTTTTTCAAGGTTTCGAGCTACAGATAGAGCATCATCCGGATTTACTTCCATTAATGCTTGAAGTGCCGATGAGATAACTAAATACGATTTGTCATTTTCGATAATTTTCTTGTACAAAGCTGTTGCTTCAGATGTTGGAAGTGATTTTAAGTAATAAATCGCTTCTACTCGAACTTGCGGTTTTGTATCATTAATTGCGATGTCTTTAATGCGATTAAGTCCTTGATCTGCTAGTTTATTTTTTACGATTCCGAACAGCGAAATGGCATTCAGACGAATATCCCAGAAAGGGTCATTCATAGCATCAAAAACCATTTTTTCAGACGCATCGCTTTTTACCTTGATGGCTCTTTTAAGTGCAGTTAATTTGGATCGATAGCGACCAGAGTTATAAAACTGATGAATGAATTGGCTTGCCGGTTTATCTTCATAAAATTTGCCAAGTAAAGCTTGATCAGCATCAATAAGAATGTTTTTAAGCTCTCCTGAATAGGTGAATGTAAACGACTGCTCAATTGAATCGATTGTTATTTTTTCAATTCGTTTGCCTTTTGCGTCCCAAATTGCAACGTTCGTTGGGATTTTATAAACTGGAAAATCATCCGTTTGTTGACGTTGTTTGATGCCAATTGTAACAGTGTTATTTTCTTTATCAACTGTTTGTGTTGTATGAATGATCGGATGTCCTTTTCCGAGGAACCATTGGTCGAAAAACCAATTCAAGTCTTCACCAGATACTTCTTCAAATGCCATTCTCAAGTTGTGAACTTCAGCTGTTTTGAATTTATTAGTAACCAAATAGTTATTCAACCCTTTAAAGAAAGCTTCATCACCTAAGTAATTTCGAAGCATGTGTAGGATTCGTCCACCCTTATTATAAGAGTGACCATCAAACATTTCTTCCTTGTCATTGTGCGCATACCAAATTAGATTGTGATAGCCTTGATACATTCCTGATTCATAATATCCATTTACTTCTTGTTCGGCTTGATAATCAGCTTCATCTAGTCCAAAGCGGTATTCGTCCCAAAGATATTGCGAATAGTTGGCGAATGACTCATTTAATGGTAAATTGGCCCATGACTCGCACGTTACCAAATCTCCGAACCAATGGTGAAACAATTCGTGAGCGATTGTTGATTGATCGTTTCCATCAAGCAATTCACGGTCGTTTTTGTAAACATATTCACCGAAAATAACAGCCCCAGTATTTTCCATGGCGCCCGACACATAGTCTCTTACAACGATTTGGCTGTATTTGTCCCACGGATATTCTACTCCTAGTTTTTGAGAGAAAAATTTAATCATATTTGGTGTTTCACCGAAAATAGCCTTTGCATTTTGCTCGTATTCTGGTTCAACGTAGTAATTCACTTCCATTTTTGACCCATCAGGTCGTGTATATGTATCCTTCACTACTTTAAATTCACCCACAGCCATCATAAACAAATAAGGTGCGTGAGGTAAATCCTGTTTCCAGCAATCCGTGCGAGTTCCGTCTGCATTTTTCTTAGATGAAACGAGTTTACCATTGGAAAGTGTAACATATTTATCTTGCACAGTAATATACATTTCCTGTGTGGACTTGGAATTCGGGGCATCAATCGTTGGAAACCATACTGAATTTGCTTCCGTTTCACCTTGCGTCCAAATTTGAGGCATATTGCCATTTTTCTCGTTTTTCGGATTGATGAAATAAAGTCCTTTGTCCGATGTAATCGCTGCGCTTCCTGAAGTTTGACGGTCTTCTGGTTTAGCGATATATTCAATAGAAATCGTGAATTTTTCATCACGATTGTATTTTTTATCAAGTTTAATCCGAAGTTTTAATGAGTCAGTATAAGTGAATGAAACCGATTTCCCTCCCATTTCCACTTTTTTGATATCCATTCCTTTTGCGTCTAATATCAAACTATCGGATGCGTAAAAATGCTGTTTTGCAGTAATGGTAGCTTTTCCGTTCAATTGAGATTTTTCCCAATTAAAATTCACTTCCAATTTCGTGTGAATCAAGTCGGTAAGTAAGGTTCTAGAGGGATTGTAGATTCCACGCATTGGAATTTCATCCTCCAAAAACATTTCCTCGTCACCTGAAATATCATATGGTTCATCAACATAAACATCATCATAAGCCATTGAGTCGTCGATTTCAACAACTGAAATTTCATCGGAATCAGATTTCCCGACCTTACAACTCAATAAAACTGAAAAAATGGATAAACCAATAAGATATTTCTTCATAAAACGATATTTAGCACAAAACTGCATAAATTATTTGACAATTCAATTCTAGTTGAGTGATTTATTCAAAAAATAAGCATGAATAATTACTTTTGCAAAAAGTATTGATTATGGCAGATTTCGATTCCTATTCTTTTAACGGTAAGAAAGTATTAATTCGCGTGGATTTTAATGTCCCATTGAATAAAGAAACACTTGAAATCACTGATGATAAACGTATTCGTGCAGCATTGCCAACTCTAAATCACATTTTGAATCAAGGGGGAAGTTTAATCATTATGTCTCACTTGGGAAGACCGAAGGAGGGGCCGGAAGATAAATTTTCACTTCGACACATAGTTTCACGTTTGGAGAAGAATTTAAATCGCTCAATTCAGTTTGCTAATGATTGTATTGGAAAAGAAGCTATTGAGAAAGCGGCAAATTTAAAGTCAGGTGAGGTTTTGTTGCTAGAAAATGTTCGATTTTACAAAGAGGAAACAAAAGGTGATATGGATTTTGCGGAGAAGTTGGCTAAGCTGGGAGATTGTTATGTAAATGATGCTTTTGGAACGGCACATCGTGCTCATGCAAGTACAACTCAAATCGCACGTTTTTTTCCAGATGATAAAATGGTCGGTTACTTAATGAAAGCTGAAATTGAAAGTGCGAAAAAAGTGATGGAGAAAACAGAACGCCCATTTACCGCAATTATTGGAGGAGCAAAGGTTTCTGACAAAGTTTTAATTGTTGAGAATTTACTGAATGTTGCGGATCACATTATTATTGGTGGTGGCATGGCTTACACATTTTTCAAGGCGAATGGTGGTGAAATTGGAAATTCGCTATGTGAGGATGATCGTTTGGATACGTGCCGTGAAATTTTAGAAAAAGCAAAAGCTAAAGGAGTGCATATCCACTTACCGGTGGATTCAGTCATTGCAGATAAATTTGCAGAGGACGCGGAAACCAAGAACTGCGAAAGTAATGGGATTCCTTCGGGCTGGATGGGACTTGATATAGGTGAAAAATCCATTTCGGTATTCAAAACTGTATTATTGAATAGTAAAACCATTTTATGGAATGGTCCAATGGGTGTATTTGAAATGGCTCCGTTTTCAAAAGGAACAAAATCTGTTGCCGAGGCTGTTGCTGAAGCCACTAGAAATGGAGCATACAGTTTAATCGGAGGAGGGGATAGCGCTGCGGCAGTTCAGAAGTTCGGTTTTGCAGATCAAGTGAGTTACGTTAGCACAGGAGGGGGAGCACTTCTTGAATATTTTGAAGGGAAGGAATTACCAGGAATTGCGGCAATTTTAAATTAATTTCAATCAAGTAGCTTAACCAAATCTTTCAATCGATTCGAATAACCGGCTTCATTGTCGTACCAACCTACAACTTTTACTAAATTTCCGAGCACAGAGGTTAATCCGGAATCAAAAAGGCAACTTAATGGGGAGTCGATAATGTCAATTGACACAATGGGGTCTTCTGTATACCCTAAAATCCCATTTAAGTTGGTTTCCGATGCTACTCTAAAAGCTTTGTTAATTTCAGCTGTTGTTTTCGGTACATGAGAGTAGAGTGTTAACTCCGTTAATGATCCGTTAATCACAGGAACTCGAATACTTCCTCCAGTTACCTTACCTTCAAGCTCAGGGAATACTCTTGAAATGGCCCTTGTAGCGCCTGTTGTTGTTGGAACAATCGAAGTGGCAGCTGCTCTCGCTCTGCGCAAATCGCGGTGTGGTGAATCATGAAGTCGTTGATCGGAGGTATAGCTATGAATTGTTGAGAAATGGCAAGATTCTATCGGCATTAGTTCGTTCAGTACTTTCAACATCGGCGCGAGATTATTCGTCGTGCATGAGGCATTAGAAATAATCGTGTGTTGTCGAATGATTTCTAAATTAGTTACCCCCAATGTAACAATCGGAACGTTCTCATCAGCCGCGGGTGCTGAAATAATTACTTTTTTCGCTCCAGCTTTTAAATGACCTTCTGCCAAAACTTGTGTAAGGAAAAAACCACTTGATTCGATTACGATTTCTACATTGTACTTTTCCCAGGGAATTGATTTAGGTTCCCTTTCGTGAGTAAAATAAATGTGTTTTCCATTTTCAAAAACTACATGATCCCCTTTGATTGCAAAGTCTAGAGGAAATGTTTTGTGAACGCTGTCATATTTTAATAAATGCATTAGTGTCTTGGTATCTGCTGGATCATTTACGACCGCAACATCTACTTGGTCGTCTTCCAAAGTCAATCGGGTAAAAAAACGACCTATTCTACCAAAACCATTAACACCAACAACCTTCATTTTCGTGTTTTTTGTAAAATTAAAAAAGTACTGAAATATGGATGAAAAAAATCCCACTGAACTTCGGTGGGATTATGAAATTTTGGATTTAATAATTTTAAATTACCAACTGAAATTGTATGTATTTCCATTAACCGTAACCGTAAACTGAGCGTCGCAATTACCCTCTCCGTAATTGATTGTTCGGGTAGGTTTGTTGACAGGTGTCATTTCGATTATTCCTTGAGTTGGAAATGAGCATCCGACTTGAACGCGAACGGGCGAGGTTGTATTTGCTGAATATCCTCCTCCAGTTGAATAAACCGCCGTTGCGTTTCCTGAAATATCATATATGTCGTCCATTCTGTTTAAAGGTGTAGCATATCCAGAATTCCAAGTTCGAA
>JACCDP010186366.1_pt1 | contig 12055 bp, 7 predicted proteins | sample 7445841 | NCBI WGS metagenome assembly JACCDP01 (sample SAMN15323441, study PRJNA562643) | freshwater metagenome | isolation source: river surface water | place: USA:Blue River Watershed | collected 2017-08-17
GAGGACGATCCGTGTTTTCTCCTAAAATTTGTTGATACGGCACGCAGCAATGGGATAGCATTTGACCCACGTTCATTTTACCCCACAAGGGTGTTTCATTACCCGTCAGGCTATTGACACGCCGAATAAATTCGGTGGTGGTTTGTGAATTAAAAATATTGGGTAGCATGTTCAGCGAATCCCAGGAATTGAAATTACGCTAAAACTTCTTTTACTTTGTCCGCCGCCTCTTGCAACAACACCGCCGAATGAACGTTAAGGCCTGATTCATCGATCAGTTTTTTGGCTTCTTCCGCATTGGTTCCTTGCAAACGAACAATGATGGGAACCGGAATGGTACCGATGTTTTTGTAGGCATCAACAATCCCTTGGGCTACCCGGTCGCAACGAACGATACCTCCGAAGATGTTCACAAGAATTGCTTTCACATTGGGATCTTTCAAAATAATATGAAATGCTTTCTCAACGCGTTCTGCATTCGCCGTTCCACCCACGTCCAAGAAATTTGCCGGATTACCCCCCGACAATTTAATAATATCCATCGTGGCCATTGCCAAACCTGCCCCATTCACCATGCAACCAACGTTACCGTCCAATTTCACAAAGTTCAGTCCTGCTTCATCGGCTTCAACCTCTGTTGGATCTTCCTCCGTTTTATCGCGCATGGCAGCATAATCTGGATGTCGCAACAATCCGTTACCGTCCAGGGTCACCTTCGCATCCACGGCTATTATTTTATTGTCCGATGTTTTGAATACCGGATTGATTTCAAACATGGAAGCGTCTATACCTTCGTAAGCCCTGTATAACGACGCAACAAATTTGGTCATTTGCTTGAATGCTTCTCCCGACAGGCCTAAATTAAAGGCAATCTTACGGGTCTGAAATCCCTGCAATCCAACTCTTGGGTCAATGAACTCTTTATATATTTTCTCAGGAGTATGCTCGGCTACGTGCTCAATATCCATTCCCCCTTCGGTAGAATAAACGATTACGTTACGTCCTTTTTCCCGGTCCAATAAAACCGACATATAAAACTCTTGAGTTTCGGATTCTCCCGGATAATAAACGTCTTGTGCAACTAGTACCTTGTTGACTTTCTTTCCTTTTCCATTCGTCTGAAGCGTAACTAAGTGCCCCCCTAAGATTCCCTTAACCTTTTCCTCTATTTCACCGATTCCTTTTGCGAGTACAACGCCACGTGAACCTGTTTCTTCCACGGTACCTTTACCTCGACCTCCGGCATGAATTTGAGCCTTTACCACATACCAGCTTGTACCTGTATCGAGGGTCAATTTCTCTGCTGCAGCGACTGCGTCCGCTACGTTTTCCACAACAATTCCTTCTTGAATTGCGACACCGTAACTTTTTAATATGCTTTTTCCTTGGTATTCGTGTAAATTCATATGCTGCTTTTGTGGCGTAAAATTAGTGATTTATCCATGAGAATTTTCTCAGGACTGTAATTTATTTTTCCAACTGCTGGAATTCTCTCGCGAAGCAAATTCCCGTTCCTTAAAGGCCGTAATATCCCTCCAAATTTGGTCTATGCCAAAGGTTAAGGCACGGTGCTCCTCCTCCATGGCGCTATTCACCACCTCTGGATTGGAAAAATAATGTTTCACAAAATTGGTGTCAAAATTTCCAGAAACAAAAGCGGGGTGTTTTAAAACGTATTTCCCGAAATCCAAGGTCGTTTTTACTCCGGAAATTTGGTAATCGTCAATGGCCTCAATGCACCTGCGAATAGCATCCTCTCGTGTTTTTCCCCAAACCACCAATTTCGCAATCATGGGGTCGTAATATATAGGAATTTCCATGCCCTCCAAGAAAGCGTCATCCACCCTTACGGACCTACCAGTGGGTATTCGATAACGGTTCAGTTGACCAATATCCGGAATAAAACCGTTCAAGGTGTCTTCAGCATATACACGAACTTCAATGGCGTGGCCATGGATTTCCAGTTCTTCCTGCATTTTTGGCAATTTTTCGCCGCGGGCCACACGAATTTGCCACTCAACGAGGTCGGTTTTCGTGATTTCCTCCGTTACGGGGTGCTCCACCTGCAAACGCGTGTTCATTTCGAGGAAGTAAAAATTCAAATCGGCATCCAAAAGGAACTCGACCGTACCCGCTCCTGTATAATTGCACGCTTTGCATACATTAACCGCGGCTTCTCCCATGCGTCGGCGAAGTTCAGGGCTCACCACGATGCTTGGGGCTTCTTCGATGACTTTTTGATGCCTTCGTTGAATAGAACATTCCCGTTCAAACAAGTACACAACGTTGCCAAAATTATCCGCAAAAACTTGGATTTCTATGTGGCGAGGTTTGGTAACAAACTTCTCGATGAAAACAGCGTCGTCGCCGAAAGAGGAACGAGCTTCGCTTTGGGCGGTGTGCATTTGCTCTTCAAAATCCTCCTCTCGCTCCACTAACCTCATCCCCTTTCCTCCTCCACCCGCAGAGGCTTTAATTAAAACGGGATAGCCTATTTCTGCTGCAATTTTCTTTCCTAATTCAACGTTCGCCACCGCTTCATCAACCCCTGGAACTAAGGGAACTCCATAATCTTTCACGGCTTGTTTAGCGCTTAGCTTATCCCCCATAACCTCCATGGATTCTGGTGAAGGTCCTATTAAGGTTATCCCAGCAGCTTTGAGTTTTCTTGCAAATCCGGCATTTTCGGATAAAAAACCGTAACCGGGGTGAACGCCATCCACCCCTAACTTCAAACACGCTTCAATGATGGCATCTTGTCGAAGATAGGACTCCGACGAGGGACTTGCACCAAGGTAAACCGACTCATCGGCTTCTAGTACGTGCGGTGCAAATCGGTCCGAGTCGCTGAATACAGCAACAGAACTAATCTCCATTTTTTTGAGTGTTTTCAACACCCGACGAGCGATTTCTCCTCGGTTGGCAATTAGGACTTTATTCATTTTCATGTTGTTCTTGTTTTTCTATGGGTTCGTTCGTTAACGAAGGAACTTTGGTTTTTTGTTTTTTTCGAGTAAACTGGACCACGCGTTTTTCCTTTTTCCGAAAGATATCGAGAAATGTTTGCATAAGAATAAAATCTTTCCCTGCATTAAAATCTTCATGATACGAAAACCCCGCACCTTGAGTGAAAGGCCCGGCATTTTCTTTAACCGTGTTGCCATTCGAACGGTTGAAAGCATTTACCCGAAAGGTTCCTTGTTCATTAATCAAATATTCCAAACTTACGTCCCCCACCAAGCCACCACTTGCTGAATTCACCGCACTGTTATCCACACCAAAACTCCCGGACACCACTAATCGGTCGTCTAAAAATGATTTTTGTACGGATGTTGAAATGTTCGAAGATCCGATATCCATCTTCACTTGGTAACTTTTTGACATTTGAGCCAATGCCGCGTTAATTTGGCTTTCTACCAAATCAAGTGCCGCTGATTCATTCGCAGAAACGCCTCCTTGTAAGGGTTGAAATTTATTAAACAACATCAAGGAAAAAAATTGCCGATTCAATTCGTCAACATCCGAATTAATTCGGTTAAGCAATGCTTTACCGGCCTCGGGAGCTTGAGGTGCATCCAGTTGAAAGGAAATGGAAGGAGCCATTAGGTCTCCGTTTAACCTCAACAAACATTGGGTATTTTGACGAGATAAGGCTTCGTTATTCTGGCTTGGCATCAGCTCAAGCATGTTGGCATGTTTTACCGTATATGAAGTTAGCACGTTCATATCTGCGTGCTCAACATCGCCTTTCCAAACAATGGTTCCATCCAGAATATAGAACGGTTTTCGGGCCGGCCCCATAGCAAAATTGTAGATGCTCCCGGGAAGAATACCCAAGGTGCCATTCAACTTCATTTGATTAAATGCGTCCAAGGAAAAATTCAATTTTCCATTGGTTTTTGCTCGTATCTCATCTTGCGTTTGTTCGTTGAACACCAAACGAATATCCGCATCCGGAGTGATGTTGAATCCGATTTTGATATCGATGCCCGAATAATTCAATTTTGGAGCAACGGCCAAAGGAGCCTTCGTTTTGGATATAAAGTGAATGATGGATTCATCTTCAAGTTCACTGCTTCCGTACATTGGAAAAATTACTTTACTCCCTTTTCGGGTGGTTAAATTAACATCCACAGACATCGTACTCTCGACGCCTTCTATGTGGGCAAAACCAAGGGCATAAGCCTTTCCATAATACGAATCCCCTTCCTTGTATTGGGTATTTAGTACCAGAAATCGATCCAATTTTTGGGTGTTTTTACCCGACGAATACCCTTTTTCAAAATCAATATCGGCATTGTAAGTAAATCGTTGAAAATTATTATGAAAAACAGCAATGTCCAAGGATGCATTGTTCCCTTCTGAATCTTTAATAGAAAGAAGTTTATTTACATAAAATCCCCCTTTTTCTACTTGAACACGCCCATTAATGGTGTATCTACAACCCAGTAAAGCAAAATCCGCGGCGGCGTTATCGAGTAATAAACTTCCATTTAATAGCGGTTCCTCAAGCGTTCCGGTTACATCGACGGAACCCTTAATTTTTCCAGCAACGTTCGCAACCACGCTTGGATCCATAAAACCATTGACAAAACCCAAATCCGTATTTTCAAAAGTAACGGCCAAAGCTAAGTTATTGTCTTTCTCTTTTACCTTGTACGCGCCGTTGAAGAGCAACGATGTTTTATCCTGATAAAGCAAATCACCCTTGATGATAACGGCGGCCAACGTTTCATCGTAACTAGCACCAAGATTTACCGTGCCAATTTCTTGGTTATTGAATCTAAAATTATCCAAGGTCAACTTACTGGTAAGCGTCAAATCTTCAAAGGGGTCGGCAATTCCAACTTCTCCCCCGAGCTTTCCCGACATATCAATCCCAAGTCCAAGCATTCCTGAAAGATCCGCGAGACTTACGTTGGTAAGAAAAACTTTCATTTGATCCTCTTGCCGTTCCGATAATGTTCCCTTGACGGAAATTTCTTGGTTGTTCTTTTGACTTAACAGAGTGAAGTCGTTCGCCCAATAGGTAGATCCATTGATTTGAAAATCGCTCCCTTTTTTCAAATTCCAACGATAACCGTTCAGTGAAAATCGAGATTCATCAAACAAAAGATCATAATTACGGTTGGAAAGCAAGGAGGTTTTCCAATTCACCTTTGATTCGTTCAATCTTCCTCCGTCCCAACCTAAACTGGAACGCAATACTCCTTGACTGCCGTTGGAAAAAAAGTTGACGTCGAACAAGGTCAAAGAATCCGATAGTGCCAATTCAGCAACGGAGAGGTTGGCAATGACCGAATCGTTCATTACCCCTTGAACCAAACGAACTCTCTTTAAAACGATATCGTCGTATTCTATTCGATTCGATGTCACATCAAGTCCCAGTTCTTCTTTTCCCGCATTAAATTTGACCACCACTTTGGTTCCTGTAGCAAGGGATAGTTGGGGATGGAAGAGCTCAGTAATTTGACCTGCATCATGAATCACAAGGGTTGCATCTGCACGATTGTTCACCCCATTCAGCTTGGGTTTTTCAGCTTTAAACCAAGAAGGCAAAGGCCGTGAGCAGCTGTAGAGGATGTCGTTGGCGAACGTCGACACATCCACTTTTCCAATAAAATCCAAATCGACCAACGTACTCCGTAAGGTCACTTGATCCGTACTTAATTGATGTTCAAGGTCTATGCTTAGCTCAGGGACCCGGATTGCTTTACCGTTTTCGGAATATTTCAATCCACTTGCCGTCACACGTCCCAAAAACGCATCCATGGAGGTGCCGTTCATTTGAACATTAACCGTACCTTCTAAATCTGTTGCATTTTCCGTAAATCCCAAGGGCAGAAGACTCACTTTATCCAAATTCAATTGCAACTGAAGCACGGGTTTGCCGTCAATTTTTGTGAACCCTTTAAGCGACATGACCAAATTAGGATCGTTGATTTCCAGAGCCACGTCTGCTGTTTGATCCATTAATTCTATGTGCTTTATGTCAATGTTGCGATAGGAATAGCCATTGTAGTGAATAGAGTTTAGTTGCCCTTTTCCACCGCTAATCTGAATGCCATCTGTAAAAGCGTTTAGGGTATTTAAACTGAGTTTGCCACTTAAAACCCCGAGTTCCGGAACGCCCGTTATTGCAGCAAGGTTCAATGAGTCCACGCGTAATACATCCTGCGTTAAATCCAAATTTTGTAGCGCTATTCCGTCCTGTTTGGGGGATATTTTTAACGGAGCATCCAGGGACAATCCTCCAATTTCCGTGGATATACTTACTGGATCCACAAAGAGGCTTCCACCAAAACCTTTAACGCTTAAATTTTTTACTCCAACATTCCCCAAGGACAACAGCTTTTTGTCAAGGTTCAAAGTTTGTCCCCCCGGTAATTTTAAGGCATTCAATTCAGCCATATTGATGTTGGCCTCTACCAAGTGTTCTCGAATGCTGTATGACGTCCAATCGTTAAAATCCGGGAGTTCAAGATGGGCTTTAATACGAGTTCGTTTACCCATTTTCAGCATTAAATTTCGAATTTTAAGGCGGTTGGGGAAATTGTAAACCCGTGCTGATAATTCCAATTTTTCATCCATACCCTTCAATGCGGGAACGAATAATGAGACATCTTTTAAATCAACGCTGCTTGGAGCAAGAACACACGTTAAATAGGCCTTGTTTAAAAAATCGTTTTTATCTGCGATCCTTTGAAAGGAGTACCCCATTTCCTGAATTCGGAGGTTAGAGCGATTAAGGACCAAACGAACCTTGGATAACTTCAAATAGGTAGAATCCATGGCAAAGGATGCGGTCAAATTTTTCACCTTCAAACCCGACCGATCGTACAACCGAAAACGGTCAAGGTGAAACGAGATTTTAGAGCCGCTCAAGGCAAGTTTAGACATTCCTAGGTTCAAGCCTTGTATTTGGATATGATTCGGATCAAAACCGTAATTGCTTTTGGCTATCCTAAAATCGTCGTATCGAAATCCAGTATTCTTTAACGTAATTTTGTTCAAATGAAGCGCAAAAGGACTCGTGCTGGAAGCGGAGTCCGTAGATGAAAAATAATCGGAAATAAACGCAAAGTTCATGGATCCATCCGGCTTTTCAGCACAAATCCAAACTTGACCGTTGCACAAGACGATTTCATCCAAGATAAGGTGCTCAGTTCCAAATTCGCGTACGATGGCCTCCAGCGAAGCAACCTTCAATAATGGTCGCTGCTGCCGATCATTCAACGATACTCCCTCTAAATACACCCTTTCAAAAAAGTTGATGTCCACTTTTTTGATTTGAACTTGAGTCTTCCACTCCTTCGAAAAATGCATTGCAGCGCGCTGTGCAACATACGTTTGAAAACTGCTGCTTCGAATTAAAAACGCAACAAGGATAATGGCCAGGGCTAAAATTTCAAGAAAAATCCCACAACTGCGGAGAAAAATATTCACTACTTTTGGCATCCTGAACAAAGATAATCATTGCGTTGAATAATCCACTTATCCTTGGTATTGAATCCTCCTGCGACGATACCGCTGCGGCGGTAATTTCAGGGCGAAAAATCCTTTCAAACGTTACCAGTGTACAACTAATCCATGCAAAACACGGAGGTGTGGTACCTGAACTTGCGGGTAGGGCTCACATGGAGCATATCGCAGATGTGGTGCAAGCAGCGGTAACACAGGCCAATGTTGAATTCATTAACCTCGATGCAATCGCTTTTACCCAGGGACCAGGATTGCAAGTTTCATTGGTCGTTGGAACCTCCTTTGCCAAAGGCCTTGCCTTGGCGCTTCAAAAACCGTTGATTGCTGTGCACCACATGAAAGCGCATATTTTGAGTCATTTTATTGAAGAAGACGGAATGAATGCTCCTGCATTCCCTTACCTATGTCTAACGGTTAGCGGTGGACATACACAATTGGTTGTCGTACACAGCGCCACCGAAATGGATATCATTGGTAAAAGCATCGACGATGCGGCTGGGGAAGCATTTGATAAGACCGCTAAAATGCTGGGGTTTCCTTATCCGGGAGGCCCATACATTGATCAACATGCGGCCTTGGGTAATCCGAAGGCTTTTACCTTTTCGAAACCCAAAATTGAAGGGTTGGATTTCAGTTTCAGCGGACTGAAAACTTCGGTATTGTACGCTCTTAAAAAACACGTAGCGGAAGATGAGATGTTCGTTCAGAAAAACTTGAACGATTTATGCGCTTCGATCCAAGGAAGCATCACTGATATCTTAATCGACAAATTGAAGCGTGCACAATTGCAGACAGGAATCAAGGAAATTGCGTTAAGCGGCGGAGTTTCGGTCAATGGGGGGCTTCGACAAAAAATCAAGGAATGGTCCAACGAAAGACCGGATATGCAATTCTACTTTACCCCGCCTAAATATTGCACGGATAATGCGGCCATGATTGCCATTGCTGGGCATTTTCTCTATCACGAGCGTGTATTTTCCGATCAATGCGTGGCAGCAGATGCGCGATTGGCTTGGTAACGGCAAATCTGAAAAAAAAAAATAAAATGTTGGTCGTTTAGAAATTATATCCTATCTTCATAGGAACTAATCTCTATCCTATGTTTCTAGACCTACAGACTATCCCAAAGGAATTCGTTCCTTTTTGCGGTTTCAAGAAGAATTCGTTCATTCCACAAGATCGTGATTTGAGAAGGCATTTGGATTATGCCACGAGCCTTGGGAATAATCATCGCACGAAAGTTCAAATCGTATTTTGCGATGACGATGGATTAAAAATGGTGCATACCACGGTGTGGGGAGCATTGGATCGACACATTCTGTTGAAAGGAGGAATTCGGATTCCTATCCCTCGAATTGTCGAAATAATTTTTTAGTTTTGGTCGATGAGTCAAGGGTTGAGGAGTATATTGTTTGTATGGCTTTCCGGAATATTCGTTGTTGCTTGGAGTCAAAACCATGTGCAGTGGTCGGGACGGTATGATGCTGCTGCTCAACAAATCGTTGTTACTGGCTTGATTGATTCCAGTTGGCACGTTTATTCTCCAAAAACCGATCCAGGCCTTGGACCCATTGCATTGAGCATTCGGCTCATGGAAGGAAAGGGTATAAAAAAACAAGGCGTCGCCCGTTTTTCACCCGAGCCGCAAGCCCACATGGATGAGAATTTCGGTGGAACCGTGTATGTGTGGGAAAAGGAAGTAACCGTGCAGCAAAAGGTCAAACTGGACAAAGCTTGTAACGAGGTAAAAGCGGTCATCAATTACATGATTTGCGATGAAACTCAGTGCCTTCCTCCCATAGACGTCGAACTTATTATTCTTCTAAACCCCTAAATCAATATGAAAACAGCGCACCTTGTTCTCGCTTTTCTTTTTCTTTCGTTCGGAAGTACTTTTTCACAAATGGTCAACCACGAGGATGTGGTAAAAGTGAAATTCTCAATTCAACAAAAGGACGGTGAAGGGGAGGTAATTGCCTCCATCGATATCATTCCAGGATGGCATATTAATTCAAATAAATTACCCAAAGACTCTTATGCTATAGCTACGGATATCACGATTAATCCCACCCAAGGTATCAGCATTGGAAAATTGACCGAACCGAAACCCATACAGTTCATCGATGAAGATCTTGGTGACATGCAAAGCCATCACAAAGGTAAGTTAACGATGAAAAGGAGTTTTAAGATTTCTTCTGACAAAGACCTGAAAATAAAAGGGGCGTTCTCCTTTCAAGTATGTGACGAAGCTGGCAAATGCTTATTGCCCCATGAATACCCCTTTGAACTTTCGGTTAAAGCGTTTGTCCCAACAACAAATTCCGATACCACAACCCAACCCGTCGATACGTCTGCCCAAGAGAAAACCTCCACCGATCCAAAGACTCCTCAGGCCGATCAACATCAAAACCAAAGCACCGAAAAAGGTGGCAAATCCCTTTGGGTTATTTTTATCCTTTCCTTTTTGAGCGGTTTCGCTGCCCTTCTCACACCTTGCGTTTTTCCTATGATCCCCATGACCGTTTCCTTTTTTACGAAGCAAAGTCAATCGAAAGCCGCAGGTATTCGAAATGCGGTACTTTATGGCCTCTCCATCATCGCAATATACGTTTTATTGGGAACCATTATCACTGCTATTTTTGGGCCATCAGCCTTGAACGAACTGTCCACCAACGTTTGGTTCAACCTCCTTTTCTTTGTTTTACTGGTTGTGTTTGCCATATCCTTTCTTGGTGCTTTCGAAATTACCCTGCCGAATTCTTGGTTGAATAAAGCGAACAATGCTTCCTACAAAGGAGGACTTGTAGGTATATTTTTCATGGCTTTGGCTTTGGCTTTAGTCTCCTTTTCCTGCACAGGACCGATAGTTGGTACATTATTAGTCGAATCCGCAACGATTGGAGGAATTGCACCATTTATTGGAATGTTTGGTTTTTCGTTGGCCCTTGCTCTACCTTTTACGCTATTTGCAGCCTTTCCTGGATGGATGAATTCCTTGCCTCGTTCCGGTGGTTGGCTGAATACCGTCAAGGTGGTCTTAGGTTTCCTGGAATTGGCTTTGGCTTTTAAATTTCTTTCCAACGCCGATCTCGTTGTTCAGGGACATTTCTTAGAAAGGGAAGTATTCCTTGCCATATGGATTGGTATTTTCTTGGTCTTGTCGCTGTACCTCCTTGGATTCATCCGGATGCCACATGATAGTCCTATGGAAAAATTATCCGTTGGTCGTACCCTTTTTGGAACCACGGTATTAATGTTCGTTGTTTATTTAATACCCGGACTTTGGGGTGCTCCTTTGAAACTCATCAGTGGATTTCCTCCGCCATTGGCTTACAGTGAATCTCCACAAGGGGTTGGAGGTTCTAAAACGGCTGTAAGCCCTTCAGATAACCCTGATTTACATATTGGACCGCAAAACCTTCAAGTCTTTCACGATTTTGATAAGGCAAAAGCGTATGCAGAAAAGGTGAATAAACCTCTTTTTGTTGATTTCACAGGACATGCATGCGTTAATTGCCGAAAGATGGAAGAAAAAGTGTGGGGTGAACCTGGAATTATCGAGATGCTTCGAGATAAGATGGTCATAGTTTCTCTTTACGTTGACGAGAAAACAACGTTACCCAAAGGAGAACAAGGGGTTAAGGAATATGCTCCCGGTAAAACAATGACAATTCGTGAAGTAGGCCACAAATGGAGTTACCTACAGGCCACGCGATACAAAAGCAATACTCAACCGTATTATCGAATGATTGGTAAAGGCGACCTTGACTTAGCGAACGGATCTGCAGACTACGAACACCATGGAAATGCAGAGGACTTCAAAGCATGGCTTGAAAAAGGAATTCAAGAATACCAAAAATGATCCCTTTACCGAGCAAAAGTCGATTGCTTGAATTATGGTTTCATTGATTTTTGAGGTAATTATGTTAATTTAGCATTAACTCTAACCAACTTTTATGAAATCCATTCACATTGTACTCGCATTATTTGCACTTCCTTTTATCACCCTCAGCCAATCACAACTGTGTTATTTTGGCGGAGGACCTTCGAACGATCAAGCCCATTCCGTAACCCAAGCCAACGACGGCTCCTACGTAATTGCCGGCCAAACAGCGAGCTTCGGAAGCGGCGGCATTGATGTTTACCTGATGAAAACATCGGCCCTTGGGTCGGTAATATGGACCCGAACCGTTGGTGGTTCAGGAAATGATTATGGACGTTCCATTGTGAAAACCTTTGACGGAGGCTATGCCATAGCAGGAACAACCTCTTCTTTTGGCGCCGGATCGGACGATTTTTATTTAATTAAAACGGACGGAATGGGAACGGTTCAATGGACAAAAACCTACGGTGGCTCGGGATCCGATCAAGCTTGGGAATTGGTGCAGACCCCCGACAGTGGATTTTGCATTGCAGGTCAAACCGCTTCTTTCGGTGCCTCCCCAAACGATTGCTATGTTGTACGGACGGACGCGAACGGAAACCTAATTTGGGATAAAAAAGTTGGGGCAGCATCGCAAGCCGATATTGCATACTCCATTACCAATACCAACGACGGCGGATTTGCCATTGC